>OCHV01002271.1_pt1 | contig 11070 bp, 10 predicted proteins | sample 1538461 | NCBI WGS metagenome assembly OCHV01 (sample SAMN04571692, study PRJEB22368) | human gut metagenome | biome: human gut; material: stool | host: Homo sapiens | place: Luxembourg | collected 2012-08-03 | reverse complement strand
ACTGTGCTCGTATGTCGCTTATGATTCGTCGTGCACCCTCTGCTGCCTGGCTTTCCGATGAATGGCAAGAAAATATGGCACGTATTGAAGAATGTACGGAATGCGGATCTTGCAAGGAACGCTGCCCTTACGGGCTTGATGTGCCGAATCTGTTGCGCAAAAACCTTGAGGATTATCAAAAGATTGTCGCGGGTGAAATCGAACCAGTTTAAATATTGATGGCATTGCAAATCGCGTTATCAAAACAACAGACCAGAAACTCCTCTGTGAGCATTGCCTAAAAATTTTTCGACAAGGCACTCGGCGTTTCATTATTTACCAAATAAAGTGAAACGCCGCAGCGAGGCGCATAGGTGAGTATTTGAGAATTACTAAATTCTCAAATACTCACGGTAGCCGAGCGGGTGGCTTGGAGAAATAAATTTTAGGCAATGCTCGAAAAGGGATGAAGCCTGTGGTTGATTACTTTAGCTTTGTGCTATTTACTTGAACCTTCCGCACGTCTCCCAAAAGGCAACTGCGCTTGCTGCGGCAACGTTGAGCGAATCCACATTATGTGCCATAGGAATTTTTACGGTGTAGTCGCAGTGTGTAATAGTGGTGCGCGCCAAGCCGTCTCCTTCGGTTCCTAAAACAAGGGCAAGCTTTTCGGCGTTTACTATGCGGGGATCCTGCAAGCGAAGGGAATTTTCTTTTAGGGCTAGGGCAACACTGATAAAACCACATTGTTTTAATAACGGAATGCCTTCTTCTGCCCAGGTGCGGGTAGTTCCAATTCTGGTCCAAGGAACTTGAAATACCGTACCCATTGAAACACGTGCGGCACGTCGGTAAAACGGATCATGACAACCAGGCGTTATAAGAATTGCGTCCATACCAAGGGCGGCCGCGCTGCGAAAAATAGCACCGATGTTGGTGAAGTTCGTGATGTCTTCTAGCACCGCAACACGACGGGCCTTAGATAAGATGCAGTCGAGTGAAGGCAAAGCAGGTCGATGAAACGCGGCTATAGGTCCTACCGTTCGCTTGAAACCGGTTAGCTTTTCGATTTCTGCATGCGTGCCGATGTATTGAGGAATGTTACCGCGCTGGAAAACAGCTCTGCCTTGCGGAACGGTGCCGCGTTGGGGAATGGAGTCATGTTGAGGAATAGCAGCTTGATGGGTGGCAATGCCGCTCTGGGAAACAACTCCGTCTCGTGGAACGGCGCCGTGCCGAAGGACGCCAAGCTCTTCGTTTTGTTCGAGATTTTCAATGCGTTCAAACAAATCGCGATGAGGCTCTAACCAGCGCTGCTCGCTAATAAGTGCAAAGGGCTGTAGCCCTGCGTTAAGCGCTCGTTCTATTACATTGCGCGATTCTGCAATAAAAATGCCTTCATCACTGAATCGAATTCCCGTAGCGCGACTCAATCCAACAAGCTGTTTAGGGTCGCGCAGTTCAGAATCGCTCATGCGCGAAAACACGCGTAAAACAGGATCAGAACTATGTTCACTAAGTAAAAAAATCATAGCCAAATTGTAATAGGGATGAGGACGTGCGGCAATTTGGACTTCTTGCGGGGAGTACGGCAATTGGACTTCTTACGAGTGAGTCAATTTGGATTTCTTTGGACTTCTTGCAAACGAAAGGGGAAGCACCAAAGGAGAAGTGTTAAAGGAGAAACGCCGAAGAAAAAGCGCCAAAGCGCGGCTAACTTTTGTGCTCTTTTCGTGGCGACCTGCCTGTACTGCATTGTGTGCGGGTATGTGCTAATATATTCGGTCGGAAGATAACCGAATGTGACAATGAGTCGAAAGGTGTATATATGTCAGGGCATTCAAAATGGGCAACCACCAAACATCGTAAAGCAGCTCAGGACGCTAAGCGTTCCGCTCTGTTTTCCAAGCTCTCCCGTAATATTACGGTAGCAGCAAAGGAGGGCGGCGATCCTAACCCTGACAACAATGCTTCGCTGGCAGCAGCAATCGATAAGGCAAAAAGCTATTCTTTACCTAAGGATAAAATCAAGACCGCAATTGACAAGGCTTTTGGTTCTGGCAAAGATGCCGCTAACTATGAAACCGTAGTATATGAAGGCTATGGTCCTTGCGGCGTTGCAATTTATTGCGAAGCTTTGACCGATAATCGCAATCGTACCGCTGCTGATGTTCGTGCAGCATTCAATCATCACGGTGGCAACCTAGGTACTTCAGGTTCTGTTGCTTTCCAGTTTGAACGCAAGGGTCAGGTTTTGGTTGAAAAGGTAATCAAGTCTGAAGAAAAGAAAGTTGCCGACAAGGAAAACGCGGTTGATGAAGATGAATTCATGATGGCTGTTGCCGAAGCGGGTGGCAGTGATTACGAAGACGCAGGCGATGAATGGATTGTTTACACGGCTCCCACTGATTTGATGTCAGTAAAGAACGGTCTTACCGAACAGGGTATTGAAGTAAAGGGTGCCGAATTTATTATGGAGCCTACCACTCCTACCGAAGTTTCCGTTGCCGATGCTAAAAAGGTAATGCGTTTGGTGGATAAGCTGGAAGAACTCGAAGACCTTCAGAACGTTTATCACACCATGGATATTACCGACGAAATTGCAGAGGCTCTCGAAGAAGAGTAATACGAAGAATAATTCGTTCTATTTTTAACTGCATATCTGTGTATCTGTTTTGCTACTTTTATGCCGCCCAATAGAAAGGGCGGCATTTTTTGATTCATTCATCATGAACTTTTTGTTGTTTAGCGTCGAGCTTGTCTCTTGGGCGTGCTATAGTGTGAGGACTAAAGCATTAATCGCACTACTTAAACACACTACGATGCTCGAGGGGCTATTTTCGTGACGCAAAATGCGAACATTCTCTCATTCAACGAGGTCAAAGCCCGGGGGGCTTCCGCGCCGCGTACCGTTTCTCAGCGGTCCTCTCACGCTCGTCATGCTGCGCACTTTGAACCGCGCTCTGGACGTAGCGCTTTCTCGCAGGCATCTTCCTATGCCAGTTATTCTGATCGCTCTAGGCATCAGGGGTTAGGGCATTCTTCTTATCAGGGATCAGGACGTTTTTCTTCTGAAGGCTCTTATTATGTACAATCGGGAAGTTCTGGCTCAATATCGGGAAATTACGGCTTTATTCAGGATCAAAAGTCTGGTGGCTTTTCGTCCCGGGGTTTAGATCGGTCACGTTTCCAAAACTCTGGTGGTTCTACCAATTTTGGCAGTGCGGGCAATGCAGGTCGCTTTTCTTCCGCGGGTCACACTGGCTTCGCGGATCACACTACACGCGCGGATAACTCCTTCCGTAGGAATAGTTCCTCTCGTACGGATCAATCCGTGCACAGAGATCAATCTCCTCATACGGAACAACCTTCTCGTCATGGAACTGCTTCGCATGCGGAGCATCACGAAGAAGGTTTTTTCCGCGGATTGCAAAAACGCTTCCGTTCCGCCAAAGCAGAGCGTGACTTCGATAGAACCATAGGGGCACGCGAACGCAAGGCCCAAGAAGATGCACAGCGTGCGCAGGCAAGCCGGGCTGCGGTGTATGAAATGCACATGGGTGCCACCCATCGTAAGTCGGCACGCATGCAAAACCATGACGGTAAGAAAAGTGGCTTTGGGGGCTTTGGTTTTTCCCTGCCCTTCAATTTGTCGGCAGGAGCACTTTCGGCTGCTGCAGCTCGTGGTATTGTTGCGCTTGCGGTAGTGGTGTTTGCGGTTTTTATGCTGTATCCGTCATGTCAGAATTACTACGTGGAAACAAGACAGCTGCAACAGTTACAGGCCGAATACGATGCGCTTAATAGCTACAACACGCAGATGCAATCTCAGATTGACTATTTGAACACCGATGAAGGTCTTGAAGAATACGCCCGTTCTGAATTGGGGTGGATTCGTCAGGATGAACATATGGCTACGGTTGAAGGCGTGGAATCGTCAGTTGAGGGGTCAACGCAATCGAGTACTACTCATTCGCCTCTGAACGAGGATATACCTGCGCCCGATACCTGGTATTCAGGCGTTTTGGATGTGTTCTTTGGTTATGGAAAATAAAAACAATCAGTCGGCCGGGTATCAGTCAGTCGAATTTAATCAGTCGGCAGGACTTAACCGATCGGTCGAGCCCAATCAACCGCAGCGTTTAGCGTCGCTTGATATTGGTACAGTTACTACTCGTTTGCTTCTTGCGGATGTATATGGCAACGAATGCAAGGAACTCAAACGTTGTGTTGCAATAACCAATCTTGGGGTAGGCGTGGATAAAACCCATGTGCTCCAAGATGATGCAATCGAGCGGGTAGTACAGCAAATTGCCGAATATGTTTCAGTAGTAAATTCGTATAAAACCGAAGAATTCCCTGAAATTCCTATCCGCGCCGTTGCGACCAGCGCTGCCCGCGATGCACAAAATTCGTCGGTGTTGGTGGAGCGTCTTCAGGCGCTGGGAGTTGAACTGGCTATTATAGAGGGAACGCGCGAAGCGGCGCTTTCCTTTAGGGGTGCGGCTGTTGGGCATGAAGGCGAACATTTGCTGGTGGCTGATATTGGTGGCGGTTCAACCGAGCTAGTGTTTGGCGTAGGTGGGCAAGACCCTAAAATGTCCCATTCGTTTAATATCGGGTGTCGTCGTATGACGGAGCGTTTCTTAGCGGGCGATCCTCCGAGTGTGCAAGAGTGTAATCAACTGCGTGCTTTTGTACGTGATCATATGCAGACATATTTTGATAAAGCGCAAGCACAGGGGTGCATGATCGATCGTATTATTGCGGTTGCCGGAACTCCTACCAGTGTGGTTGCTATCGATAAACATATGGAAGTGTATGATTCTGCGAAAGTACACAACACGGTGATACCACGCGAAACTCTTGAGCGAATTTTTGAAAATCTTCGCCAAATGCCTTTAGAACAACGTAAAGGCGTGGTAGGATTAGAACCCGCTCGTGCAAGCGTAATTGTGGCGGGCCTGGCAATTTTGCTGGAAGTATTAACTTTGGCAAATTGTTCTTCATTTACCGTGAGTGAATCTGATATATTACAAGGAGTTCTTCTTACGGAACAAGATTTTTTGCCGCAAGGAAGCTAAGACTTTCTTACAACTTCGGCGTTCAAGCCTTGCAAATAATTATTTTTGCTATGATAATAGGCGTTCGTTACGAAGGAATCACGGGAGCGTGGCGGAATTGGCATACGCAGCGGACTTAAAATCCGCCGCCTTCGGGCTTGTGGGTTCGAGTCCCACCGCTCCTACCAGTTCTTTTATGTTAGCGATCTGCATAACAGGCTTATCCTCTCACATGCTGAGCTTTGTCATGCGAAATAAGGTATAAGTACGTTTCTCATGGAAAGCGTTTGATATGTCAGATTTTTCCTCGTCCGTGGAAGCTCAAAACGTCACAACAATTAATTTTGAAGATTTCGAAGCGCTCACTCAAGAAGTGAATGCGCAGGCAAATTCTCCCAAACTTTTTGAATTGTATTTAAATCGCTATGCGGAAAAAGCAGGCGAAATTATAAACCACTTCATTCCTTCCGGAACGCATCCCGATATGGATACGTATTTGTATGCTCCCTTGCGCAAATACAGCGAAAACGGAGGAAAGCGTCATCGTCCTTTAATTTGCGTCGCTGCCTGTGCGGCGGTGGGGGGAAATCCTTCTCGGGCTTTTTCTTCTGCAGCAGCAATTGAGCATTTTCATACCGCAGCACTTATTCATGACGACATTGCTGATGATGCAACGCTGCGCCGTGGTGAGCCTTGCATGCATCTTACGCAGGGCATTGGTCTTGCTATCAACGCCGGCGACTTGGCTCTTTCGATTGTTAACGGTATCGTTATGCGTGATCCGCAGTTGGAAGATTCGTTGAAGGTTCGCGTGGCAATCGAACTGGTATCTATGGCACAAAATACCGTTGAGGGCCAAGCGCTTGATATTGGTTGGGCGCGCGATAGTCGTTACGACATTACTCCTGAAGATTATCTTGCTATGGCTATCCATAAAACCGCACATTATTCAGGGGCGGTTCCTTTGGCGGTTGGTGCCCTTGTTGGTGGTGGTAGTGAAGAGCAAATTGAAGGTTTGCGCTCCTATGGTCTTGATACCGGTTTGGCCTTCCAAATTCAGGACGACCTGTTGAACTTGGTAGGTACCAAGGAGGCAAAAGAAAAAGATTATCGCAGTGATATTACTGAAGGTAAACGTACTCTTGTAGTAGTTCATGCGCTTCAACATTCAGCTAAGCGCGATCGTTTAATTGAAATTCTTTCTTCTAAGGAAACCGATCCTGCTATTTTAGAAGAAGCAGTTGAAATTATGCGCGAATCGGGAAGTATTGAATACGCTCGTTCTTATGCGGAACGCCTTACGGCAAATGCGCAAGAACGTCTTGTGGCGCTTCTTCCTAAATCTCCCGCGCGTGACTTGCTTGTTTCTATGGCAAATTGGTTTGTTGATCGTTTGAAGTAGTGGGGAAGTATGGATCCAATTCGTAGGAATGATTCGGGAGCTGCCGTTTTAGACGTTCAGAGAAGATTGGCTACGGCAGGATTTTTGGCAGAAGAAGCCATTACGGGCACGTTTGATGCAAAAACTGCTAATGCAGTGGCGCAGCTTTGTGTTGCCTGTGGTATCGACCCTCGTCAAGAAGTGGATGAGCTTGTTTGGAATAAGCTTGTGGACGAATCGTTTGAATTAGGCGATCGTAATCTATTTCTGCGCGTACCCTTTTTCCACGGACGCGATGTGCGCACCCTGCAAGAGGCCCTTTCTGCTTTAGGCTTTTCCTGTGGCGAAAAAGATGGCATTTTTGGGGCGCATACCGAAGATGCGGTTCGTCGTTTTCAGCTGAACATGGGTCTTCCTTCCGATGGCATTGTGGGCGCTTTTACGTTTCGTGCACTGAATCACTTGCAGCATTCCTGGAAAGGCAAGGATTCCTTTACCGCTATGCCTCATTTGGGGTTTGCTCGTGCTGCTGATGTGCTGGAATCAACTTTTATTTGCCTGTATGGGGTTAATGAATTCACCCGATCAGTTGCTGCTCGTATGTCAAATCTTGCACTTGCAACAAACCCTACCTCAAAGGTAATGAGCGCTGATTCGCTCTTGGTTCCGCCTGAGGGGAGTACACTTTTTGTACAAATTTTAGTGGGAGACGAAAAGCCAGCTTCTGTAATTCCGGTGGTCGAATTTGAAGATGAAGATAGCTTGGGTGTGCGTATGGCACAAGCAATTCAAGCAACCGAACATCATGATCGTCGTATGGCAGTACGTCTTACGAATGAAGGATGGGAAGACGCAGGTGCTGCTCGTTCAGCCCAGCATTACGCTATTGTGCTTTTGGATGCGCTTTGTAGCGCCTTGCTTCTTCTGGAGCAGCAAAAGTAGTGTGATGCGGTTTTTGTCTCGCATTTGGATTGCGGTTTCACCGTCTTTCCTTAACAAGAATTAACACCTCAAACCCCTTCCTTGCGAAGGGGTTTCTTTGTTGGGAATACATGAAAGCGCAAGGACTGTTATACTGTGGAACGCATCGAGAAATGGCGCTTTATAGGCTTTGCCTGCTTGGCGCGTTTGGCGTGCAACGCATAACGCATAACGTCGGAATCGATGCACAAACGTATCGCTTAAAGGGAAAGGCGTTCATTGGAAGCATCAGCACTTATTCTTGCGGCGGGTGCAGGCACTCGTATGAAATCGTCAAAGCCCAAAGTCGCTCATGAGATTTTAGGAAAGCCTCTTGTTCGTTGGGTTGTCGATGCCGCTCATGAAGCGGGCATTGATTCTATCGTAAGCATTGTTGGACACGGTCGTGAACAGGTAGAACCTCTGCTTTCTGACACTACGATGGTGGTGCAGGAAGAGCAGCTTGGTACCGCTCATGCTGTCTTGGTTGCCAAAGAGGCTCTGGCAGAAAAAAGTGGCTCGCTTGTGGTATTAACGGGCGATTCTCCTTTAGTGCGTTCTTCTACGATTGAAGAACTTGTTCGCACACGTGAAGAAAACAATGCTGCCGTGGTTGTTCTAACCATGGAAGCACTCGATCCTTTTGGATATGGACGTATTGTTCGCGATGATGCGGGCGATGTGCAGGAAATCGTTGAACAGAAAGACTGCACGTCTGAACAGGCACAGATCACAGAATGCAATTCTGGTTTTTACTGTTTTGATATTGAGCTTTTGTTTTCAGCGTTAGAAGAAGTTTCGACTGACAATGCGCAGGGCGAATATTACCTTACCGATGTATTGGGTATTGCGCGCAAGCGCGGTCAGCGTGTTTTGGCGCTTAAGGCGCAAGATTTTACCGAATGCTTGGGTGTTAATTCTCGTATTCAGCTTGCGCAGGCAACGCGCATTTTGCAACAGCGCATCAATGAAGCCCATATGGCAGCGGGCGTTACCATGATGGACCCTACTACCACTTGGATTGGGCCTGACGTAACTATCGAACAAGATGTAGAGCTGTTGCCCATGACCTTCTTGCTGGGTTCCACTTCGGTGGCAACTGGCAGCGTTGTTGGTCCTAATTCCCGTCTTACCGATGTGGTAGTTGGCCCTAATTGCACGGTCGAAGAAACCGTAGGCATTGAAGCCACTATGGAAGAAGGCGTTACGTGTGGTCCACGCGCTTACCTTCGTCCTGGAACTTATTTGTGTGAGCATGCTAAAGCAGGCACTCATGTGGAAATTAAAAAGTCTACGATTGGGCCAGGTTCTAAGGTTCCTCACTTATCCTACATTGGGGATGCAACCATTGGTCGTGATGTAAATATCGGAGCGGGAAGCATTACGTGCAACTACGATGGCGAAAAGAAATGGCCCACTACTATTGGGGATAACTGCTTTGTAGGTAGCGACGTTATGATGGTCGCTCCGGTTACTCTTGGCGAAAACTCGCTTATTGGTGCGGGTTCGGTAATTACGAAGGACGTTTCTGCGGGAGCTCTTGGTTTGGGTCGCGCCCGTCAGACGGAGATCGAACATTGGAATGAAAGGAAAAAGAGCAAATGAGCAATATGACAAAAACCATGGCGATCTTCGCGGGCTCAACCGCCCCCGAACTTGCTGAGGAAATTGCTACCAAACTGGGAACTACCTTAGGCAACGTTAAGCTTGAAAAGTTTTCCAATGGCGAAATTTATGCACGTTATTTGGAAAGCGTTCGTGGTGCGGATGTATTTATTGTTCAATCAACCTCTACTCCCAATGTAAATGAAGCATTGATGGAGCTTCTTATTATGGCTGATGCAGCAAAGCGCGCTTCCGCTCGTACAGTTAATGCGGTAGTACCTTGCTATGGTTATGCTCGTCAGGATCGTAAAGCGGCTGCTCGTGAGCCTATTACGGCAAAGCTGGTGGCAAACTTGATGACCGTATCGGGTATTGATCGCATGATTACCATCGATTTGCACCAGGGCCAGATTCAGGGCTTTTTCGATAAACCGGTTGACCACCTAACAGCACTTCCTATCTTTGCCGATTACTTCCGCAAGAAGGGCCTGGATCAGGATAAACTGTGTGTTGTAAGTCCTGACGTTGGTCGTGCAAAAGCAGCAAAGAAGCTTTCCGACATGCTTCATGCCGATCTGGCAATTATGCACAAGGGCCGTCCCGGTCATAACAAGGCAGAAATTACGGCACTTATTGGCGATGTAACGGGCAAGATCTGTATCGTTAACGACGATATTATCGATACGGCAGGTACGCTGTGCGCTGCGGTTGCAACCTTGAAGGAAAAGGGTGCAGAACGCGTTTTCGTATGTGCAAGCCATCCGGTATTTTCTGGTCCTGCTTACGAGCGCTTGGAGAATTCTCAGATTGAAGAAGTGGTAGTATGCAACACCATTGCCGTACCGCCTGAGCGCCAGACGGGCAAGATTAAGGTTATTTCAGTGGCTTCCTTATTGGCAAGCGCTATTAACAACGTATATTCCAACGAATCGGTTGCTTCTTTGTTTGATCCTGAATTTGCACTGTAGGGTAGTTTTTAGATGCAAGTAATTGTTGGTTTAGGAAACCCTGGAGATGAATATGCCCATACCCGCCATAACGCAGGGTTTGAGGTAATTGATTTACTGGCCGAGCGCTGGGGAGTTACGTATTGGAAAAATACGTGTGGTGCTTTGGTGGGTGAAGCTAAGGTTCGTCTTAATTCAGGGGAAATTGAAAAAGTAATTTTGGCAAAACCGCAAAGCTTTATGAATCTTTCTGGGGGGCCGGTGTCACACCTTTGCAAAGACTTCGATGAAGCTCCTGCAGAACTAATTGTCATTCATGATGAACTGGATATTAATCCTGCAACGGTTCGTGTGAAAAAAGATGGCGGCCATGCGGGACATAACGGGCTTCGTTCCATAATTGATAAGTTGGGAACGCGTGATTTTTTGCGGGTACGTATTGGTATTGGCAGGCCTCCCGGACGGATGAGTGTGGTTGATTTCGTTTTGCAGGCACCGCGCAAAGAGGCAAAGGACGACTTTGACCAGGCATGCGTTCAAGGCGCGGATGCAGTGGAATCGTTACTTAACGTAGGGCTTGAAAAAACGCAAAACGTGTTCAATCGATAGGCATTCATAACCGCTTAACTTCAAAGGGTTTCTCTTTATGAGAGAAACCCTTTTCTTGTGCGACAATAAAACGCGAGAAAAGAAAAATCGATAAGGTATGAATGGTATGAATGCGCGTATTAATTTAGCTACGGCGGATGAAGCCGTAGTTCATCGTCTTGCAACTGAACTGGAACTTCCGCATTTTATTGCGGCAACCTTGGTGGCTCGAGGAATAGATACTCCTGAAGCAGCAAATGACTTTTTGCATCCAGACTTAGAACGCACGTGGCAAAATCCGTATGCAATTGAAGGAATGGATGCGGCGGTGGACCGCATAGCAGCGGCTATTCAAAACGAAGAGCATATTTTGATATATGGCGACTTTGATTTGGATGGGGTATCGGCGACTACCTTGATGACTCGTGGTTTGCGCTTGTGCGGAGCAGCGGTGGTAACTCCTTTTATTCCGCTTCGATTCGAAGAAGGCTATGGTTTGTCCGATGCTTCTATTGAGCGTGTGGCTTCGTATGAGCCAAATTTGGTG
>OCHV01002259.1_pt1 | contig 11121 bp, 10 predicted proteins | sample 1538461 | NCBI WGS metagenome assembly OCHV01 (sample SAMN04571692, study PRJEB22368) | human gut metagenome | biome: human gut; material: stool | host: Homo sapiens | place: Luxembourg | collected 2012-08-03 | reverse complement strand
CGTCCAGATCGTCCAGCACGGTGATGACCGGCAGACGGCCGATCAGCTCCGGGATGAGGCCGAACTTGACCAGATCGTGCGGCTCCACCTTGCGCAGCAGGGCCTTTTGGAAATCGTCAGAGTTGTCCTTCAGGGAGCTGCCGAAGCCCAGCGCGGACTTATCGGTGCGGCGCTGAATGTACTTGTCCAGTCCATCAAAGGCACCGCCGCAGATGAAGAGGATGTTGGTGGTATCGATCTGGATGAACTCCTGCTGCGGGTGCTTGCGGCCACCCTGCGGCGGGACATTGCTGACCGTGCCTTCCAAGATCTTCAGAAGCGCCTGCTGCACGCCCTCGCCGCCCACATCGCGGGTGATGGAAGGGTTCTCGCTTTTGCGGGTGATCTTGTCGATCTCATCGATATAGATGATGCCGATCTGAGCCTTCTGCACGTCGAAATCCGCTGCCTGCAAGAGCTTGAGCAGGATGTTCTCGACGTCCTCGCCAACATAACCGGCCTCGGTGAGGGTGGTGGCGTCCGCGATGGCGAAGGGCACGCCCAGCATCTTAGCCAGCGTCTGTGCCAGCAGCGTCTTGCCGACGCCGGAGGGGCCGAGGAGCAGGACGTTGGACTTCTGCAGTTCCACGTCCGAGCCCTTGCCGCTCAGGATGCGCTTATAGTGGTTGTAGACGGAGACCGCCAGCACACGCTTGGCCTCGTCCTGCCCGATGACGTACTGATCCAGACCGTCCTTGATCTCCTCCGGGGTCAGGATGTTGACCGAGAGACCGTCCGTCGCCTGTACGTGGGCACGGCTCGCGCCGCCGCGGTTCGGGCGGTTTGCGCCCGGATGCTCCGGCTTGTCCGAGAGCAGGTCATAGCACAGGCCGATGCACTCGCTGCAGATGTTGACACCGGGGCCAATGATCATCCGCTCCACTTCGTCCTGATGCTTGCCGCAGAAACTGCAAACCAGATCTTTTTCGTTTTTATCTCTGCCGGAATTGTTGTTTGCCATAGCCGTTTTTCCTTATTCTGGGTCGTTTGACGCAGCAAGGGTCTCCCCCGCTGCGCCGATTGGTTTCAGCGATTCCTTAGCGGTGGGTGATGACCTCATCGATCAGGCCGTATTCCTTTGCCTGCTGGGCGGACATATAGTTGTCGCGCTCCGTATCCAGCTGCAGCTTTTCCAGCGGCTGACCGGTGTACTCGCTGAGCATCCGGTTCATCTTGTCGCGGATATAGACCATGTGCTCGGCATGGATCTTGATGTCCGTGGTCTGGCCGGAAAGGCCGCCGTTCTGGCCGCCTGCAATGAGCGGCTGGTGGATCATGATCTCTGCGTTGGGCAGCGCAAAGCGCTTGCCCTTGGTGCCGCTGGCCAGCAGGAAGGCACCCATGGAAGCAGCCATGCCCATGCAGATGGTGGAAACATCGCACTTGATATACCGCATGGTGTCATGGATGGCCATGCCCGCGCTGATGGAGCCGCCGGGGCTGTTGATATACAGGCTGATATCCTTATCCGGGTCCTGCCCTTCCAGATACAGCAGCTGCGCCACAACAAGGCTGGCCGTGGTATCGTTGACATCCTCGCTCAGCACGATGATGCGGTCGTTCAGCAGACGGGAGAAAATGTCATAGGACCGCTCGCCGTGTGCCGACTGTTCAACAACATAAGGAACAAAACTCATAAAGTTCGCCTCCTAGAAATCGAAATAATGGTATCTGCAAAATTGACCGATACGGCAAAAGAAACAGGGCCGTACCGGTCAATTTTAACAACCTTTGCTTACAAAACAGCGTGCTGCCGTTTCATAACTGCGGCCTTGGAAGCTGAGATCACTCAGCGTCCTCGGTCTTCTCGGCCTCAGCAGCCTTCTCCACGATGTTGGCGTGGCTCTTGATGAAGTCGATGGCCTTGTTGACGGCCAGATCCTTCTTCAGATCCTCGACGTTGACCAGCTCACGGACCTTGTCCTCTTCCATCTTGTACTGGTCAGCGATGCGCTTGATCTCAGCGGAAACTTCTTCCTCGGAAGCCTCGATGTTCTCAGCAGCGGCAACCGCCTCCAGAGCCAGACGGATCTTGACCTGCTTCTCAGCCTGCGGCATGAAGGAAGCGCGGAACTGATCGACGGTCTGGCCCATATACTTCAGGTAGTCTTCCAGACGCAGACCCTGCTGCTCCACACGGAAGGCGAAGTCGTTGACCATCTCGTCCATGCGGGCATCGTACATAGCCTGAGGGATCTCAGCTTCCATGCCGTCGATGACCTGATCGACCAGAGCGTTCTCAACAGCCAGATCGTCCTGCTTGTCGAGCTGCTCCTGATTGTTCTTGCGGATGGACTCCTTGAAAGCGTCCAGCGTGTCGTACTCGGAGACGTCCTTTGCCAGCTCGTCGTCCAGAGCGGGCAGCTCCTTGTACTTGACCTCGTGCAGCTTGATCTTGAAGACAGCTTCCTTGCCAGCCAGCTCAGCAGCCTGATACTCGGTGGGGAAGGTCACGTTGACATCGAACTCCTCGCCAGCGGAATGGCCGACGATCTGATCCTCGAAGCCGGGGATGAAGGAGCCGCTGCCCAGAGTCAGGCTGTAGTGCTCTGCCTTGCCGCCATCGAAAGCAACGCCATCGACGAAGCCCTCGAAGTCGATATCGGTGATGTCGCCGTTCTGTGCAGCACCCTCACGGGTCAGCTCACGGGCATTGCGCTCCTGCACACGCTTCAGCTCAGCGTCCACAGCCTCATCGGTAACAGTATGGACCGTCTTCTCCACGGTCAGACCGGAATAATTGCCGACCTTGACTTCGGGCTTGACAGCGACCTTCACGGTCAGGGTAGCACCCTCGGTCTCGCTTGCAGAATCAACGGTGACCTCCGGGCGGCCAACAGGCTCAACGCCAGCTTCCTTGACGGCTGCCTCGTAAGCTTCGGGGAACAGCTCGTTGATGGCGTCATAGGTAAAGACATCAGCGCCGTACATCTTCTCGATCAGAGCACGGGGAGCCTTGCCCTTACGGAAGCCGGGCACAGAGTACTTCTTGCCCTCCTTCTTGAAGACGTCGGCAACTGCAGCCTTGAAGGCCTCAGCGTCAACAGAGAACTGCAGCTCTGCCATGCTCTTTTCGAGCTTTTCGCACTTGATGAAATTCATTTGTGTATCCTCCACTCAAAAATTCTATTGCGTTGGGGCGGGTGGACCCGCCTCCTGCAACCGCGCACCGCGTCCTAGCTGTTTGCGAAATGCGGGGACGCGCGCGCTCAATTGGGTGCAACAATCGCGTCAAAACTTATTATAGCACGTTCCAGACACAATTGCCAGCCCAAATTTTGACTTTTTGTTCTTTTTGCCCGCCCGGTCCGCCTTTAATTGATGCGATACGGGCAGAAACGCAGCCCATCCGCGCTGACGAGCTTGTATTGGATGCCGTCCACATTCCCCTGCACTGCATACCGGATGGCGTTGCCGTGCAGATGACCGTAGAAACAGCGCTTGATGCCGTATTCCTTCAGCGTCGCCACGATCTCCGGGGCGCTGGTGCCAGTGTAGACCGGCGGATAATGCAGAAACACGAGCTTTTCAAGGCCCGGCTCTGCGGCATCCAAGCTCATTTTCAGCCGCCCGATCTCCCGGTTCATCACCTTTTCGTCGTGGGGTTCCCCCACATCGAACAGCCAGCCCCGCGTGCCGCACAGAGCGTACCCTTCCACGGTGTAGGAGTTGTTGTGCAGGATGTGCAGGGTATCGAAGCCTTCCGCTTTTAAGTAAGCGTTCATCTTGTTGGCCGTAGTCCACCAGTAATCGTGGTTGCCCTTCATGATGAGCTTCTGACCCGGAAGCTGCTGCAGAAATTCAAAATCCTTGCGGGTATCGGTCAGGCGCATGGCCCAGCTGATATCCCCCGCCAGCACGATGGTATCCTGCGGGGTGATCAGCTTGCGCCAGTTGCGCTCCAGCCGCTCCACGTAGCCATCCCACCCCGGAAAAATATCCATGGGCTTGGACCCGCCGAGGGAGAGATGGGTATCGCCAAGCACATAAAGTGCCATTCTGTTACTCCTGTTCTAACGTTGCATCACGCCTGATAGCTCAGCGCCACCTGTGCGATCTGCTCCGGGTCGATGACGGTGTTGAAGCGCTCGGCCTTCCGGCGCAGCGCCGACAAGCTGGCCGGTGCGGTGCGGCCGGTGATCTCTTCCAGCTGCTGCATGGCCTCGAAATCGTTGGCCGGTGCGGTCTGGCCCAGCGCTTCCAGCACGCTGCGCGGGAACTTGAAGGGCGATGCGGTGGAGAGCACCACCATGGGCACGCCGTCCCGCTTGTGCTGCGCGGCCACATGGAAGGCCACCGCCGTGTGGGTATCGCAGAGGTAGCCGTCCTGTTCGCAGCGGGCGCGGATCTCCCCTGCCACCTGCTCCTCGCTGCTCCAGCCGCACGCGAAGCTCTCCTGAATGGTCCGGAGTGTTTCGGGGCGGACGGTGTAGCTGCCGGTCTCGGTGAGGCTCTTCATCAGCGCGGCCACCTCGGTATCACTGCCGGTGACGTGGTAGAGCAGACGCTCCAGATTCGACGAGACCAGAATGTCCATGCTAGGCGAAGTGGTCTTGAAGAACTCCCGCTTGGCCGTATATGTGCCGGTGGTGAGGAAGTCCGTCAAGACGTTGTTCTCGTTGGACGCGCAGACCAGCTTGCCCACAGGCAGACCCATCTGCTTGGCATAATAGCCCGCAAGGATGTCGCCGAAGTTGCCGGTGGGGACGCAGAAGTCCACCTTGTCGCCAAAGGCGATCTTTCCGGCCTTGAGCAGCTGGGCATAGGCCGCGAAGTAGTAGACAATCTGCGGCACCAGACGGCCCCAGTTGATCGAATTGGCACTGGACAGGCGGATGTTCCGCTTTGCCAGCTCTGCCGCGATGGCCCCATCGCCGAAGACCCGCTTCACGCCGGTCTGGGCATCGTCAAAGTTGCCGCGCACGGCGTAGACGGCGACATTTTCGCCCTCCTGCGTTGCCATCTGCAGACGCTGGATCTCGCTGGTGCCGCCCGTGGGGAAGAAGACTGCGATCTCCACACCGGGGATGTCGTGGTAGCCGTCCAGCGCGGCCTTGCCGGTATCGCCGCTGGTCGCCACGAGGATCAGGGTCTTCTCGGTGCGGTTCAGATTCTTTTTTGCCTCCACCAAGAGCTTCGGCATGAGTTGGAGGGCGTAATCCTTGAACGCACAGGTCGGGCCGTGCCACAGCTCCAGCGAATACACGCTGTCGGACACCGGGGCCAGATACCCTGCCTTGCCGCCGAAGGCTTCCCCATAAGTGGCCTTCGCCGCCTCGGCGAGGAACTGCTGTGAATAATCGGTCAGGTACTGCCCCACGATGGCCGCTGCCATTTCGGGGTATTCCAGCCCACAGATCGCTTGGACATCCACCTGCGGAAAGCTCTGCGGAACAAACAAACCGCCCTCGTCGGACAGGCCCTGTGCAATGGCCTGAGACGCACTTACCACACGGTTCCGGTCTCTCGTGCTGAAAAACTGCATTGTCGTCGCTCCTTTTCGTCCGCGGGCCCACAATGGCCCTTTTTTGATGGCAGCGGCAAACGCCATTTTCTGCCTTTTCCCACCGGTGCACCCCGTTTATGCGGTAAATGCACCCTTTATAATATGTACCATCCAGCGCCCGCTGTCAAGAGGGGTGACCTCCGCCACGTCAAAACGGGCAGGTTCATCGCTTTGGCCGGTCTGCTGGAGATAATATTTTGCGGCACGGATGAGTTTGCGCTGCTTGGCTAAGGTCACAGCCTCCGCCGGGCTGGCCAATGGGTCCGGGCTGCGGGTCTTGACCTCGCACAGAACGATGGTACCGTCCGGCTCCCGCAGGATGAGGTCGATCTCCCCCATCTTGACGCGGTAATTGTGGACCAGCAGCGTACAGCCCTGTTTTTGGTAATAGCGCGCCGCCACGGCTTCGCCCCTGCGGCCGAGATCGGCCCGGCTCATCACTTGCCCTCCGGCCAGTAGCCCTGTTTTTTAAGGAAGCTGCGGCGGTAGAACGGCTGGATGCCGTACTGCGCGATCAGCTCATAGTGGAGCTTGGTCGGGTAGCCCTTGTGCTTTGCAAGCTGATACTGGGGGTACTGCCTGTCCAGCTCCATCATATAGCGGTCCCGACTGACCTTCGCCAGCACGGACGCCGCGCCGATGCTGGCGCTGGTGGCGTCGCCCTTGACCACCGGCTGCGCGGGCATGGTCAGCCCGGCCGGAGCGCGGTTGCCGTCGATGAGGACGAGGTTCGGCACGATGTCCAGCCCTTCCACGGCCTGACGCATCCCGCCCATGGTGGCGTTGAGGATGTTGTCGCGGTCGATGATGTCCGGCCCCACGAACACGATCTTGTAGGCCAGCGCCTTTTCCACGATCTCGTCAAACAGGGCTTCCCGCTTTTTCTCGGTCAGCTTTTTGGAGTCGTTGATGCCATAGACCGGATGCTCCGGGTCAAGGATGCACGCCGCCACGCAGACGGGGCCGCACAGCGGGCCGCGCCCGGCTTCGTCCACCCCGGCAAAACAGCCGTACTGGGCCCGGACGTCGGCGTCATACGCATAGAGAGGTGCGGAGATTTCTTCGTCGGAGCGCCGTTTCATTCGTCGTCCTCCTCCGCAAAATCCACGAGGTCGTCCCGCTGGGGCGGGCGCTCCAGCGAGATGCGGCCCCACTTGCAGGCGCGGAACTCATCCACCAGCATGACTGCACAGCGCTCGGTGTTCACCTCGCCGCCCCGCACCAGCAAGCCGCGCTTCCGGCCAATGGCTTCCATCAGCTCGTAGGGCGGCAGTGCCAGCGTCTCGGCGTCCAGCTTGTAGCGCTGGGCCACCAAGTCGGGGTAGTTGCGGCGCACCTCGTCCAGCAGGTTCATCGCCAGTTCCTCTACGTCAAGGATATCGTCCTTGATGGAGCCGATGAAGGCCAGATTGGAGGCCGTCGTCTTGGAATCGAACTTTTTCCAGAGCACGCCGGGCATATCCAGCAGATCAAACTTTTCGGTGCTGACCCACTGCTTGCCCTTGGTCACACCGGGGCGGTCGGCGGCTTTGGCGCGGGCCGAGCCCGCAAAGGTGTTGATGAAGGTGGACTTGCCGACGTTGGGGATGCCGCAGAGCATCACCTGCGTCTTTGCGCCGCCCATGCCGCGCACCTGACGGCGCTCCAAAAGGCCCGCCAGCTCTTTTTCGATGGCGGTCTGGACGGCCTTGGCGCCGCCCTTCTGCTTGGCGCTGATGGCGACGCAGCCCGCATCCGCCGCGCGGAAGTAGCGGATCCACTCTTCCGTCACAGCCGGATCGGCCAGATCGGCCTTGTTCAGCGCATAGAGCTTGGGTTTCCGGGCCGTGATCCGCTCGATCTCCGGGTTCAGGCTGGAAAGCGGGATGCGGGCGTCCAGCAGCACGAGGCTGGCGTCTACGTGCTGGATCTCCTGCTCCATCATCCGCAGGGTCTTGGTCATATGGCCGGGGAACCACTGGATGTTATATTGGTTTGCAAACCGGGTGTCCTGATTGTTCATTTTACCACTCCAAAATCCGAAAAGGGCAGAAAGCAGACCAGTACTTTGCCCAGAATATCACGTTCGTCGATGCAGCCCACATAGGAAGAGCGGCTGTCCAGCGAATTGTTGCGGTTGTCCCCCATCACGAAGACAGTGCCCTCCGGCACGGTGTAGGGAAACTCCACATCGTAGCCGAGGTAAGTCGGCTCGGCAATGTAATCTTCGTCCAGCACCTCGCCGTTGACGGTGACGGTGCCGCTGGCATAATCGATGCTGATGGTGTCGCCGCCCTTGGCGATGACCCGCTTGACCAGCGGCTTGCCGTAGGCCGTGTAGCTGTCCACGATGACGACATCGCCCCGCTGGGGCTCGTACCCCGCGCCCCAGACGATGAGCTTATCGCCGTTTTGCAAGGTGGGCACCATGGACGCGCCGTCCACCTGAATGATCCGGAAAAAGAACGAAAAGACCAGCACCAGCACCAGCGCAGCCGAGATCAGCGCCTCGTACCACTCAAATGCTCCTTGGCCCTTGGCCGCTGCGGGCTGCGCCGCCATTTGCTTTTCCATATCCCGATGCACCTCTCAATCCAGTTTGCCGGACAAACCCGACAAATAAAGAAAAAAGGGACAACAAGTTGTCCCTTTTTTCCCGTTTACGCGGGGATCATCAAATATCGCTCTTGACCTTGGCAGCCTTGCCGGTACGGCCACGCAGATAGAACAGCTTTGCGCGGCGGACCTTGCCCTTGCGGACAACAGTAACCTTCTCAACGAAGGGGCTGTTGATGGGGAAGACACGCTCGACGCCAACGCCATAAGACACGCGGCGGACGGTAAAGGTCTCAGCAACGCCGCCGTGCTTCTTTGCGATCACAGTGCCCTCAAAGGCCTGAATGCGCTCACGGTCGCCGTCCTTGATACGAACATCAACGCGGACGGTATCGCCAACGTTGAACTGGGGCTTCTCAGCCTTGATGCTGCCTTCAGAAATAATCTTCAGTGCGTCCATTTTTGAATCCTCCATTTGTTTTTAGACGTTCATACACGGCTCCTTGCCGTCAGAGGACCGCCCGTTTAATGAGTTGTGTCATTAACCCCGCTGTGGTTTCAGCGGACACTAACGCCTTAATAGGATAGCACAAAACGCCCGCAAATGCAAGCGATTTGCCCAAAATAATCCCAAAATTTTTCCGTTCTGCCCAAAAGACGTTCTTCCGGCCCGGTGCTCAGGCGAAAAGCGTCTTTTCAGCGGTCAGGAACTTCGTGCGCAGGATGTTGGCCGCTGCCGCCGGGACACCGAGGTGCTCTTCCAGCGCCGCCGTCAAAAGCGAAGGGTTCAGGGTCAGGTCCTGCGAAGCGGGCAGACAGATCTCGAACTGCACCCGCTCCCCCGCTTCCGTCAATTCCAGCGCGGGGACGTGCTCCTTCAGCTCCACGGTCTTGGTGTTCCGCTTGCTCTTTTTCTCCACCGGAACGCTTTCCAGCGCGTTGTACTGCGCCAGCTTTTCCGCTTCGGCGGCCGGGTAGCTGATCTCATAGCACGCATAGGCGATGAGGTCGGCTTTCATCTCCACCGGGGCCACTTTGGTGACCACGATGCCGGCGGGCATGATGGCATTGAGGGCCGTCTTCCAATGCTCAAAATCGGGCTGTTCCGCTTCGGTCTTGACGTCCACACACTCGCACTCGCTCTCCTGCCCCAGCGAAAGCGGACAGGCGAAGGTCATATAGATATGGGGGTTGAAGCCCAGCGTATGCCACACCGGCAGCCCGCTGCGCTTGAGGATCCGCTGCATCACCCGCTGCATGTCCAGCAGCGAGATGTAGGAGGCCTCATTTTTCTTTTCAAACGAGATTCTGACTGTAATCAAAGCAGGGACCTCCTAACAGATGATTGGCACCGCAGCCGTGGCATGCGCGGTTGCAGGGCTGGGTGGTCTGGGCTGCAAGGGCCTTCTGGTACTCGCGCACCAGATACTCGTGGGTCACGCCGTAATCCATGTGGCTCCACGGGGTCACTTCGTCCAGCCCGATGGGGCGCTGGCAGTAGAAGAACGGATCCACGCCGAGGTCTTCGAAGGTCTGCATCCACGTGTCATACCGGAAGCACTCGTCCCAGCCGTCGAAGTAGCAGCCGCGCTTGTAGGCTTCGAGGATGACCGGAGCCAAGCGGCGGTCGCCCTTGGCGAAGACGCCCTCAAGGAAGCTGGTCTTGCTGTCGTGGTAGTTGACCTTGATCTTCCGGCTGCGGGCGCGGGCACACTCCACCAGATGCTTCTGCTTTTCGCGCAGCATCTCCTCGGTGTCCATGGGCACGAACTGGAAGGGGGTGTGGGGCTTGGGGACAAAGCAGGAGCAGCTGATGGTCACCTGCACGCCGCGGCCCTTGGCGTGGGGGGTGTTGTAGTACAGGTCCACGACTTTCTGGGCCGTTTCGGCAATGCCCTCGATATCCTCCATCGTCTCGGTGGGAAGGCCCATCATGAAGTAGAGCTTGACCGACGAATAGCCGTTGGCAAAGGCGATGGAGCAGGTCTTTTCGATCTCGTCCCACGTGACGTTCTTGTTGATGACGTCGCGCAGACGCTGGGTGCCCGCCTCGGCGGCAAAGGTCAGGCCGCTCTTGCGCACCTTGGTGGTTTTTTCGATGAGGCTCTGGGAGAAGTTGTCCATTCGCAGAGAGGGCAGCGACAGGCTGACGTGCTCTTCCGGGGCCCACTCGTTCAAATCGTCCAGCAGCTCTTCGAGCTGGCTGTGGTCGGAGGTGGACAGGCTGGAAAGGCTCAGCTCCTCATAGCCGGTATTGGCGCACAGGTCCTGCGCAGCCTTGTTCAGCAGGTTCGCGTCCCGCTGGCGCATGGGGCGGTACAGGAAACCCGCCTGACAGAACCGGCAGCCGCGCACGCAGCCGCGCAGCACCTCGATGCTGGCGCGATCCTGAATGGCACCCACCATCGGCACAACGAAGTTCGTCGGGGGCGCAAAATCGTTCAGATTCTTGATGATGGCCTTGGTGATCACTGCCGGGATGCCCGGCTCGTTGGGGGTGATGGACTTCACCCGGCCGTCCTCGTAATAGTCCACATCATAGAAGGCCGGGATATAGATGCCGGGGATCTTCGCGATGCGCCGCAGCAGTTCCTTTTTGGGAACGCCGCCCTCTTTTTTCGCCTTCTCGATCTCGGCGCAGATGCCGGGCAGTTGGTTCTCGCCCTCACCCAGCTGGATAACGTCGAAGAAGTCCGCAATGGGTTCCGAGTTGCACGCGCAGGGGCCGCCCGCCACGATCAGCGGCCAGCTTTCATCGCGGTCCTTGGCGTAGAACGGGATGTGCGCAAGGTCCAGCATGGCCAGAATGTTGGTGTAGGAAAGCTCGTATTGCAGCGTAAAGCCCACCGCATCAAAAGCGGTCAGCGGGTCCTTGCTCTCCATAGTGTAAAGGGGCAGATCCAGCCGCTCCATCTCGGCCTTCATATCCAGCCACGGCATGAACGCGCGCTCGCACCACCAGTTTCCGTGGCTGTTGAGCAGCTCGTACAGGATCTTTTCGCCGAGGAAGGACATGCCCACCTCGTAGGTATCCGGGAAGC
>OCHV01002253.1_pt1 | contig 11144 bp, 9 predicted proteins | sample 1538461 | NCBI WGS metagenome assembly OCHV01 (sample SAMN04571692, study PRJEB22368) | human gut metagenome | biome: human gut; material: stool | host: Homo sapiens | place: Luxembourg | collected 2012-08-03 | reverse complement strand
TGAACAGCAGCTTCTTGCCGGGGTGGGCCATCATGTAGCCGAAGAAGGTGCGCAGATTGGCAAACTTGTCGTCATACTCGCCGGGCATCTTATTCAGCAGGCTGCCCTTGCCGTGCACCACTTCATCGTGGCTGATGGGCAGCACAAAGTTCTCACTGAAAGCGTAGAAGAAGCTGAAGGTCACCTTGTTGTGGTTGCCGGAGCGGAACAGCGGGTCGGTCTTCATGTAGCTGAGCATATCGTTCATCCAGCCCATGTTCCACTTGAAGTTGAAGCCCAGACCGCCGTCCGAAGCGGGCTTTGTGACCATGGGCCACGCGGTGGACTCCTCGGCGATCATGTACTTGTGGGGGTGACGGCCCAGCACGGTGTTGTTCAGCTTGCGCAGGAAGGCGATAGCTTCCAGGTTCTCCTTGCCGCCGTCCTTATTGGGCTCCCATTCGCCCTGCTTGCGGTTGTAATCCAGATACAGCATGGAGGCCACGGCATCCACGCGCAGACCATCGATGTGGTACTGCTCCAGCCAGTACAGTGCGCTGGAAATAAGGAAGCTCTGCACCTCGTTGCGGCCAAAGTCGAACACCATGGTGCCCCACTCCTTGTGCTCGCCGCGCTTGGGGTTGGGATCCTCGTAGCAGGCCTCGCCGTCAAAATTGTACAGGCCGAACTGGTCTTTGGGGAAGTGGGCGGGCACCCAGTCCATGATGACGCCAATGCCTGCGGCGTGCATCTTATCCACGAAGGCCATAAAGTCCTTGGGGGTGCCGTAGCGGCTGGTGGGTGCAAAATAGCCGGTGACCTGATAGCCCCAGCTGCCGTCAAACGGATATTCCATCACCGGCAGCAGCTCTACATGGGTGTAGCCCATATCCTTGATGTACGGGATCAGCTCGTCCGCCAGCTCGGAGTAGTTGTAGGGCTTGCCGCCCTCCTTCATCTTCCAGCTGCCGGCGTGCATCTCGTAGATATTCATCGGGCCGTTGATCACGTCCGCCTTTTTCTGCGCGGTCTGCCATGCGGCATCGTGCCATGCAAAGCCGGACAGATCGTAGACCTTGCTGCCGTTGGACGGCCGGGTCTCGGCGTGGAAGGCGTAGGGATCGGCCTTGTAAACAAGGTCGCCTGCACGGGTGGTCACGCAATATTTATAAACATCGTATTCCTTCATGCCGGGAATGAACAATTCCCACACGGAATCGCCATCCACCTTGTGCATGGGATGGCTGCCGGGCTTCCAGCTGTTGAAGTCGCCCACAACACTGATGGCTACGGCGTGCGGTGCCCATACGCGGAACACAACGCCGGACTCCCCGACCCGTGTTTCCAGATGTGCGCCGAAGTAGCGGTAAGCCTCGCAGTTGTTGCCCTGCTTGAACAGGTACACCGGCAGGTCCGATGTGTTGCTCTGAATCTTTTCTTCGGTCGGTTTCATAAACTGCTCCTCCCCGTGCGGAAGCCGAAAGCGGCATCCGCAGCTTTGTACTCTTTTATATTAAAAGGTTTTTGCCATTTTTGCAAGACTTTTTGTCCAAAATTCAAATACAATTACCACAAATTTTCTTGACTTCTCTGTATGTTGTGGGCATACCATCCAAAATTTGCAGCTCGACATCGTGTAAACTGCTCATTTGACAAACGGTTCCGGCGAAAGCGTTGCGAAAACAGAAAAGGGGTCGGGGAAAGCCCACAGACTTTCCCCGACCCCGAAATAAAAATAGTATTCTGATTAACATCAAAAGAGACCGCTGCACAGTTTGTACAGCGGTCTCTTTGCGTGGTTATTGTGTTTTGTTTACAGCTCAGCCTACAACGTAGACATTGACCTGAATGGCGCCGTTGATAACGCTTTCGGCGTAGGTCTCGTAGAACAGGTCTACAAGGATCTGCCCCTTCTGGACGGCGATGCCGGTGTCGGTGGCTACGGCGTAGCCGTAGACGAACTTGCCGTCAGTGGAGGTGATGTAGAGCTTGGTGCCGTAGGGGATCACGTCCGGGTCCACAGCCACGGTGCCATAGCCCAGACCCAGACCGGAAGAGCCTTTGCCGGTACGGGAATAGTAGCCGGTGGCCTTGCCGGTGAGCACCTTGCTATAAGAGGTGGGGGCGTTGGTGGTGCCGTCCGCGCCGGTCAGGGGGGACACCGGTGCACCTGCACCGTAGGTCTTGATGACGTGGTCGGTGGGCTCTACCGTGGTGGTGGTATCCACAACGGTGCTGTTCTCCAGCTCGCCGTCCACATAGCGGTCGCGGGTGGTCACGGTCTGCTGACCGGCTGCGCCGTGCTGCACCGTGGTGGTGCGGCCGGTGTTGCGGAAGTACAGGCTGGTGTAGACATACTGGGTGTCGTAGGGGATGGCCTGAGTTTCCACCCGCTCTGCGTAGTCCACGCGGTGGACCACGATCTTGCTGCCGGCGGTCACAACGTGATCCAGCGCCGGCTCGGTGTAGTCGTCCCCTTCAAGGGTGATACCGGCGCGCTCCAGTGCATCGGCTACGGTGCCGAACACCAGCTTTACAGGGTACTCCTGCCCGTCGGCAGTGATGCTGACGGAGAATGCGCGCTCGATGTTCAGGGAGGCAAGATTGCCGCTGAACGCGGTGTAGTAGACTTCATCGCCCTCCTCAGAGCGGATACCGGAAAGGTGCATGACCTGTGCGGGGGAAGCATCGGCATCAGTCAGAAGGACCTGCCGTGCACCATTGGAGTCGGTGACGTAGGTCAGCCGCAGATTTGCAGCGGTGACGCCAAGGGTAGCCACAAGGCATACCACCATGACACAAAATGCCAGCACACGGGGAGATACTGCCTGCTTTGCGGCAGTAACTGCTTTCTTCAATTTAACGGAAGCGATACGAGACAACTCCTCTCTTTGTCGTATTTGGCGCGGCCGCGGGTCTGTATTGCATCAGCACCCCGGCCGCCCGGACTGTGGCTGCTCTGAGTATAAGCGTCTCACAGTCAAATACGATGCTCTCTTCGGGTAAAAAGAATGAGCACCGTATTACAGGTTGGAATCCGCTTCGGGCAGACCACAAAACTGCCCCGGCACAGGCCGCATCTGCCCATGCCGTGCCGTACGCAGGACGGCTTTTTACTTCATCCAGATAGAATTTAAACGCTGCAACGTTCGTTGCGCAAACGTTATTTTACCAGACCGTAAAGCATCTGTCAAATTTGCGTCTTGCACTTTGTTAGATTTATAACATTATTTTTTGTGCAATTTTCACAGTGTTTCTTTTGATATTTTGGTTTTTAGGTGGTTTCCTTCTGATTTTTTCCTTTTTTCTGGGGGCAATTCGTTCATGAATTTTTAACATTTGCACCGGCTCTTTTCTCTGCGAATAAGGCCGCAACAGCGGCCGCTGCGCCCAAAACAAGCTGCCCCACATCGCGGGTTTTGCATGGAAAACCTGCAGGGGAATTACCCGGTCCCGGCAGGGGGAAAAAGCTCGCATTTCCGGTGCCAAAACCCCGTTTAGCAAAATGCCGAAGAACAGAAAATTTCACATTTTTAGTACACACTGGATAGTTTTGCGCCCCCGGCGGTACAATCGGGACAGCAAACAGAAAAGGAGGTTTTGCATGGAGATCGAGATCCTTGAGCAGCAGTGCGGCGGCACCGAATTTGTGCCCCGGCCGCACCGGCTGCACCTTGGCGCACAGAACGCCGAGGGGGTGGACCGGCTGCAGTTCATCCTGCCCGCAGCGTGGGCGGGGTGCACCCTGGCGCTGTATCTGCGCCGCAGCGATGGGGTGCAGCTGGCCGCCATTCCGCTGGACGCCGACGACAGTGTGACGGTGGACCGCCGCCTGACCGGCAGCGTGCGGGGACAGTGGATGCTGGCCGCCATAGGCAGCGGCGGTTACACCGCCTACTCCCGCCCCGGCAGCTACGATGCGTACGCCACCCTGCCTACGGACGGCGGCAGTGAGGAGCTGCCGCCCTCGGTGTACGAGCAGTTTGTGGCGCGCGTGCTGGAAAGCGCACACGCCGCAGCGGAAAGCGCCCGCCGTGCCGAGAACGGTGCGGCAGATACCGCCATGCAGGCGGCACTGGCGCAAAAGACTGCGGACAAAATTCTGGCCGACCGTACCGATGCCGAGGCCAGCGCAAAGCGGGCGGAGGCTGCCGCACTGCGGGCAGAAAGCTATGCACCCACCGGTGGGCAGGTGCTGAGCGTGAACAGCAAGGGCGGCGCGGTGCAGCTGAACGCACAGGATGTGGGGGCGGTGCCGCTCCCGGTGCAGCCTTTGCCTGGCGAGATGGTGCGCATTCTCAGCGTGGATGCCGCCACCGGCGCGGTGCAGACCGATACCACCCCGCTGCCGGACCTGCGCCCCTATGTGCGCAGCGAGACCGTGCCTACGGCGGCAACGCCCGGCGCGGTGCGGGCAGACGGGCAGTACGGCGTTGCGGTGCGGGCAGATGCCACCCTGACCACCGTGCCCGCCACGGCGGCGCAGTTGGACCGTATGACCGAGGCCTATGCGCCCCTGACCCCGGCGCTGCTGCCCTACGGCGTAAAAAAGGCGCTGACCAGTGCCGCCGGGGCAGCAGGTTGGTCGGCGCAGGAAAAGGCCGCCGCACTATTGCAGCTGGGCGCGGACGACCGGTTCTACTCCAAGGCCGAGGCAGACCGGAAATTCGGCATGGGCTGCACCATGCCACCCGCCACTGCAGCCGTGCTGGGCGGCGTGAAGGTGGGGCGGGGCCTGACCGTGAGCGCAGACGGCACACTGGAAATGACGGCGGAAAACCTTGACACGGTGCTGGGCTTTAGCCTGGCAGAAAAACTGAATCAACTGAGAGGAGTGACGGACATGAACGGAAAGCTTGTCTACACAAGCGACGGTGCAGCGGGCAAAAGCAACAAGACGATGACTGTGCCGGACGAGGTGGATTATATTGTGGTAAGGATGGCGGTCCCTCTGGAATGTACCACGATCGCTACCACCGGCGGAGTAGCCGCAGCGGCGGCTGCGGACTACGGCTGCACCCGCATCGTGCGGGGCGGTACGGCGGTGGCCATAGTGGGCGGCGGCAACACCTACAATCTGCGGGACGGCGTTTACTGCAAGGGCGAAGCACTGGTGAAGGTGAGTTTTGCTGCGAACGGCACGGTGAACATCGGCGTGGTCGATGTAAACCTGGCGAGCAATGACAACGCTTATCCCTTCAACGTGGAGGGCTACCAGTATGTGTAAGGGCGGTGCAGCATGAACGAGATGACCATCCGGCTGGACAGAAACGGCGCGGCAGCGGTGCCCGGCGGACAGCTGCTGCTGGGGTATGCGGGCAACCGGGGCAACTACCGGCTGCGCATCGAGCAGCGGGGCGAGTGGAAGGGGCTGACCGTGTGCGCCCACTGGCACACCCCCGGCGCAAGCGCGGCTACGCTGGTGGAAAACGGAATCCTGACCGTACCGGCGGCGGTGACGGCAGTGCCCGGCGCGGGCTGCCTCACCTTTGAGGGCACGGACGGCAGCCGCACCGTGACCAGCGCTGATGTGCGGTGCAAAGTATGCGCCAACAGCGGCACGGCAGAGGGCACGATGCCCGCCCCGGCTACGCCTGCGTGGGAGGCGCTGGTAGGGCTGCTGGGCACCGGCGGCGGTATTACCACCGCGGAAAAACAGGCGCTGCTGGCCGTACTGCGGCTTCTGGCGGCGGGCAATGACGCAGCTATGGATGCCTGCGACCGTCTGGCGACGCTGTGGGGCAACCCGCAGCCGCCGAAGGAGAACGTTTTTGCCGTGCTGGGGCAGGCGATCCTTGGAAAAATGATCTTAGGGAGGAACAAATGAGCTACGTAAAACAGAATTTTGTGGACGGCCAGACCCTGACGGCTGCCCAGCTGAACCACATGGAAGCAGGCATTGCCAATGCTGCCGGAACGCAGGGCGAAAAAGGCGACAAGGGAGAAAAGGGCGACCCCGGCCCGGCGGGTGCAAAAGGTGACCCGGGCGAGGGCTTTACCGCCAACGCAAAGGCGCTGCTGCTGAACCTGTTTGAAAATGCAGCCTATAAGACCGACACGATGCAGCCCACCCTGAATGCTCTGCGTGCAGAGTGGGGCGGCAGTGCACAGGAAGTTCCGGTGCAGAGCGTGAGCCTGAGCGCCGTGACCATGACCCTGAACGAGAGCGAGAGCAAGACCCTGACCGCTACGGTACTTCCCACGAGCGCAACTAGTCGGCTGGTGGTGTGGACAGTGACTCCAGCCGGTTTTGCCACCGTATCAAACGGCGTAGTAACAGGCATCAAAGCAGGTAACTGCACCGTGACTGCCACCGCAGGCGGCAAGAGTGCAAGCTGCGCGGTAACGGTGGAAGTAGTGGAGACAGCACAGCTGATCTACAGTCTGCCCGGCGAGACCGTGCTGACCCAGGGACTGGACACCGGCCTGAAGCTGCTGGAGCACGCCTCCACCGAGACGCCGCAATACACGATCCTAGTGGACGCGAAAGCGGGGGACGACTTTAATGCCAACACCTGGCCTGCCTTCCTGCACTGCCTGACCGAGACCGGCGATACCGACAATCTGCCCGGCTTCAACTCCACCAGCAGCCCGCTGAACAATAAGACCGAGTTCGCCTACTACAACTACGGCGGCGTGACCCTGTCAGACAGCATCGAACACCTCAAGACCCGTACGCGGTATGCAGTGCAGATCGACGGCAGAAAATATCGCGGCGGCAGTACCTACTGCCCGCTGACCGAGTGGAAAACCACAAACGGTACAATCATAGATGTGCCCCAGACCTTCCTGATCGGTGCGGCGCAGAGCGCGAACGGCAGCAAAAAGCAGCAGTTCTGGTCTGGTACGTTGTATCAGTGCAGGGTGTATAAAGGCCTGCTGAGTGACGACAAGGTGAACGATTACATCGAGAAGGGGTGGTAAAATGGAAGTGTTTGACATCAACGGTCAGATCATCAGCCCGCTGGCGGGAAAAACACTGTACGTTGCGGGTGACAGCATCGCCTACGGCAAGGGCAGCGCAGGCGGCTACGGCAAATGTATTGCAGACAAGTACGGCATGACCCTGACCAATGAAGCGGTGGACGGCGCAACGCTGACCCCGAATATTACCGATAAGGTATACGGCGGCACCCGTGGCTGCATCAGCACAGTGGTGACAAACTCCACAGCGCTTGCAAAGGCAGACTACATCCTGTTGGAGGGCGGCGTGAATGATGCCTGGAACAACGCCCCTGTGGGTACCTTGACCGATGGGTTTGCCGCTGCCTACGATGAAACGACCATGACCGGCGCACTGGAGAAGATGCTGGACGATCTGGCAACGAATTACAGCGACAAGTGCGTGGCCTATGTATTCCCGCACGGCGGGATGTTTGCAGGCAGCGAAAACTGGTACAAGACCTATAAGCCTGCCATCCTTGCGGCGCTGAAAAAATGGGGCGTGCCCTACGTTGACATTGCGGAGACCACCCCGCCTATGGGAAAACACGGCGTCAGCGAACTGGGCGATAAGTACACCAGCGACGGCACCCACCCCAACGCAGCGGGCTACGAGCGGTTTTATGCAGAGCCCATCGCAGCGCTGCTGAAACGGCTGTAAGGGGGCGCACGATGGCATTGCAAGCGTATTCTCTTGCCCGGGACGGCAGCACCGCCCTCTCGCCGCACTTCTGTGTGCGGGAGTTCCGCTGCAAGGACGGCAGCGACCCTGTCTTCATCGACACGGCGTTGGCAGAACTGCTGGAGCGTATCCGGGAGCACTTCGGAAAACCGGTGACGATCACCAGCGCCTACCGCACCCCGGCACACAACGCCAAGGCAGGCGGGGCAAAGTTCAGCCAGCACCTGTATGGCCGGGCAGCGGATATCCGGGTGCAGGACGTGAGCGTGGAGGACGTGGCCGCCTACGCCGAAAGCCTGATGCCGGACCGGGGCGGCGTGGGACCCCGTCAAGGCGGGCCGCGCCGCCGGCTGGGTGCACGTGGATACCCGGGCAGACAAAGCCCGGTGGAGGGGGTGAGCGCGATGACAGGCATCATCTCAGCCATCATTGCAGGCGCGGTGACCCTGATCGGCGTGCTGATCGCCAACGGAAAAAGCCAAGCGGTGACCGACACAAAGCTGGAGGAACTGACCCGGGAGGTGCGGGAGCATAACAACTTTGCCCGTCGCGTACCCATTTTAGAAGAACAGATGAAGGTGGCCAACCACCGCATCGCAGATTTAGAGAAAGAGAGGAACTGAACCTATGAACGATACCCATTGCAAAATTTCTGCCGCTACGCTGGCGCGCACGGCTGCGCTGGCACTGGCACTGACCAATCAGGTGCTGAGCGCCTGCGGCAAGCCCATGCTGCCCATCGAGAGCGCCACCGTGGAGCAGCTGGTGACCACCGGCCTGACCGTGACCGCCGCCCTTGTGAACTGGTGGAAGAATAACTCCTTCACCCCGGAGGCCATCAAGGCCGACGGCTATCTGGAACAGCTGCGGGAGAAGAAGTAAAGGCTGCCGGGCAGGCGGGACGATATTTTTGTGAATAGAGCAATGCCGGAGCGTCTGCGGACGCTCCGGCATTGCATTTTCACAGGAAGGATATTGGAGCCGTTCCCAACAAAAAACTCCCCCGGCGGGTTGCCGGAGGAGCATTCATTTTTCTATTCTAAACACGGATGCGCCGCCCTGACATGGTGCGCAGCCGGGCTTACTTCAGGAACTTTGCCACGGCGCGGGCGACGATGCCGCCCAGAATGCCGGACACCAGAAATTCGGCTACGCCCTGCACGCCAACCAGCAGCACTACGAACATGAAGGGGTTGGCAGCGCCCTTGACGGACACCAGATTCTGCACATAGTCGCAGCCGTAGAAAGCCAGCACGATGTAGCCCATGAAGAACAGGGTGTTCAGGGCGGGTGCGGTCATGGCGCTGAGGATGTAGCTCCAGGTGCGGGACTTATCCAGCTTTTGCAGGCCCTTGAAGATCAGGCCGCAGCACAGACCCATGAGCACACGCATACCCACGCACAGGATAAAGGTGTTCAGCGGGCTGACCTGAAACAGTGCACCGGTCATGGCAGATGCGCCGGTGATGGCATCGTAGAAGCTCACAGCGCCGAACACGCCGCCCAGCAGGGCACCCACGGCGGGGCCCATGGTGATGGCGCCCACGGCGATGGGCAGGGTGAGGAAGCTCATGTACAGCGGGCCCACGGGCACACTGCCCAGACCGACAAGCTTCATCACCAGTTCAATGGCCACCAGCAGGGCCACACGAGTCAGAGTCTTGGTATTGGTATTCTTCATAATTCAGTTTTCCTCCTGCTGCCGTTCCGCCCTTTTTGTCGGATACGGCGCAAACCTGCCCGCTCTGTGCGGGTTTTAGGTGAATATTCAAATCTTTGGAAGCGCGTAGTTGTCAGGGCGTGTTCCAGAGAAAAATGCGTTAAAATCTGTCGCCGGGGAAGCGCACCCCGGCACTGCGGCGCGCCACCGTGAGTACCCGGCTCACCGCGATGCTGGTATCCAGCATGCGGGCGCACAGCTCCTGGTCTCCGGCGGTCATGGCGCGGTAAAAGGCCTCGAACTCTGCCGCCTGCCGGGGACGATCCCCGTTCAGGTTGTAGTGCTCCTCCTTGCCCTCGTTGGGATGGAAGGTCACACCGCCGCAGTAGTTCGGGGTGGATTTTTGCAGGATGTAGCCCTTCGTGCCCTGAATGATGCAGCGGGCAGGGGCTGCGCAGTCCTTGGCGGCAAGGCTTACCGCCTTGAAGCCGCTGTAATCCATCATCAGCACACCGCTGGTGTCGATATTGCGCTCCATGTTGGCGGCATACACCGCCTTGTTGGGCTCACCGAACAGACCCACGATGTAGCTGACGTTGTACACGCCCAAATCCATCAGTGCACCGCCCGCGCACAGCGGGTCGAACACCGGCGGGGTCTGCCCGGCGCAAAAGGCGTCGTACCGGCTGGAATACTGGCTGAAGCTGCACTGTACCATGCGCACCGTGCCCACCCGGGGCAGCAGCTCCCGGAGTTTGGCGTAGTTGGGCTGGTACTGGGTGGTCATCGCCTCAAAGAGGAACAGCCGCTTGCGCTGTGCCAGCGCAGCCAGCTCCTCGGTCTCGGCGGCGGTCACCGCCATGGGCTTTTCCACAATGACGTGCTTGCCTGCCTCCAGCGCCACCCGGGCGTAGCGGGCGTGCTGCAAGTTGGGCACGGCGATGTAGACCACATCCACCCACTGCAAAAGCTCAAAATAATTGGTAGTGTGCTGCGGGATCTGATATTGTGCACACAGCTCTGCGGCTTTTGCCGCCGAGCGCGGGGTGCTGCACACCGCCTGCACAGTAAACGGCGTGTGCTCCACAAGCCATGGCAAAAATTCCTGCACGATCTTACCCGTGCCAAGAATGCCCAGTTTCATAATGCTCTCCCTTATCCTCTTGTTCCCTCAGCCTACCAGCGCCTCCGGCTCGCGGCGGGTGCGGCGGTTGGGGTGCGGGTGCTTTGCCCGGAGGCGTCCCTGTTGACCGTAGTGTCTGCCGCCGCCATGGCTGCGGCCGTGCTCCTGCGGGGCGTTCAGCTGGTACAGCAGTGCCAGCCCTTTCATCAGCAACTCCGGGTCATAGGTCAGGGGGTGGCGGCACAGCGGGGTGACGTACTTTGCCAGACCGCCGGTGACCACCAGCGTAGCCGGGCTGCCCAATTCCTCTTCAATGCGCTGCACCATGCCGTCAATGAGCACAGCGGTGCCCAGCACCGAGCCGGACAGCATACAGCTTTCGGTATTGGTGCCGATGGCTTTTTTCGGGGAGCCCAGATGCACCTGCGGCAGCTGGGCGCAGCGCTCGCCCAGTGCGCGCAGCCCGGTGGAAAGGCCGGGGCAGATCACGCCGCCCCGGAACACCCGATCCTTGTCCACCACATTAAAGGTGGTGGCGGTGCCAAGGTCTACTGTGATGACCGGCAGCGGAAAGTTTGCCGCCGCATAGGCGGCATCCACCAGCCGGTCCTTGCCCACGGCGCGGGGCTCGTCCACCCCCATGGTCAGCCCGGTGCGGATGTCCGGCGAAACGATGACCGGCTTTTTGCCGGTGTAGTGGCGGGCGCACTCGGCCAGCGCCCCCGTGATCTGGGGAACGACGCTGGTGAGGACAGCGC
>OCHV01002226.1_pt1 | contig 11233 bp, 7 predicted proteins | sample 1538461 | NCBI WGS metagenome assembly OCHV01 (sample SAMN04571692, study PRJEB22368) | human gut metagenome | biome: human gut; material: stool | host: Homo sapiens | place: Luxembourg | collected 2012-08-03 | reverse complement strand
CAGGGCAAGCTTTCGAATTTTGGAAAGCCAGTAATAATAACTTTTCAAAGAGATAAATAGACTGAATCTCCTTATCCGTTTTTCTGTTTTCCCGTAATATCTGATTAAACTGCTGTTTGATGTTTTTTTCAGTTTTCCAGTGATCTATCCGTTTTTTCTGTTCCTTTAGCCATTCTTTCCGTTCCTGATATCTTTTCCGATCCTCTTCTGTCATATATTTCTGATACAGGGTTTCTCTTCGATAAGAATCACTTATAAATGGAAGAAGCAATTTGGAAAGCTCATATGCTTCTGACTGTTCCATCCAAAGTGCTGTACTTTCCTTTAAAAGTAAGGCCGTCAGGTATTCTGGATAAATATCCGGATATTCATAAAAAAACTTCTTTTCTACCATTGAAAACAGTTCCCGGTGTTCCTCTTTTCCCAGAACTGGCGAAAAAAATTCGCACTCTCTATGTTGGATAGCATAGTATCCCAAGGAGAAAGTTTCCTTTAAAATCCTCCAGGGGCTTAAGAATTCGCATCCATCCATTCCAATCTCATTGATCAGAAATTTCAGCATAGGATAAGAATGCTCATTACAAAGACCCTTTATTTCACTTTTTAAATATCCTGCCATAAATTCCCATTTCTTTTCCAAATCTGGCTCTTCATTTTTGTAATCCTTTACAAACTCTTCCAGATACTTTTTTCCATTCAAAATCCCATGCAGGATCAGCCGGTTGAAAACCACATGTAGTTCCGGCTCACTCTTTTTCCAGAAAACATCCTGGTATCTTTTTCCTGTAAGGTTTTCATAACGTTCCAGATACTTCAGCAAACTTTTCGTACTGTATGTTTTGCCTTTCAGAGTATCTGTAACACACGCTTCAAATTCTTCCGAAGAGAGTTCTTTTACCAGAGTATCCCATTTTTCTTCTGTCAGATCAATGTAGTGCCACTCTTCCGGTTCATTACTTCTAAATGGAAACAACGTAAGAAACGTTTTTACATTTTCCACCCTGAACGTTTCATTCATGCATTTTTCCAGCCGTTCTTTACCGTCGATACGGACAGAAAGTTTCCCATATGTTCTTAAAATCCGTGAACAAAGTACATAAGCTTCTTCTGGATATGTCTCTTTTCCGGGCAAAAATGCCTCTAATACATTCAGCCCAATTTTTTCTGCTGTCAACCCGGAAAGGCTTATCCGATCGGGTCTCTCTACAAAATACATCAGTACAAAATTTAAAAAAGCGGTCTCTTTGTCGGAATATCCAAACATACACATACGTTTTTCCAAAACGGCATCCGCATTTTTAGCATTTATGCCTGTTAACTTTACCAGCAGTTTCAGGATATCCAGATCCTTTTTGCGATACCCTTTAAGCTTTTTCATTACTTTGCCTACCATCCACACGAAAAGATTCCATTCAGTAAATACGGATATCTTCCGGTTCTTTGAAAAGCTGTCAGCAAGTTTCTGTTTTATACCTTCCCACAGTGTTTCATCATCTGGGAGGATGGACATGGCAAACAGCATTTCTTCTGCTCGCTCAAATGGATACGCATGCATGGCCTGTTTCCACCGATTCTTTTCCTTTTCCTCACAGATATAATTGATACTGATTAAAAACAGGTCTTTCTCTCCAAGAATCTGTTTCATCTTTTTCCAAAACAGATCCTTTTGTGCCCCATTGAACATACAGGTCTCCTGTAAAGGCATCATCCTTGCCAGGGCAAGTCCGAGGGCACGGTATGTCTGCTTTGTCAAGGTCAGATGTTCTCCAATGCGCTCCAGGACTTCTCCCGGATAGTGCAGTCCATAAGCGGTTTCCATGTCTACTTTCGGCTTTTCCAGAAACATGTCATTTTCTTTTAATTGCATATAAATTTTATATTTTTCCTCATTAGATGACAGCTTATAGATCAGGTTCGTCATCTGCCGGTACAGGGTAATATCAAGCCATTCTTCATAAATCTTCCATTCCATCCAATTTCCTCCTGTTTTCCCATATAAAAAGGGGACTGTTCGCCAGTCCCCCAAAATTGTTCTTATGCTGCCAGGATAATCTTCTTTTTCCGGCTTGCATAAGTGGTTGCCATTGTAGAATGTTCCATGCCTCGCTGTTTCTGGTATTGCTTTACATCTGCATAATTTGCAAACGAAAGGATCTTACCATTTTCCTCTAACAAGTTCTCTTCGTTATCTTCCATATTTTCACTCTCGCAGGAAGCCAGCGTCCAGTTTACGTGGCAGATATAACAGGTCATGCCTGCAAATCCCAGATACTTATGTACATACTCTTCCGCTGCCTCGGCACTTGGAAAATAACGTGCATACTCCAGGGAACGGCAAACGATCCGGTCTTTGTACCATCCGGCAAAATACCGGTTCTTTTTCAGTTCAAGTACATACCCTGTCAGATAAATCTTCTGTAAAGCATTTTCTTCCTCGTCCATCATATCAAGAAGCTGTTCCGCATAGATTTTTTTCCATGCTGTCTTCTTTGCTGTAGTCAACCATGACCGCCCGGATCCGGGAATAATCGCTGGCAAAGTCTTCGTGAAGATGCCAGAACTCCTTTGGTTCTGCCATCCGCAAAAAGCTATTAAATTCCAGTAACGTGTTCTGTGTCTTATGAACACAGATCTGTTTTGATACATCCGCATTCTGTTCTTTTTCTTTCCTGTTTTTCCTGTTCATCCTTACCTCCTGATAAAACGCAGCAGTTTCTTTGTCAGAAGAGCCGGAAGCTGTTCAAGATCCGTAATATCCAGAAAAGATTCCTCATAAATTTCCTGAATTGCTTCCTTGTCGCTTCCGATCGCAGCCGCCTGAAAGAATACTCCCTGCTGCAGCAGTTTTTTCCGAATCTTCTGAAGGTCCCTTTTTGCCCCTGTGCCTCCATACTGGTTTGCATTAGGTGCACCATCACTGATCACAAACAGCAGTTTCTGCTTTTCCGGTCGTTCCAAAAGACGGCTGCCAGCATACCACAATGCAGTTCCATCCCGGTTGCTTCCATAAGGCTGCATACCAGCGATCCGGAACCGATCCTTTTCATCCGTTTCAAAATCTGCGCAGCAATGCAGATACACTGTTTCGTCTTTCAGGTTCTCATGCCGGTATCCATCTGTATGATGTCCGCACACCAAAACCGGTATTTCTGATTCCATACAAAAATCATACAGGCAAAGTGCTGCAAGAATGGCATAATCCATCCGTTCCCCACACATGGAAAAAGAATTATCGACCAGCACAGCCACACAGATATCCAGCTTTTTTCCTGGCTGTTGTTTCTTAAATACTGCCCCAGACGGTGCAGCTATGTTTCGAAGATCTACCCGACGTCCAAGAAAAAGCTTATGTTCCGTGCGTTCTTTCTGATTTTTCAATATAGGAAGCAGTTTCAGGCGAAGTCTCTTTTTTACCTGTTTAAGTTGTTCCTCATACTTTTCTGTCTGTAATTTTAAAAAATCTGATATCTCGGTCTTACGGCAAAGTTTTTTCAGTACTAGGTCATGGCCTTCTTCAAACGGTATCTCCATCAATTCCTTTTGAAGATGTTCGAAAATTTCTTTCTGTATCTTCTCATCAAGCGTCTCTTTCGCCATTTCATAAAGGATTTTTTGCAAGGCATTATCACTGGATGCTTCCGTTTCTGAGGCAGGGATGCCACATTCATTCTGTTTGTCTTCGAAGCCACCAGACTCCCTGACACATTTCGGAAGATTTTCACACAGCTGCTGTAGAAACTTCTGAAGCTCTGCAGCGCGCCCGTTTTCACGGTCTTCCGCTTCCTGCTCCTTTCCATTTGCTTCCATTTTGTCTTCTGTTTCTGTGCCCTGTTCCGTATCATCTTTTCCTGTTTTATTTTCATTTTGCTCAGTCTGCGCCCCGGTGTTACCCTGCTTTTCTTCCTCCGATTCTTCTTTTTCGGATTCCTCCGGGTTTTCCTTTTGCCCTTCACGCTCTTCCTGTTCTGGCTTTTGCTCTTCATTTTCTGTACTGTTCTTCTCTATTTCTTCTATGATTTCCGCAAAGTATTTCCAGATCATCAGAAGGATATGGTTGGTAGCAAGATATCTCTCCATGTCATCTGCTGCCTTTCCCGCTTCATCAATGACCGGCATAAGCAGTTTTAATGTATCAATAAGCTCATAATCCGCACCATCCCAGGCATTCACCCTTGAAGACAGGGCATACTGTGCACACAGGTTCATAAGAATAGATATCTTATCTTTCTCCGTTTCCAGCATTTCCCTAAGCGTTGGAAGCCATTCCACATTTCGGTCACGATTCATAAGGATTCCCCTGCGGATGCTTCCCGGAAAAAGAGCGCACATCTTCTCTTCTATGTACATATCATTCAAAAGATTGCTGAGATAGGATGCTGTCTGCAGAAAGATAGAAAGAATTGCTTTATCTTTTCTTTCAAAGTAGACATTCATTGCATCCAATGCCTCTTTTTCCTGTGCATTTTCCGGTACTGGCTCCTTTGGATACCAGCTGCCATTTAACATATGCTCAGCATACCTTTTTCTAAGTGCTGAATCCGTATACCTGTAATGTCCGCACTCATGTCCCAGAATCCCGATCAGGCTGTCACTTTTTAATTCCAGTGTCAGAAAACTTGACGTAATCTGGTTCCCAAGATTTACGGCAACTGTTTTTCCCCGGTTCCATCCTGCGATCCCTGAATTTTCATCGTCGTATAACCGTAATGTAGTCAACTCTCCACCTGTGATCTCACGTCCGATCGAGGTCAAAAGATCACGATACTGCGGCGTATGAAATACTTTTTCCGGTGTCAGTTTTTCTTTCTCTGCACATATCCGTTTCCGGTATAAAGCCTTTTTCATTCGTTTCCTCCTTTCCTTTTTAATTCACATCACAATGAGGAAGAAGAAAGACCCGTTCCATAGTTTCCTGTTCTTCCCTGTCCATGGATGCTTTGCTGAGCAGTGCTGTCCATGCTGACCTCCTGAGATCATTGGAAACCATGTAACTTAACACCCAGTTTTCCAATTCCCGGTATCCACATACGCCATCCGTAATGTCCTGTTCGATCAAATACTCATGAATCTTGCAGACCGTAGCAGCCATAAAGGACAGAAGTTCTTTGTTTTTAAACCCGGTTCTTTTCATTGCCCTTTTTGCCATTTCCTCTTCTGTCAGGGATGCCTTTGGCTGGATCAGGTTCATTCGGGAAAGAACCGACTGGTTGAAGTTCTGGCAGCCAACATAATCCAGATTGGTAGTCATGATCACAATGGTATCCGGATTTCTCCGTATCTGTTCTCCATTTACCAGATCGGTTACAGCTCCATCGTCAAACAGGGAGTTTAATCTCGTAAGTGTCCCAGGTTTTTCAATCATGGCCGGCTCCTGAATTTCAATCACAGATGGTTCCCTGCATGCCTTTACGATTTCTGACTCTTTTAATAAGAAGTCTTTTTCATTTTTCGACTTTTCATAGCCTTTTTTATAGACTGCTCTTAAGATCTCCTGAAAAGCTTTTTCCCGGCTGATCCCCTCTTCATAAATGCCATTTACCGTTGCAAGAGCTGAAGCGGGATCCATTTCAATGTCTTCCAGACATGGCAATTCCATTTCCAGGTGCGCTGTTCCTCCCATATTTGGTACGGTGGTCGCTAAAAGTTCCAGTTCATCCGTTCCAGGTCCACAGGTGAACACATAATATGGAAGCCCTAAGATCTGAGCGATCATTCTGGCATCCGTTGTCTTTCCAGTACCGGCATCTCCTGTCATCATAAACAGCCTTGCCGGTGTCTTATCTACCATCTGCAGGATTTCTTCGGCTTCCTTACTTACCAGATAGTCTTCCGGAAGCGAAGGGATCCTTTCTTTTGCCCTTTCATTTACATCCCATCTGCCAAAGTAGATCTGTTTTAATTCAAAAAGTGTTCTTTTAGTCTTTTCATTTGCAGGCAAAAGCACATGAAACTTTCCATAGATTTCATCATTTGGTGCATATACCCCGGCCGCAATTTTATATTCCGGAAGCACATCCTCCAGTTCTTCTGTACGGAACTGGCTCTTTTCCAACGGGATCGCCCGCTCCGGATTTGCTATGACTTCACAGTATATGGCATCGCAGCAGATAAATGCTGCCCGCAGTGCAGCTTCCTTGTCTTCCCATTCATTTTTTTCCTGTTCTTCGAGTATTCGGAAATTTCTTTGGAACTCTTCGTTATACAAAGGATTATCCGGGACCAGATTTGCATACGCCAAAAGAGCCAGATACTGCTCCCCTGTATTTTTGCCTTCCCGGATTCCCGGAAGCTTCTCGTTTTTTTCTTCTGTCTTTAAAATCCCACTGAAACGTCCGTTTTTCGAATTATAGGTCATTACATACCTTCCCTGGTTTCCAGGGTATTCCATGCAGAAATAATTTATGGTATCCCTGCCCCTTTGTATACCGGCAGCACCAGAGTCATTTCCTTTTCGAATCTGAATCAGTGTCAGAAGTGCATGTAACGTAGGCCCATGAAGGCGGGAGACTTTTCCCTGCTTCCTGATATTTTGCATGGAACAATCCGCTTCCTCATAACTGATCCGTTTTTTCCCTGCTTTTGCCAACATCATCCGAAATGGGTCCGGAATGGGTTCTTTCATAGTCCATGGTGCATAAAAACAAAGAGATTGCATCTTGTTCCCTCCTCTTTTATTTTTGTGATTTTCTGCATACGAAGGAAAGAAACAGGCAGAACATTGGACTTTTCCAACGTCTGCCTGTCATTCATTCTTTATGCGGTCTTTTCCTGTTCCAGAATTGCTTCATATATTTTTCGGATACGATACCCAAACATGGTATTGCGCCGGCTGATGTAATCCGTCCGGATAGCCTGGGCGATCGCACGTTTGCTTCCCACAATTATAAACCTTTCTCTGGCTCTTGTTACTGCTGTATAGAAAATGTTTCTGCGGAGCATCCACCGGAAACACGGAAGCATTGGAAGGATCGCCATCGGATACTCACTGCCCTGAGCCTTATGTACCGTAATCGCATATGCCAGTGTCAGCGGCCAATAGTCTTCCTCCTGATATTCCATGACCCGGCCATCCCCAAAATCTACACGCATGACCATTTTTTGATCTTTCCGAAAAATCCCTATGACTTCTCCAATGTCGCCATTTGCTACTTCATCGTTGTTTTTTGTCTGCATGACCCGGTCACCTTCCCGGTAAGTATTCCTGCCATTTGTGATTTCCGGATAACCGAAACGCTTTGGATTCGCAATGTCACGCAATACCAGATTCAATGCATCCGTACCTGCTTCCGTATCTTTCCGAAGCGGTGACATCACCTGCACTTCTTCCAGAGAACCGTTTCCCTGCAGCACTTCTTTTCGATAGATCTGCTGTATCTTTCGAGAAGCCTCCTCCGGTGTGGACGCCGGAATAAACCAAAAGGTATCATCAAACACCAGATCCAGCTGATTCTTATTGATCTTAATGGCATTCTGGTTGATGGTAGAATTCCCTTCCTGCCGGAAGCATTCATCTAAGACAGTTACCGGAAATACGCCGGAATCGATGATCTCCTGAAATACTTTTCCAGGCCCTACGGATTCGATCTGATCTTTATCACCCACCAGAACCAGTCTGGCACCGGATTTAATACTGGAAAACAGTTTATCCGCCAGATACATATCGACCATGCTGAACTCATCTGCTATGATCAGGTCATCTGGAATTGGCTGCTCGTTCTTCCATTCTTCCTCTCCAGCTTCGCCTGTAAGCCCTATGGATTTATGAATCGTCAGTGCTGGATACTCTGTACATTCCCGCATTCGTCTTCTGGCGATGCCTGTAGGTGCACATAAAAGGATCACCGCATTTTTATCCAACGCTTCCTGTACAGCAATGATGAAACGGATCACCGTAGTCTTTCCTCTGCCGGGTCCTCCTGTAATGATGGATACCGGGTTTTCAAAGACATTTTTTACTGCCACCTGCTGTTTCGCATTCAAAATAATATCCTGTTCTTTCTGGATCTTTCTTAAAATACGGTCAACATTTACAGCCATTCCAGTCTGCATATGAAGCCTGACTAATGCGGCAGCAGCTCCCAGTTCGGCCTGAAAGCTTTTGCGTGTATAAAACCCTCCATCGTGGCAGATCAGGCTCCCATCTGTATGGATCATATCATTGCCTGCATCCCGGATTGCCCGTTCAGAGACCGTTGAAACATCTTTGTTATGATTTAAAAGTTTTTCGACACGTTCAATGATGTCCTCTCTTTTTAAATACAAATGTCCTTCGCCTTCTGCTTCTGACATAATATGCAGAATAGCAGCTTTGATACGAAGGGGATCATCTGCACGGAAATGTTTTGCCTTTACTGCAATCTGGTCAACTGTCATAAATCCAAATCCATGAATCTCACAGAGCCGGAAAGGATCCTCTTTCACGATCATAACTGCAGCAGGACCAAATTTTTCCTGTATTTTTGAAACTTTTGCAGGAGTCACGCCAAAAGGGGACAAATACATCATCAGTTCCCGGATGGAACTGCTTTTTTGATATCCTTCCAGAATATCATCTAAGCGTTTCTGGGTAATTCCTTTTACCTGAAGGAGTTTCTCCGGGCTGTCATTAAAAACATTCAGTGTGTCTTCCCCAAACGTTTCCACGATGCGGGCTGCCATTGCCGGTCCGATCCCTTTGATCAGGGATGACGACAAATAAGTCCGAATACCTTCTTTTGTGGTTGGCATGGTTACTGAAAAATTACTCACGCTATACTGCATTCCATATTTTGTGGGTTTCCATTCTCCCGTCAGTTCCACATCCAGGCCTTCGTTCGTCGGAAGTTCGGTTCCAAACGCCTGAAATATTCCATAATTTCCATTCTTCTGTTTTTTTACTTCCTCCGGTAAATCTTCATTGGTCATGTAGGAAGCTACCGTATATCCACTTCCTGCATTATAATAGATCTGCCGGATGGCTTTACAGCAAATGCTCATGTTCCAGCTCCTCTCTACCATGAGATCCAGAGATAATTATTGCATCCCATACTGGTGATGAAACCATCCTTCTTTAGTTTTTCCCGGATCACCTCTGTCTGTCCGGAAGGATATCCTTTTAAAATTCCAATCCTTCGATATTTCCTTTTTCCAATGGAAATACTGCAGATTCCTTCCCTGTTTACTGAAAAACGGTTTCGATTTTCAGATTCCAGAGTTTTCCGAATCGCCTGGATCCGCTCAAAGCCTTCCTTTTCGTACCATATGGCAGCCTGTGCCCTGCATCTTGCCTGCTTCTCCTGATTATCGAAATTTACCGTTTCCGATCCCTTCTCATGATTTTTCGGTAAATCCTCGGTCTTTTCAGCATCTGCATGTACTTTACGGGCATCTGCATGTTTTTTTTGCTGCTTATTGTCATCATCATTCTCATTCGTTTCCTCCTTGTCCTTTTTCATAATAAATTTTTCATAGAAAAACAATCCTGCTGCAACCGGAATGACTAATGAAAGGGACTGTATGATCACTGCCAGAAATACCGGCCATAAAAATGGTGATACTAACAGACCAAAAATTCCAGTTATCACGCACAGCTGTTTATGTGCAGACAACCATTTGTTCATTTTCTCTATCATAAGCATTTCCTCCTATGATTTGCTCAGTCAAAATCCAGTTTTTCATCATCTGTTTCCATGTACCGGTCATCAATATCCTGACTACGCTCCCGGCTTCTTGCCGAAGTTCCTCTGGATCTTGTCCCGCCAGAATTTGATCTCCGTCTATCATCTGATGCATCTGTCCTGGTATTGTTTCTGTATCTTCCACTTTCACGTTCCCTGTCATAGTCACGGTCATCCATTTCTGCTGCTCTTTCACTTCTAGTGCTTCTGGAAGCTGAACGCTGGTTTTCTGCACGGTCAGAACGGTTTCGATTAGAAGATGCCCTTGTTTCTCTTTCCGGCTCTTCCCGCTCGTCATTTCCAGATTCTAAAGCTTTCTTACTTTCTGCAAAAGAAATCTCTTCAATCATAAGCCGCATGCCGTAGACATTTTCACCAGCCCGATTCTTGTAGTTGTCATTCTGCATACGACCTTCTACCAGAATCTTGATACCCTTAAACAGATATTTTTCCGCGAACTCTGCTTTTCTGCCAAAAGCCGTACAGCTAAAGAAATCTGCTTCCGGATCTCCTCTTCGTACAAATTTCCGGTTTACCGCCAAGCGAAAGTTTGCGATGGCAAGTTCTCCATTCTCTGTCTGTGTGTAGCGTAAATCAGGCTCATTTACTACTCGTCCCATCATGATTGATTTGTTCATAATTGTCCTCCCATAACTTTATAAAGTTTTCCAGTTTCATTCCAGATGTTCCCGCATACATTTGACTAATGCTCCCATACCATTTTTTCGGATCTCGCGGGCAGCAGAGTCAGCCGTACATAAATTTTTCGCCATCTCCAGTGATTCTTCTCCCGGATGTGTTGCAAACAATACCGGTATCAGATAAAACAGAGATTTTTTGACCAGCATATCATATGCCATCTTAAAAGATTCAGGCGAAGTTTCCTTTCCATCTGGATTACATACAATCTGCCATACTCCTGGATATTCGATAATCCATTCAAGAAGGTGCACGACCTCCTTTTCCATCTTTTTTCGTTTCATAACGCCCTCCTTGCATTCTGAGTTTTCTTGTGTTTTTTATGATCCTCCTTTCCTTATTTGCTGATCTGTACTTGTTGTCTGCCATATTTTTGCAACAAAAAAAGGCCATTTAGAAATTTTCATTCTAAATGACCTTATTCATTACAAAGGCAGGAGGCTTTTGGCTCCTTAATGTTTTACTCCCGGTCAGATCCGGAACCAGCGTTTCTTATCTGTGTCTACAGATACAAATACAAATCTCACAATCATATTAACACAAGATATTGTTGGCGTCAATCACACTTTGCTATATTTTGTGTTTGGATCATTCAAAGATTTACGATATCTATTCATCAAAAACACCTTTCGTATTCTATAAGATGAGTCAACGTTTCTTCTTATATAGAACCACTATCACAAAACAAATTAATACCGCTAAATTTCCTAATATAGAAAATATAAGCTCCCATAATGGATGATTAAAATACCCCATTATTATTCCAATGAATACCAACACTTCTGCATAACACTTCCGCTTTCAATAATTCAAAACTGTTTCTGCCATACATTATTCGTTTTATAATTTTGATTTTATTTACACTACCTTCTGCAAGC
>OCHV01002224.1_pt1 | contig 11235 bp, 8 predicted proteins | sample 1538461 | NCBI WGS metagenome assembly OCHV01 (sample SAMN04571692, study PRJEB22368) | human gut metagenome | biome: human gut; material: stool | host: Homo sapiens | place: Luxembourg | collected 2012-08-03 | reverse complement strand
CTGTTCCGTCGCCGGGATCAGCAAAAGGATTGGCTGTGTGCAGTAACTTCTGGTTCATATAAGTGCTGTCTCCGGTAGCACTGCCGCTGATAGCGGGATCCCACTGGGCGCCCATTGCCCAGCCTGCTGCGTAGTTGGTGTACAAAGGAACGATAGAGCTGTCATACTCTTTGATCTGCTTTAATGCTGCGATGAAATCTGCGGGAGTCTTAGGTATCTCTGTGATTCCTGCTGCTTCGAATACTGCCTTGTTGTATACGATGCCGCCGTTAACGCCTGCGGTGTAAGGAATACCATATACCACGCCTTCGTACATCTGGTTGTAGTAGTTCAGCTGTCCGTCCATCTCGGTAGTAGTTCCGAGCGGCATGAAATAGGTACTCAGATCAGCCTTGTCAACTGCGGGGATCATCATAACATCGCCCCAGTCACCACCCTGCAGACGAAGCAGCGTATCACTTGCATAGTCGGTGATACCTTCAATATCAACAGTGATGTTGGGATACATCTCGTTGAATGCATCAATGTAAGTCTGGAAAGGAACTGCTGCGCCGTCCTCTAACAGGTCGGTACGGTTAGTCAGGACTTTAATGGTCGTGGTAATGTCGGTGTAATCCTCACCCAAAGTAAGCTCTGCGTAATTCAGACCGGTTGTCTCGTCTGCTTCCGTAGCAACCACGGTGGAAGCCTCTGCTGTTGCAGGTGTGTTGCTTGCGGTGCTCTCAGCTGCGCCATTGTCGGTGCTTCCACATGCGACCATGGACAATGCCATGACAGATGCTGTGGAAAGAGCTAAAAACTTTTTCATCTTCATAATGAAATCCTCCTTAATAATGTTTGTTACATTTGATAGCGTTTACTGTTTTGTAACTTAATTTAATTATATATAATTATATTAATTAATCATCAACTATTCTTGTTTTTAATCTCTTATTCTTGTCATTTTCGTTATTATCTTCTATTTTCACAAGTTTTATTCCTATGTTTTGTATATATTATACAATTAAAACAATTGATTTGAGTTAAATTAGCTTATTTAATTAACTAATTTTTCTTTCTTTGCATCCTTTGACATTGAAATAGCTTAAATAATGGTTTATAATGTATTTAAGCTTACTTCATTTTTTCAAAAAAGCATGTTTCTAATGTGAAAAACAAATTTTTCACATGAAGTTTTGTTCCTGCACAAGCTGCTAAAGCAGCCAAAGTTTGAAGCTTGCGGAAAGGCAAGGTTTTTGTATGAACATTTCCACCACTTTTCTTAACGCATTGAAGCACACTTCCTCCGATGTGGAGGGACAACGTTCCCCAGAGATTCTCCTGGGACAGATCTACAAAGTATCCCTGGAAGACAAAGGCTTTTTACTGCCTCTGGCCGGTGGGGAATTCCGCCTGTTAAATCCCTTTTATTATGAATGGAACCCCTTTCCTTCTTATCTGCTGCTCTACACCTTAGAGGGTAGTGCTCTCCTTACCACCCGGGACAATGAGGTGATCCTGGATCACGAGCATCTGTTGTTCTTAGATTGCAGTCAGGGTTTCTCCCTCCGGCTGTTGCAGGGAAAGTGGCGCTTTCAGATGTTTTTCTTAAGTGGAAGGGAACTTTCTTCTTATTATAGCATATTTGAAGCTTATTTTACCTGTTGTTATCCGATTCCCATCGGTTCCTGTGTCTCACAGCGCATGCAGCAGCTAACAAAATTTCCCTTTACCCCGACCCCCGCAGAGCAGCTGCAGATTCATAGGGAGCTGACCGGCATGTTCACCGAGCTGGCATTGTCTGCCCTGTCCGTTTCCCAGGATGCGAAGCCCATTCCTGCTTATCTGCTGTCCATGAAAGCGGATTTTGAGGAAAACTATGCAGAAAATCACTCTTTGGAATACTTTGAGCAGGCTTTAGGCATCAGCCGCTACCGCCTGTGCCGGGAATTCTCCGCTGCTTTCCATATTTCTCCGCTCCAGTATCTTCAGGAGAAAAAAATAGAAGCAGCCATATCGCTGCTCCTATCTACGGATGATCCGATCCACGAGGTGGGGTCTATGGTAGGCATCGACAATACCAATCATTTCATCCACCTGTTCAAAAAGCACACTGGTGTCACACCCTTTGTCTACCGGCAGAACGCGCCGCAGTCTATACGTGAGACACACTGTCCTTCAGCACCAGGCGGCCTTCCACCACGGTGACTCCCCCTTTGAAATTATCACTGGTGATCTTCTTGATCATATTATGAATGGCTCTTCTCGCCATCTCTCCCATATCTACTTCATAAGTAGTAATACGGATATCACTGAGTCCGGGATACAGGTAATTATCAAAGCCGACCACTGAGATGTCCTCCGGTACACGATATCCGTTCTCTCTCAGTTTCTTGATCAGAAAGCTTGCGGTCAAATCGCAGTTGCATACGAATGCGGTAGGCATATCCTTCGGAAGCTGCAACATATTCACCGTATCGATCTTGCCGGTCTCAATATGACGATCATCCAGCACCCATTCCTTCTTCTGTTCCAGTCCCAGCTCTAAAAGAGCCTTTTGATAACCGAAATATCGGTCCGTAATGCTCTCGGTGGCCAGCAGGGTTCCCACATAAGCGATCTTGCGGTGTCCCATCCGGTACAGATAATATGTCAGCTCATAGGTTCCGTAGTAGCTGTTGGAGATCACGGAATCACTGGCTTCTCTGCCGTTATAATAATCCAGATAGATCACAGGGATCCCAGCTTCTGTATTCAAATGCTGCAGGTAATCATCCATCATTTTACCAATGACGATAATGCCATCCACCTTGCGTTCCTGTACCAGCTTCGGCAATCTGCCATTCTCTTCCTCTGCTATTCCGATGACTTCCAGCATGGTAAAGCATTCCTTTGCTGTGGCTCTGGTAGCTACCGACTGATACATCTGCCAGTAAAAGGACTCATATTTATCCAAAAATCTCTCAGAAATCAAAATGCCGATATTGTAGCTCTTTTGGTTCTGACTTTTTCTTGCCGCTGACGGCTGCTGATAACCCAGTTCTTCCGCAATACTGTGGATTTTTTCCCTTACTTCCTCACTGACGCCTTTTTGTCCGGACAGTGCTTTTGACACTGTTACCGTGCTGACTCCTACCCGTTCTGCGATATCTGCTAATTTTACTGCTTTTGCCATAATTTCGTACTCCTTATCGCTATTTTCACTGTCATCTCCGTTAAATCATCAACCCTACTTAAATCTTAGTAATCTGAAAATCTTATGTCAAGGCATGCTCCTGCCCAGTTTTACGCCTCAATCAAATGGATCAGCCTGCTGCGGTAGTCACCCCACAAAGGTGCTATTAACATGCCGGCCTGCATCAGCACATCACCGCCGAGTACTTCTCCGGTCTCCTCTATGCGGTAGCGGTTTTCCGGTGACAACCCTTTCAGACGCACTCTTCTGCTGTGAAAATTCGGTCTTGATAATACCTGTACATAAGTTATCAGCGCTTCCTTTTTATCCTTGGAAGCTACCATGTAGCAGTCGTAGCTGCCGTTTTCTAAATATGACGCGATCCGCCAGTAATCTCCCCTGCGGATCAGATCGTTGTATTTGTGATACATAGCGGTCTGTGCAGGGATCTGCTGCCTGTCCTCCTCAGGAATCTTCGTGATATCAAGCTCGTAGCCTCTCGTCTCGAAGGGTGTGCTTCTGCCCAACGCGTGATTCGGACAATCCGACACATGTGCTCCAATGGTGGATAATGGATACAGCAGCATCGTTCCTTCCTGAATCTTCAGTCTCTCAATTGCATCCGTATCATCGGAACACCAGATCTGCGGGCTGTAATACAGCATGCCAGGATCGAATCTCGCTCCACCCCCGGAGCAATTCTCTAAGAGCAGATGAGGAAATTCCGCAAGCAGTCTCTCCTGCAGTTCGTATACCCCCAACACATATCTGTGGTACAACTCTCCCTGACGATCCGCAGGCAGTTCCACACTGCCCAGATCCGACAGCTGACGGTTCATGTCCCATTTCACATATTCGATATTGGTGCTGTGCAGCACTGCCGCCACGCTTTCAAAAGCATGATCTCTGACTTCCTTCCGGGACAGATCCAGTACATACTGATTCCGGCACAGGCTTCCTACACGGCCCGGAATGGAGATTGCCCAGTCGGGATGCTCTCTGTACAGATCCGAATCCGGCGAGATCATCTCCGGTTCGAACCAGATACCGAACTTAAGTCCCATGGCATTTACCCGATCCACCAAAAGTTTCAGACCTCCCGGCAGCTTTTTCTCATTGACTTTCCAGTCACCCAGGCTCGTGCTGTCATCATTACGGTGTCCGAACCAACCATCGTCCATGACCAACATTTCGATCCCAAGCTTTGATGCCTGCTTTGCAATCTTTAATAATTTATCGGTGTTAAAATCAAAGTACGTAGCTTCCCAGTTATTGATCAGGATCGGACGCTTTTTATCCCGGTATTCTCCACGGATCAGATGCTCGCGGTACATATCATGATAATGATGTGTCATACCGCTAAGTCCCTCTGAAGAATAAGTCATTACTACTTCGGGCGCAGCAAAGCTTTCTCCCTGCTCCAGTTTCCATACAAAATTCTCCGGATGGATCCCCATAGTCATACGGACGGAGTCGAACTGTGACAGCTCTGCCTGTGCCAGGAAATTACCGGAATATACAAAATGCATGCCGTAGACTTCACCGGTATCCTGCGTTGCATTTTCTGACAGCAATGCAATAAACGGATGCTCCTGGTGGGAGGATTCTCCTCTGACAGACCCAACGCTCTGCTTACCATGCATCAGGCTTCTCCTCTCCATCTGACGTTCTCTCCCCCAGGAACCGTGCAAGGTAAGGATGTCATACTTTTCATCCGTGCAATCCAGATCCAGGCAGGCAGACATAACTTTTGTCAGATAAATCGGCTGTTCTGCTGTATTTTTCAGGATTACACTGCGGGTGATCACATCTACTTTTTCAAATGTAGTATAGATCAGTTCTGCCGTCAAACCGGTCGTCTGGTCCTCCAGGTGCAGGATCAGAGTGTCGCAATCCTCCTCTCCCGGAAAAGTAGAAGGTAGTCCGGGAAGCGCGGGCTTCTCCTTTACGATCTCATGGGAGACGTAATTTAGCTGCACTCCCACATGTCCTCCCACGGTCCGGATGGAGACAGCACTCTCTCTGTAGTCTCCTAACCCGTTCCCCGGATACTCCATAGGGAAAGAGTCCAAAAAAGAGACCCGTTCTCTGTTATTTTTGGAAGGAACAAAAGGTGCTTCTCCGGTGCGCATCAGATATACCGGTGCCGGTGTGCCTTCGGTATACTGCAATTTCTGCCCGTAGTATACATGCCCCACAAAATTCTCCTCATCCACAACAGCCATGATGTAGCTGGTGTGTTCTGTATCCAGCCAGAAGGTTCTGTCCTGTTCTATGTATCTGATTGCCATACTTTTACCTCTTTCTTTCCGGAATAAAAATTTTTCTAAAAATCAGCATCCGCTTTCCCAAAATCGTCATTTCCAAACTTCTCCGAGCGGCAAGTGCGCCCCTGTCTTTTATGCTTTCTGTTGATATATCTGTCACAAATGTAAAAAATCAAACGGTGCTTCCGCTTCTGCCTTCAAAAACTGCATCAGCATCAGTCCGCAGCGCATGGATACCCGCTCTTGTCTCAGGATCCGGAGTACCTCCTGTCTGTCCGCCAGTATCACCTGAATATCCTCAGTGTTCTCCATCTGCTGTCCCACCTGCTCTGTCACCGTGCCGAAGATCATACTGCCGCTCTCGTCCGTCAGCCCCTGTGCCAGGAAAAAGCCTCTGCGGAATGCCGGTTCCCCGCCTTCATAAACCTCCAGTTTCCATCCGGTCTCCTCGATCATCTCCCGGCAGGCAGCCTCCGAAGCCGTCTCTCCCGGCTCGATCAATCCTGCTGGCAGTTCATAGAGATAATCGTCCATGGGGTAACGGTACTGCCGCACCAGTACCAGATGTTGTCCATCCTCCGTTACCGCATAGACCGCCATACCTTCCGGGCGCAGGCTATGAGTCTTATGTTTGATATTATCCTCACCATTGCGGGAAGCAAAATAATAGTGAAACGGCATGCCATCCCGCCCCAGTGCATCGATATGATACAGATTTAAAAACGGATTGTCCGTCAGCTTTTCTATGCCCCGGTAATGTTTTTCATCCTTATTCCGCATTCAATATTTCCTCCAACAACGCCACCGCCAGTTCCGGGTTTTTCATGCCATCCGCCAGTCCTACCGCTGCCGTGTGCTCATACCAGCCGGTCTTTTGCACCCAGGCATTATCTTCCAGCCAGATCCCTGCCACGATCGTCTCTCCCGTCATGGTATTTAACACTTTGATCTGCTGATCTTCATATCTGTCCAATAGCTCCTGAGGCAGATAATCCCTTAAATCCACCAGATAATCCGTGCCGCCCATGAGCTTCAAAAACTCTTCGTCAGAAAAAAACACATCCACCGACCGGGTCATGAACAATACCTGGATTGTGCTGAGATTCGTGGAATCCACGTCGGAATCCGAGTTCGGATCGATCCAGATCGTATAATTCAGGTTCACCACATCCCGTTTGGACATCACACCGTGTTCCCGCAGGAAATCCGTAAAATAATCCGGACCGGTGGCTTCGATGTGCTCTCCGTCCGTATTCACTGCCATGACTCCCATGACGAAGCTTGTCTTGGTGGCAAAATGCACGATCAGGAAGATCAGAATGACGATTCCCGTTGTCACGCCTATGGTAACCCACAGATAATAGTCTATAAAATACTGCCATTTTTCAGAAGGAGACAGTTGTTTCCATTGTTCTTTCTGCCGGATACGGTCTTCCTTTTCCAAATTGCTGTCTCCCTTCTGTTTCTCAAATCTTCCATCTGATAACCTCCTGCTTTTAGTACTATATCAGTCTTTAGTATATCAAACTAATTTAATCTTGTATAGCAGACTTTTTAATATGTTTTAGGTTTAATTTTGTTAAAAATAAACAGAAAAGCCCTCCCATGCACTTAAATTAACATGACAGAGCTTTGTCTTTTCTATTTGTTCGATCAGATAAGAAGGGGAAATGCTTTAGCGATCCATCTCCGCAATGCGTCCGGTGGACTTATGCTCCTTGATGATCCCCTGGATCTCCTTCAGGTCAGTGCACAGCAGGTCACCGGGGATAGTGTTCTTAAGTGCACTGATGGCATTACCGTATTCCAGTGCCCGCTGGTATTCACCGGGATGTGCCAGCAGTCCATAGAGGACACCGGAGATATAGGCATCACCGCTTCCAATACGGTCTACGACTTCGATATCGGTGTAAGGCGCTTCTTCATAATAAGTATCGTCCTTGGCACTGTAAATGATAGAACCGAAGGTATGGCGCTTCGGGCTATGTACGATACGCTGTGTGGATGCCACGATGGAGATCGGATACTCCTCCGTGAAACTCTTCATAATGCTCTTGGCATCGCCTTCCTTCAGGAAGGTCAGGCGTGCGGTGTCCTCAGAGCAGAAGAAGATATCTACATAAGGCAGAATGGATTCGATGCATTCCTTCGCCTCAGCACCGGTCCACAGATTGCCGCGGAAGTTCACATCAAAGGAGATGATGGCTCCCTGCGCCTTGAAACGCTTGATCATCTCAATGGCGGTTGCTCTCAGTTCGGGGCTCAGCGCCAGTGTAATACCGCTGGTATGGAAGCAGCGGGTATCACTATACAGGCTGTCATCATAGTCCGCAACACTCAGTTTATTGATAGAAGTATTCTTACGGTCATAGACGATACGGGGTTTTCTCGGATAAGCGCCATTCTCATAATAGTACACACCCAGTCTCGCATCCTTATCATCGTCGTATACCAGATAGTCATCGCTGACGCCGCAGAGACGTACACGGTTCTTAATATATACACCCAGGTCATTGGCCGGCAGCTTGGAGATGATACCGCAGCGCAATCCGAGCATTGCCGCACCGGTGATGGCATTCAGTTCTGCACCTCCGGCCTGCTTGCTGAAGCTGTCGCCTCTGGTGATACGCTCATTATCGGGCGGTGATAATCTCAGCATGATCTCTCCCAGGGAGAGCAGGTCAAATTCCTTTTTCTCAGTCAGTTCCATAATATAAACTCCCATCTGCATTTTTGCCAAATGTTGTATCGGAATCTCTCCGGTATTCCTCACAGTGTGCCATTGAAACCCCTTACATTTTTTCTTTACATTTGTACTATAACATAAATATATGGCGTCGGTAAAGGTGCCGAACATAAATTAAAAATTTAACATAACACATCGCTTGTCAATTAAAATAAGGCTTGTTATACTTGGATTGATCATATTATGCTTGCTACTATTTATTATTCATAGAAAGGATCTTTTGGATGAAACATAAATCATTTTCTCTTCCCTCCTGGCTGCTCCCTCTGCTTCTGATGCTGCTTGGCAGTACTCTGCGGCTAGCCTGCCTGGGAAGTGTTCCCGGAGGAATTCATCAGGATGAAAGCTTCGTAGCATGGAATGCCTTTGCTCTGCTCCACGAAGGAATGGATTCTGCCGGTCATGTCTGTCCGGTATATATGGCAGACTGGGGCGACGGTCACAGTGCCCTGTATGTCTGGATGCTCATTCCCTTTCTGGCATTGAATGGAGGTCATATCAGTCCCATTTTGAGCCGTCTGCCTCAGGCAATCGTAAGTATTTTTACTCTCTGGGCAATATATTGTTTATTAAAGCGTATGTTTGACCGCAAGCTGGCCACCTGGGGGCTCTTTTTGCTTGCCATCTGTCCCTGGCATATTATGATGTCTCGTTGGGGTCTGGATGCCAATCTGGCTCCCGGTTTTCTGATCTTCGGCCTGTATTTCTTCGTCAGAGGCATAGAGGACAAACGTTTCCTTCCCTTATCCGGACTATTTTACGGTCTGAGTCTCTACTGTTATGCCGTCATCTGGCCGATCGTGCCCCTGCTCCTGTTATTGCAGATCAGTTATGCCCTGGCTTTTCGAAAAATACGGATTGACCGGTACAGTGTAAGTGCAGCACTGATTCTTGGGATTCTGGCAGTGCCCCTGCTCCTGTTCGTCTGTGTAAATTCCGGGATCCTGCCGGAGATCGCGCTGCCTTTTATGACTATTCCGAAAATGGGAGGCTATCGTGGTTCCGAAGTGGCTTTCTCTCTTTCAAAAATGTATCAAAATCTGCGGACGGCTCTGTCTCTGCTGTATCATCAGAATACCGGTGCTCCCTATGACATTCTGCTTCCATGGGGGCTTTTCTACGATATCGGCCGTGTGTTCATTGTGGTCGGAGCAGTCTCTCTGTGTATCTGTGTTGTAAAAAAACTGATACAGCGGACGTTTGCCTGGGAGACTTTTTTGCTGATCCAGCTGATCGGCGGAGGTTTCAACTGCCTGATCGTGACTGCCGTACTGCATCAGATCGACGCTTTGTATATTCCTCTTGTTCTGTGTGAAGCCTGGGGTGTATACACGCTGCTGCAGGCATTGCAAAAGTTGCGGCCTTATGTGTCCACCGTTGCAGCCTCATTGTCTGCCCTATGCTATCTGATCTGTCTGATACTGTTCCAGCGGGACTATTATACCGAATATCGCGCACTGACGGATGCCTATTTTGCCAAAGGTGTCGGACAATGTGTGGAATATGCTCTGCAGCAATGTAGAGAAACCGGTATTTCCACGATCTCCGTGGAAAAGGGTGCGCAATGGCCAAGGCTCCTCTTCTATACAGAAACCCTGCCTTCCCAGTACCTGGCTACCGTTACCTACGATGTAGCTCCCGCACCTTCCGCCTTTACAACATCGGATGATATCCGGATCAACACCAGAATCCATTACGACGAAATCAATTCCGACAATATTTATATCATTTATTACACGGACAAAGACATTTTTTCAGACAGCTTCACCCTGACACCTTTTTATGACTGGTATGTTGCTGTTCCTAAATAGCCTCCATGTAATCAAAATAGTCATCTTCGCTGGCAAATAAGATATATTCGTTCTCCACATATCCCATGTATCCGCTGGCTGTTACATATCCCTTCATAGTAAAATACCTCCTTATCAGAAGCCTTTTGTTTGCTGTTCTGATAAGAAGGTATCTTTTTTAATGTCCCATAAAAGTCTCTTAATTTTCCTGAGCCGGCAATTTTTCCAGCACCAGTTCTTTCATTTCTTCCAATAATTCCTCGGTTTTCCCCATCAGGAGTTCCGCATCGGTCTCTACCAGTCCCGTTTTTTTGTATTTATAGGTAAAAAACGGATTGCCGTATGCGGTGAAGCTCATTTCCTCTCCATGCTTTTTCAGAAACGCGGGGATCTTCAGTGGGTCTATGGCTGCATCCGGTCGGAAATTAAAGGTGATCCGGCCGTTTTTGCCCTTGATCTCCGTCATATCCAGTGCGTGTGCCGCCATGCGGATCAGTGCGATCCGCAGCAGATTATCCACTGCCTTGGGGATATTGCCAAACCGGTCTAACAGCTCATCCTTCATCTCATCCCGCTCTTTCAGCGTCTCAATGCCGGCGATGCGCTTATAAATATCCAGTTTCTGTGTTTCATTCACAATATATTCCGCCGGAATATATGCATCCACATCCAGGTCGATCACCGTGGTGAAATCCACCGTCGTATGGATTCCCTTCAGATTCTGCACCGCCTCATTCAACATTTTGCAGTAGAGGTCGTATCCTACGGCTTCCATGTGGCCATGTTGGCTCATCCCCAGCAGATTCCCGGCCCCACGGATCTCCAGGTCCCGCATGGCAATTTTGAAACCGCTACCCAGATCTGTGAATTCCTTGATCGCCGCCAGCCGTTTCTCCGCTACTTCCTTTAACATTTTGTCCCGCTTGTACATCAGAAACGCATAGGCATTCCGGTTGGAGCGTCCCACGCGGCCTCTGAGCTGGTACAACTGGGACAGCCCCAGATTATCCGAGTCATGAATGATCATGGTGTTTACATTAGAGATATCCAGCCCGGTCTCTATAATAGTAGTGGACACCAGCACATCGATCTCTCCGTTGATGAAATCAAACATGATCCGTTCTAGTTCATGCTCCTTCATCTGTCCATGGGCATAGGCCACATTTGCTTCCGGCACCAGTTTTGCGATCTGTGCCGCAATATCCGCAATATTATTCACACGGTTATAGACATAGTAGACCTGTCCGCCCCGGGCCATCTCTCGGACAATAGCCTCTC
>OCHV01002215.1_pt1 | contig 11257 bp, 10 predicted proteins | sample 1538461 | NCBI WGS metagenome assembly OCHV01 (sample SAMN04571692, study PRJEB22368) | human gut metagenome | biome: human gut; material: stool | host: Homo sapiens | place: Luxembourg | collected 2012-08-03 | reverse complement strand
ATTTACAAGATATTATGATGTGAAATTTTGAGATATAACTAAATTTACCAGATTTCGATATGCAAAGACGCAAAGCTAACGCTTTTTATATGTATGCGCCGGGAATGCCGCGGCGCGGTTGGATCGGGATGGTGTTCGGTTTGTTATCTGACCATAGGCTACGGGTTTAGGGGTTCTTCACGCAAATATACAAATCTTTCCGGAGGAATGAAATCGGATGCCTTTTTATTTTATTCAGAAGTCCGGAAATGCCGCCCGCCTATCCGAAAAAGCCGTTTGTGTATACGCTTCCGTGTGCGGCGGGAAATCGGCGGATAACGTACCGGCAAATTCCGTATCTTGGAAAATGAATTCCGGCAGGGCATCGACTTTGCATGTCCGGGTATAAACTTTTAAAAACTCCGATTTATGGAAAAGAACGAACAGCAGATGCCGCGGCTCGGCGAGCCGGTTCCGGCATTCGAGGCCATGACCACCAAGGGGAAGATCAGCTTCCCGGACGATTACAAGGGCAAATGGGTGATTCTTTTCAGCCATCCTGCCGATTTCACCCCGATCTGCACCACCGAAATACTCACTTTCGGGGCGCGTACCGAGGAGTTCCGGGCGTTGAACTGCGAACTGGTCGGCCTGTCGGTCGACAGCCGCAACAGCCATATCGCATGGCTCAAGACCATCCGCGAGAAGATCGAGTACAAGGGCATGAAGGATGTGAAGGTCGGGTTCCCGATCATCGACGACGTTGCGATGAAAGTGGCGTCGCTCTACGGCATGATCCAGCCCGGCGAGAGCCAGACCGCCGCCGTGCGCGCCGTGTTCTTCGTCGACCCGAAGGGCGTGCTGCGGGCGATGATCTACTATCCGCTGGCTCTGGGCCGCAATTTCGACGAGATCAGGCGGGTTTTGGTGGGCTTGCAGACCATCGACGCCTTCGGCATCGCGCTGCCCGCCGACTGGCGTCCGGGCGACGAGGTGATCGTGCCGATGAAGGGCGACGATCAGGAGAAGGTTCCCGAAGGGGCGAAGTGCTACGACTGGTTTTTCTGCACCAAACCGCTGCCGAAAGAGGAGATCGGACGGAAACTCGGCGAGAAGGTCTGACGCCCCTGCATTGCACGACAGAAGAGGCTTCCCGCGGGAAGCCTCTTCTGTCGTGTGCATTCGTATCTCTGCAATCCGGGGACGGTCGGCAAAGGCCGCTCCGCTCTATTCCCGGAAGCGGCATTGCTGTACGTCGCGCCACCCGAGGAGCAGTTCGCGCACCGCGAGCCGTTTTTTGCCCGCTATTTGCAGTTCTCCGAGGGCGATCCATCCGTCGGCGCACGCCACGCGGATAAAGGTTCTTCCGTTGCTCTGGAGCGTGCCGCACGCCTCGCCGTGGACCGCGGCCTCGAACGACGCCGAGAAAATCTTGGCGCTCGACGCTTCGCCGTCGCCCTCGCGGTACATCTCGGTCCATGCCGCCGGATAGGGCGACAGTCCGCGGACGAAATTCACGATCTCGCGGCCCGGTTTCTCCCAGTCGATCCGGCAGTCCTCCTTGAAAATCTTCGGCGCCGGGCGCAGCGTCGCCTCGTCGATGTGCTGCTGCTCCACGGGCCGGATCTCCCCCGCCGCAATGCGGTCGACGGTTTCGGTTACGAGCGAGGTTCCCGTTGTCATCAGACGTTCGTAGAGCGTCCCGACGTTGTCTTCCGGAAGGATCGGAACCCGGATCTGCCCGATGATGCCGCCCTTGTCGATCTCGTGGTTCAGCAGAAACGTGGTGACGCCCGTCTCGGTCTCGCCGTTGATGATCGCCCAGTTGATCGGCGCGGCCCCGCGGTATTGGGGCAGCAGCGAGGCGTGGAGGTTGAAGGTCCCCAGCCGCGGCATGGCCCAGACGACCTCGGGGAGCATACGGAAGGCGATCACGATGCCCAGGTCGGGCCGCAGCGCCTCGAGGGCCTCGACGAACTCCGGGGCTTTCAGCTTTTCGGGCTGCAATACCGGCAGACCCAGTTCCAGAGCCGCGATCTTAACCTCGCTCCGGTGTATTTTCTGTCCGCGTCCGGCGGGTTTGTCGGGCGAAGTCACCACGCCCACGACGTTGTAGCCGCCCCCGACGAGCGCCCGCAGCGACGGCACGGCGAATTCGGGCGTGCCCATGAATACGATGCGAAGGTCTTTGGCGTCCATGCGTTATCTTTTTTCCAGTCCCAGCGTGTGGTGCATGCGCTCCTGCTTGGTCTCCAGATAGTGTGCGTTGTAGGGGTTCGGGGCGATGACGATGGGCACGATCTCGTCGATGCAAAGCCCGTAGCCCTCCAGCCCGGCCCGTTTGAGCGGGTTGTTGGTCATCAGGCGCATGTGGCGGATGCCCAGCTCGCGGATGATGCTGGCGCCCACGCCGTAGTCGCGTTCGTCGGCTTTGAAGCCCAGTTTGAGGTTGGCGTCCACCGTGTCGAGACCCTCGTCCTGCAATTTGTAGGCGTGGATTTTGTTGCACAGCCCGATGCCGCGCCCCTCCTGATTGAGGTAGACGACGGCGCCCCGGCCTTCGCGGTCGATCATCTCCATCGCCTTGTGGAGCTGCTCGCCGCAGTCGCAGCGGTACGAGCCGAAGATGTCGCCCGTGGCGCACGACGAATGCACGCGCACCAGCACCGGTTCGTCTTCGGTCCACTCCCCTTTCGTCAGGGCCACATGCTCCACGCCGTTGGATTTCTGGCGGAACGGCGTGATCTGGAATTCGCCCCACTCCGTGGGCAGGGGCACCGTCACGCCCTTTTCGATGATCGACTCCTCGCGGAGGCGGTAGGCGATCAGCGAGGCGATCGAGATGATTTTCAGGTCGAATTTTTTTGCGGTCTCCAGCAGTTGCGGCAGGCGGGCCATCGTGCCGTCCTCGTTCATGATCTCGATCAGCGCGCCGGCGGGCTGCAATCCGGCCAGGCGGGCCAGGTCGATGGCCGCCTCGGTGTGTCCCGGACGGCGCAGCACGCCCTTGTCGCGCGCGCGCAGGGGATTGATATGTCCCGGGCGGCCCAGGTCGGTGGGTTTCGTTTCGGGGTCGGCCAGCGCGCGGATCGTCGCGGCGCGGTCGTGGATCGAGACGCCCGTGGTGCAGTCGTTGCCCAGCAGGTCGACCGTCACGGTGAAGGGCGTGCCCAGCAGCGAGGTGTTGTTCTCCTCCATCATGTTGAGCCCCAGTTCGTCGCAGCGTTTCTCCGACAGCGGGGCGCACAGCACGCCGCGGCCCTCCTTGAGCATGAAGTTCACGATTTCGGGCGTGATCTTCTCCGCCGCGACGATGAAGTCGCCTTCGTTCTCGCGGTCCTCGTCGTCCACGACGATAACGGGTTTGCCGATGCGGAAGTCCTCGATGACCTCCTCCACGCTATTGAGCACAGTCTCTTTTGCCATTTCGTTTGAGTTTTATTGCTTTCGTCAGTTTCTTGAATTGCGGAACCAGTTTCTCTTTCAGCGCCTTGAACTTCCCGGCGTACCAGTCCGTGTCGAGCAGCGCCGAGTCGTTGGTGGCCTTGTAGGTGAGGTATATGGCTATCGGCGTGAGGATGAAGGTCGAGAGCCACATGCCGTAGACGGCCTCCCAGTTACCCTCCTTGGCCAGTTTTTCGCCCGAGAGGCTGATCATGTAGTAGATCACGAAGAAGATCACCGACACCACCACCGGAAGCCCCAGGCCGCCCTTGCGGATGATGGCGCCCAGCGGCGCGCCGATCAGGAAGAAGATCAGGATCGACACCGGAAGCGACATTTTCTTGTGCCACTCGACCTTCGATCGGTAGAGCTGGTTGAGGGCCTCCTTGGCCGTCGATTCGTCGAATGCGAACATGTTGCGCGAGTTCTTGGCCAGCGTCCGCGCCTGGTTCCAGACACGTTCGCGTTCGCGTGTGGGCAGCATGATGACCGAATCCGTCGCCAGCAGGTCGCGGAAGTCCCGTTTGTCCACCTGCAGGCTGTCGGGCAGCGGCAGCACGGTGTTGTCTCGGGCGAAAATCTGCTCTTTCAGCAGCGGTTCGTAGGAACTCGTCGTGGCGGCGTTGACCTTGATCTCCAGCGAGTCGATGTCGTGCTGCAATTCGCTGATGTTCTTGGTCTGGCTGCTCGTGAACAGGTCGGCGTCGGTGCGTCCCATGGCGAATCCCGACATGGGGATCACCTGTTTTTGCAGGTCGAAGGTGTGGTGGCGCAGGGCGCTTTTCGTGAACCACTGGCTGTTGCGGGTCTGTTCGTAGGTCTCGCCGTGGAAGAGCGTCACCAGCAGGTATTTCTTGTCGTCCGACAGGCGGATATAGCCCGAGTCGGCCACGATGGTGTTCATGTTGCCGTTGGCGGCGCGGTTGTCGTAGATCAGCACGTCGTGCAGCAGGTGCGTGTCGGGTTCCTGGTGGCTCACGCGGATCGACATGTTGTCGATGCCGTTGAAGAAGAGCCCGTCCTGGAATTCGAGGGCCTGTTTCTGCTGCCGGATGTCGTAGAGCGTGCTGAATAGCTTCTTGTTGGCGTTCGGCACGAGGTTGTTGCCGATGAAGAAACTGCCGACGGAGACCAGGCTCACCAGAATGATCAGCGGCTTGGTGATCTGCACGAGCGACATGCCCGCCGATTTCATGGCCAGCAGTTCGTAGTTCTCACCCAGGTTGCCCATGGTCATAATCGCCGCCAGCAGCATCGAGAGCGGCAGCCCCATCGGGATCATGTTGGCCATGAAATAGGTCATCAGCTCGATGATGATGCCGGCGCTCAATCCCTTGCCCACCAGCTCGTCGATGTAGCGCCACACGATGTTCATCATCAGCACGAACATGACGATGAAGAACGTGAGGACCATCGGGCCGAGGTAGGACTTCAGAACGAGTCTGTGAATGGTTTTCATGCGGCGGATCGCAGTTTTTTGTTACGCAAAGATAGTGCAAGGCGAGAGGAGTGCCAAATTTATTTGAGCGCTTCCGGGTCGCAGCCTATCCAAACGGCAGCCTTTTTTGTCGTAAAGATAACAGTTTTACCATTATAAGCATAAGAGTGAGGGTAAATATTATGGCGGCGCCGGGCGGAACCTCGAAATTGTAGCTGACGACAAGCCCTGCGACATTGCCCGCCACAGCCACGAGGGGTGCGGCGAAGGCGATGGTGCGGTACGACCGCGAGAGCGAGTTGACGATCACCACGGGCATCGTCACGAGCGAGATCAGCAGCACGATGCCCATGATTCGGATCGAGAGCACGATGGTCACCGCCACCAGCGCGGCCATCAGATAGGAGATCACGCGCGTGGGGATGCCCCGGCTGCGGGCGAAGTCGCGGTCGAAAGCCGTGTACATCACCGGGCGGAGCCACAGCAGCGCCCCGGCGATGATCACCGCCGTCAGCGCGGCGAGGGCCGCGACGTCGCTGTCGGTCACGGTCACGATGCTGCCGAAGAGGTAGGCCGACAGATCGCCCGAGGTGTAGCCCGGGCGGAGGCTCATAAAGAGCGCGCCGACGGCCATGCCGACGGACCAGATGATGCCGATGGCCGAATCCTCGCGGATGCGTCCCCGGCTGCCGGCCCATTCGATGCCCAGCGCCGAGAGCACGGCGAAGATCATCGCCCCGGCGATAGGGTTGGCGCCCATCCAGAAGGCGATGCCCAGTCCGCCGAACGAGGCATGGGTGATGCCGCCCGCGAGGAACACCATGCGGCGGCAGACGACGTAGGTTCCGATCACTCCGCACGTTATGCCCGACAGCACGCACGCCGCGAGCGCGTTCGAAAGGTAGCCGTATTGGATCAGGTCGCTGAAAAATCCCATGTATTCCTTATAATTGCGCGCAAATTTACGCTTTTTTATCGGAAAAGCCTCCTCCTTTCGCGCAGTTTTCGTAATTTCGTGCCGGAAAAACACGAATCCATGCAACCTCGCAGAGTCAATTTTCATACCTTGGGCTGCAAGCTCAATTTTTCGGAGTCCTCGACCCTCGCCCGCGAGTTCGAGCGCGGCGGTTTCGTGCGCGTCGCGCCCACGGCCGAGGCCGATATTTGCGTCATCAACAGCTGTTCCGTCACGGAGCACGCCGACAAGAAATGCCGCAACCTGATCCGCAAACTCCACCGCCGCAACCCTGCGGCGATCATCGCCGTGACGGGATGCTACGCGCAGCTCAAGCCGCAGGAGATCGCCGCGATAGAGGGTGTGGACATTGTGTTGAGCAACAACGATAAGGGGGCGTTATTTAAACGAGTGGTTGAACTGTCGGGCAAGGGCCGGGCGCAGGTGTACAGCTGCGAAACCGATTCGCTCACGTCGTTCTTCGCGGCCTTTTCGAGCGGCGACCGCACGCGCGCCTTCCTCAAGGTGCAGGACGGGTGCGACTACTGCTGTTCCTACTGCACGATCCACTACGCCCGCGGTTCGAGCCGCAACATGCCCGTCGCCGACCTCGTGGCCGAGGCGAGGCAGATCGCTGCCGGGGGGCAGAAGGAGATCGTCCTGACGGGCGTCAACACGGGGGATTTCGGCCGCACGACGGGGGAGCGGTTCATCGACCTGCTGCGGGCGCTCAACGAGGTCGAAGGGATCGAACGCTACCGCATTTCGTCGATCGAGCCGAACCTGCTGACCGACGAAATCATCGCATTTTGCGCCGCGTCGCCTAAATTCATGCACCATTTCCACATTCCGCTCCAGAGCGGTTCGGACCGGATTCTGGGCCTGATGCGCCGCCGCTACACCACGGCGCGCTTCGCCGAGCGGATCGCGGCCGTGAGACGGCTGATGCCCGACGCCTTCATCGGCATCGACGTGATCGTCGGGTTCCCGGGCGAGACGGAGGCCGATTTCCGCACGACGTACGATTTTCTGGCGGGACTCGAACCCGCTTTCCTGCATATCTTTCCCTTCTCGGAGCGTCCCGGGACGCCGGCCGTCGACCTGCCCGGCAAGGTGCCTCCGTCGGTCGCCTCGCAGCGCGTCGCCGAACTGGAGGGCCTCTGCGAACGCCTGCACGGCGCGTTCTGCGCCCGGGCCGAAGGCACGGAGGATACGGTGCTCTTCGAAAGCACGCGCCGAGACGGCATGATGTTCGGCTTCACGGGCAGCTACCGCCGGGTGAAAGTCCCCTACGACCGTTCGAAGGTCAATGCCGTCTGCCGCGTGAAACTCGGCGCGATGGACGAAACTCACGATTTGTTGGGGGAAATTCTGGATTAATCACTATATTTGCAGGAATGGAAATTTAAAACGCTATGACGGGTTTGCGCAAACGGGTGACGGTCGGTTTTTTGAGCATCGTCTGCCTGCTGTTTTTTTCGGGTATGGTCTCGTTTCTCGAATTGAGCCACCTGAGCCGGGATACGGGCGAGATTCTCAAGGCCAACAAACGGAATATCGAGCTGGCCAAGGAGATGCTCGATGCTGCGCACGAGCAGAACATCGCGTTGATCCGCCTTTCGGTTTTCGGCGACAGGTCGTGCGACAGCCTTTGCCGCAAGAGCATGGAGCGGCTCGAAAACACGTTGCTCGTGGCCCAGAGCGAGGCGCTTGAGAAGTCGTTCCTCGACTCGCTGGCCTTCGCCACGACCGAGCTGCGCCTCGTGACGGACAACTACCTCGCCTTCGGGGGCGCCGCCCGTGCCGACTCGCCGGCGGCCATGCGGCCCGATTCGCTGGGCGGCAGGTGGTACAGCGAAGAGTACCAGGCCCTTTACGGCCGTCTTACGGCCGCCATCAAGAGTTATATGACCTCGACGCAGAGTTCGCTGGTTCCGCGCGCCGAGCAGATGAAGAAAAACGCCTACCGCGCCGTGACGCCCGTGCTGATCTCGCTGGCCGTGATGATCGCCATCGTGCTGATGCTCTTTTACTTTATGTCGATCTACTGCGTGACGCCCATCAAGCGGATGAACAAGGGGCTGGGCGACTGGCTCTCGTTCCGCGTGCCCTTCGCCGTGAAGGGCGACCTCAAGGACGAGGTGCTCGAACTCAAGGAGAAAATCGAGTCGCTGATCAACATTTCCAAACAGACCAAATCCTGATGCGGCGATGCGGGTAGACGTGGTTTTACGGTATATCGGGGTCGTGATGCTCTTCATTGCGATGTTCATGCTGCTGTCGGCGGGAATCTCCTACCTGAGCGGCATGGATTCGGCGTTCTATCCCCTGCTGCTCTCCTCGCTGCTCACGGCCCTGCTGGGCGCCTTTCCGCTGATCTTCGTGGGCAAGCGCGAGCAGATCACCAACAAGGAGGGGTTCTGCATCGTCGTCGGGGCGTGGCTCGTGGCCTGCGTCGTGTCGATGTTCCCCTACCTGATCTGGGGCGGGGAGTTCTCGCTGGTCAACGCCTGGTTCGAGAGCGTCTCGGGCCTCACGACCACCGGATCGACGATCCTGAACGATGTCGAAGCCCTGCCCCGCGGATTGCAGTTCTGGCGCATGTCGTCGACGTGGATCGGCGGTATGGGCGTGGTGATGTTCGCGCTGGTGGTCCTGCCGTCGATGGGGCGCAGCAAGATGATGCTCTCCAACGTGGAGCTTTCGACGATGGCCAAGGACAACTACCGCTACCGTTCGCAGATCATCGTGCAGATCCTGCTGGTGGTCTATGTGGGGCTTACCGTGCTGTCGACCGTGCTGCTCAAGATGGCGGGCATGAACTGGTTCGACGCCCTGTGCCACGCCATGTCGGCCTGCGCCACGAGCGGATTCTCGACCAAGAACGCCAGCATCGCCTATTTCAACAGCCCGGCGATCGACACGATCCTGATCTTCGCGATGGCCACGGCGGGCGTCCATTTCGGGCTGATCTACGCCACGGTGACGGGCAAGCGCAGCAACATCTTCCGCTCGGAGGTGACGCGCTGGTACTTCGGGATGCTGCTCGCGGGCGGCGTGCTGATCGCCGTCAGCCTCTTCGCCGCGGACATCTACCCCACGCTGACCGCGTCGTTCCGCTACGCGATGTTCCAGTTCGTGTCGGTGGTGACCACGACGGGTTTCGCCACGGCCGACTCCAACACGTGGACTTCGTTCGCCGTCATCCTGCTGATTTTCGGCTCGATCGTCTGCGCCTGCGCCGGGTCCACGGCCGGTGGCATCAAGGTCAACCGCCTGGTGCTGGCCGGGAAGATGATGCGCACGCGCCTGCGGCAGCAGCAGCATCCCAACGCCATCATCCGCATCCGCCTCGACGGCGTCATTCAGGAGAACGAGGCCCTGCACGCGGTGATGATCTTCATCGTCACCTACCTGATGTTCATACTCGCCGGCACGGTTTTCGGCACGATGCTCGGCGTCGATCTGACGACCAGTTTCACCGGGGCGGTGGCCTCGATGGGCAACGTCGGCCCCGGGTTCGGGGAGGTCGGCTCGATGGATAACTTCTCGGCGATGCCCGCGGCGTTCAAGGTTTCCAATTCGCTGCTGATGCTGCTGGGGCGTCTGGAGATTTTCGGACTCATACAGATTTTTTTCATTAAATGGTGGAGGTGACCCAAACTATGTTTCGCAGGATTCTCATATACGCACTGGGTGCGGTTTTCCTGACCGCCGGCGGAGTGCGGGCGCAGCAGCCCGAGGTCGAAGCCCGCATTGCGGGGCTGGAGGGAAACGCCGAGTACATGTCGCTGCTCCGCGAGGATGCGCAGTTGCAGATACGCGAGGATTCGATCGTCAACGCCGTGGAGCGCATGCGCCGGCAGCTGCGCGAGGACCCGGGCAAGCGGCAGCAGTATTCGCAGGAGATTTTGCAGCTCGAAAGCAGGATTTTCGAAATCCGCAATGCCAAGGGACGCCTGATCGACCGTATCAACACCATCGAGCAGGAGTGGGTGCTGGCCAGCCTGAACGGCGCGGCGCAGCAGCCTGCGGCGTCTGCTGAAAAAAGCCCTGCGGAGGCGGTCCCCGACTCGCTGAAGGTCCGCAATCTGGTGGACAACCTCTATTTCCGCGAACACCTCCCGGCGGAGGATTATGCGGCCCTGCGCGACGCGCAGCGGCAGGAGATGCGGGCCGTGGACTATGTCAACCGCTATTTCGCCAACCATGGCACGCTGACCGAGCTGGCCGAAACCTACGCCGCCGTGCAGACCGAGGCCGAGGCGATGGAGGTTTTCGAGCGTTACAACGCCTTGCAGGGCGTGAACCGCGCGCTGGCCGACTCGCTCGCCGCGACGTGGAACTCGATTTTCGACAACAAGAGCTACGCCTACGGCTATCTGCTCGACAAGATGGGCGAGGAGGAGGTGCTCGCCCGCGAGGAGGAGGCACTTTCGGAGGCTTCGCGCCAGCTGTCGGCCTTGCAGGGCGAGACGGCTTCGGACGCCGTGGCGGACTATTTCCTGCGCAAGCGGGTCGTCGTCGACTACGAGGCCGCCGTGGCCGGAGTGCTGGCGCTGGACGCCGCACGCGATTCGCTGCGCGGCGTTGCGGCGCAGCTCGAATCCATCGACTACCGCCTGCCGAGGGTCGAAGTCGCCGAGCGTTACTTCCTCGACTACGACAGCGTGGCCTTCTCGTCGAAGCCGGTGTACTCCTACCAGAATCCCATTCCCGAGTGCCGGGTCTATGCCAACGGCACGATCTACCGCATCCTGCTCGGAACGTTCAACACCAAGCGCGCCGCCGCGACTTTCCGGGGCGCCTATCCGCTCTTCTACCTGATCAACGACGAGGGCAAGTGGTGCTACTATGCGGGCGGCTTCGCCACGCTGGCCGAGGCCGAGGCGGCGCAGGCGCTGCTGAAAAAGCGCGGGTTCGTGCGGCCCGAAATCGTGGTGTGGACCGACGGCGCGGCCCGCAACCTTTCGCTCGACCCCGAGGCGGCGAAAGTCACCTACCGCGTCGAGATCACCGGGACCGACGCCCTGTCGGACGAAGTGAAGGGGGTGATCGCCGCAACGGGCGAAGTCTACGAACTTTCGCGCGTGGGCAGCCAGCTCTTCGTCGTGGGGGCTTTCGACGACAGGGCCGTCGCCGACCGTCTGGCCGAGTCGATACGGCAAACGGATGCCGCACTGGAGGTAAAAGTCGCCGAAATCGCAGAATAAATCGGAATCCGGATGAAATTTATCGCAGAATTCGTCCGGATTCTGAATTTTTTACCTATCTTTATTGCAATATTCCACAAGCCTTATGGAGATGTTCTATATTGTACTGCTCGTTTTTTTCGGCCTGCTGTTTCTGGTGGCCGAATTGGTCCTGCTGCCCGGGGTGTCGATCGGTAACTACTCAGCTATAATAAGGGCACACTGACGAGGTTGGTCTGTCAGACCAAC
>OCHV01002189.1_pt1 | contig 11356 bp, 19 predicted proteins | sample 1538461 | NCBI WGS metagenome assembly OCHV01 (sample SAMN04571692, study PRJEB22368) | human gut metagenome | biome: human gut; material: stool | host: Homo sapiens | place: Luxembourg | collected 2012-08-03 | reverse complement strand
GTGATAAAATACATCATGTTCCGACCGGAACGTATGCGTTGGTAGCTCAGCTGGATAGAGTGACTGACTACGAATCAGTAGGCCGGGGGTTCGAGTCCCTTCCATCGCACCAAGTAAAATCCTACGATTGACCGTTGAAAATGCGGTGTAAATCGTGGGATTTCTTGTTTTATAACGACCCCGAAACGGCTGGAATGTGCCTTATTTGTGCCTTGTGGCTCAAAAAATGCCTTGCCGTGTGCCTTACAGAGTGCCTTGTGCTGGATGCCCGGCGGGGCGGGTATTGTGCCTGAACCATAACAAAGGATAACAGGTTTTAACAGGTCGGAATACTAACTTTTACTAACCTTTTCGCCTGTTCCTCGCCTGTTCGGATGCTAACATTTGCTAACAGGCCCGCCGGGCAGATGTTAAGTTTTGTTAAGGTCTGAACACCAACTTTTACCAACAAAAAGAACCCTGCCCGGTGCGCTGCCGTGATGATCTGCGGCGCATTGAGGCGGGGTTCAGTGCTTTTTGTGTGGGAATGTTCAGGTTTTATCAGGTTTTGGAGCGGATTTCAGTGTATCAGGTGGCTTGCATAGACCCACACAAGGCGCAGTTTGCGAAGGTCTGCCGCTTTCAGCAGCCGCAAAATAGCTTCCGTGTAAGAGGTGCGTTCCGGGTCATCTGTGCCGTTTTGCTTTACCCGGCGGCGGTGGCGTTCCTTGCGGATGCCCTGTTGATGCCCAAGGTTATAAACGGCCACCAGTAGAAAAGTCAGGTTGTCGGTGCTCTCTGGGGTCTCTCCGTGGCACTGGAATAGCTGCATCAGGTCGCGCACAAAGCACCATACCTCAGTTGAACATGGCCAATAGTTCCAGACCGTCCAGAACTCTCTAGCGGTCAACGTGGGGGTATAGTCAGGCTTGTGCATGATTAACACCCCCTTCCAGCAGCTGGGCCACAGCCTTGCCAGCCTTTGCGGCGGCCACATCTAGCACGGCCATCTTCCACAGAAAGCCGGTGTCGACCTTGGCGGTCAGGCGATCGCCCTTGTGGACTGCGCCCACAGTGAAGCCCTGCCGGGCGTACTGCTGGCAAATCCAGCTTTGCGGGGACTGGCCCAGACGTTCCAGCGCGGACACGCGCCCACCGTCCAGAACAACGGTCTCCCGGCGGACGGTGCGGGGCTTTGCTTCCCGCTGGTCGATGTACTCAACCTCAAAGGCGTACAGGTTGACACGCTTTTCAATCTTCATATCGTAAAACCTCTCTCATTTCAAGCCATCGCCATCGATGGACGACTTTTAAAAAATTACTCGTGTGTAAATATCGGCGCGGGACAGCAGGGGGCGCCGGGTAGCCACCCGGGGGCCTCCCCCCTCCCCCTGCCCGCTGCTTTCCGCGAGAAAATATTCACAGTACAGTGCAGGAAGTCCAGAGCGAGAGGGGCGGGGTCGGTCTGCCCCCTGTTCCCCTGCTGCTGTTCTGGGCTGCTGACGATCTTGCCGCCGGGTTACAGGTCGAGATAGATGGAAAGGGCGGTCAATGCGCTTTCCATGCCGAAGCCGTGGCGGCGTTCCTCTGGCTCGTCTGATTCTTCCATCTTGCGCGCCTGCTTCAAAACGGCGTTCATGGCTTCTTCCAGTTCTTTGGTGGGGATCTCGGTTTTCATCGTCTGTTCCCCCTTTACTGCGCTTCCAGCGGCTGCACCTGCGATGCACTGAAGAACGATGCCCGATAGGTCTGGCCGTCTCCCTTGCTGCTGTGGATCAGCACCGCCTGAAACAAGGCCTTTGCGCCATGCTCCACCATGTACCCGGCGGCTTTCCAGCCCGCCCAGGTGTTCACCGGCTCGGTGATCCCGGCGGCCTGCTGGGCTTCCTCGATGCGCTGGGCGTTGACCGGGGCGGCCTTTGCGCTGTTCCATGCCCGGTGCAGGGCTTCGGCAAAGCTGCTCACGCCCTTGCGGTACAGCTTCCATGCCTTGTGCATGATCTCGGAGAGATTGTACTTCTTCATACTGTCCTCGCTTTACTTTGCGGGTCAGCTCCTGTATAATGGGCTTGACCCTGTTGTGGGTTTGGCTCGGTGATGTAGTTGGTAGCTGGCACCGGGCCATTTTCTTTTATACAGCTTTTGGGAAGTGGGTTACTGACTTAGCATGCGTTCACGGCTTACTGCGCTCCCGGTTCTTACTTCGCCCCTTGCCTTCCGGTCGTGCTTCCCTTGCTGTGATTACAGTATACACCTATTTTGTGTGTTTGTATATTGACAATATGCACACACTTTGCGTGCTTGTTTCTTGCATTTTGTACACTTGTTTTGTGTGCTTGTGTGTGCTATACTGATAGTAAGGAATAGGAGGTGATTTCGTGTCGCTTCGTTATAAAATGGACATTCTGGAAGCGTTGAAGGAAGCAGGCTATTCAGCATATAGGCTTCGTAAGGAGAAAATCTTTGGTGAACGTGTGGTGCAACAGCTGCGTCAAGGCGAGTTGGTTTCATGGGCTACCATTGAGAAGGTTTGCACGTTGCTGGACTGCCAGCCGGGCGATCTGCTGGAACATGTGCCCACAGAGGACACCGCCGGGAAGGAAACCGCGTGATGGAATTGACAATAGAGAACCTGCGCACACTATCCAGCAGCGGGCAAATCTTCCTGACAGCCCATTCACAGGCCCGGCTTTATGAACGCGGCATTTTGCTGGCCGACATTCGTCAGGCTATCCAGAGCGGGAAGATCATCGAATACCGCCCGGATGATTACCGGTGTCCGTCCTGCTTGGTGCTGGGGGTCAATCTGGCGGGCCGCTGGCTGCACGTTGTATGCGGTATCCATGAGGATGCACTGTGGATCCTGACAGCCTACTGGCCCGATCTCGACCACTGGAACGCAACGTATACTGAACGAAAGAAGAAAGGGGAATGATTATGACCTGCTTTTTCTGCAAGGGCGAAATGAAGCCCAGCACGACCATTCACACGGTTCAACTGAAGAACTGTGTTGTGGTCATCAAGAACGTGCCTTGCCTGAAGTGCGAACAGTGCGGCGAGGTGGTTCTGTCAGCTGACACGGTGGAGAAGATAGAACACATCTTGCAGACGGTCGAAAAGGCCGTGGCAGAGATCACCGTTGTGAACTTCCCCGACTGCGCGGCATAAGCCCGCCGGGGGTCGTCAGAGCGTGGATAGAGCCACGGCAAGGAAAATACCCACAAGCAACAAGAAAAGCCCTCAGACGTGCGCTGTCGCGGTCTGGGGGCTTTGTGCTGTCTATGAATGGCTGACCATTTTGCCGATGATGGCAAGATGGTATGTTTTCGTGGTGTCACGAAGATGTACGCGAGTGAACAACATGCCGGTGATGCCGCCGGGATGGTGTGGCAGCTGAAGTGCTGCGCCCGGCGGGTGCTGCACGGTCAAAGGGTTTGGGATGCTGCCCAACAAGTCCTTGCAAGGCAAGGGGCTTTGTACATACAAAGACACTGCTTGCAGGTGCAAGGCCCTCTGCAAGAGCACACGACTTTCCGTGAAAGTCTAGTGTGTTATTACACCTCGCCCGGCGGGGTGTATGGTTCAGATGATGGCAGAGATTCCGTACTTCTCGACCAGCTCGCGCACGTGCTCCTCGTACTTCTTCACCTGCGCGTCCCAGTATTCCACGGTGCGCTCCTGAACGCTTCCATAGCGGTTCCATGCGTTCCAGCCGGTGCCGCGCCATGCTCTCGTTGTAATCACATCATCATGCCAACGCTGGATAGAGGACAGGCCGGACAGCTTCCGGCAAGCCTTCCACTCTATTTTTGCCGGATTCGTTCTCGCTGCACTCCGAGTTCTTCACCGATGGCCTGCAAGGACTGGCCGTCATAATACCGGCGGCGCAAAACGTGCGCTTCCCGCTCGGTCAGGTGCTTTGTCATAGCATCTTCAAGGGCGTTGTGCAGTTCCTCGGTGTATAGATCATCCTCGGCGGTCTGGAATGCCTGTGCCGCTGCTGGGTCTGGTTGCAGATCGCCAAGGGTGCTGCTGCCGTCATCCTCGCTGTCAAGCGTAGCATCCAAGCTGGTGCAGTTGTTCAGCGGGTTTGCGGACGCTTGCACCCGTTTCCCTTCGCTGGTTTCAATAATGCGGTAGTGTTCGCCACAGGTTGCAGAACGAATCTGATGCATAAGGGCATAGCTCAAAACGGTGGTAAAACTGCCGCGTTCGGGGTCGTAGTGCTTGGCGGCATAGTCCACAGCAAAGTACCCTTCCTGCACCAAATCTTCAAAGGACAGGCCTGCATTGTCCGCAACAGGCTTGTTCTTCTCGTACCACTGCCACAGCTGCCGCCGTACAAAGCCCTTGTTGACTTCCCAAAGCTGGCCTAGGGCAAAGGTGTTCCCGGCGGCGGCCAGAGCTGCAAGGGCCGCGTTTGTGGCCTGCTGGTCGGTCTGCTTGGGTCGATTCTGTTCCATTTCTGCATCCCCTTTTTGTCCAACATTTTCCAACATTGCGGAATTAGTAAACACGGCCACGCGGGCGCGTGTATCGTGTCAACAAATTGTTTACTTGTGTGAAGTGCTGCGCTTCTTTTTCCGCCTGCGCCAGCGTTGAAACTCTTTCCACTCGGCTTCCAGTTCTTCCTCTGCTTCGTAGAAATAGTGCATTTTCAGAATGATCTCCCGCGCGGACTGCTTCATATAGGCCCGTCGGGCGCGTTCAATGCCGCTGGCCTTGCCGCCCATCCGGGCTATCTCCCGGCGGCGTTCCGGTGGCAGGTCGGCCAGACTGCGGAGGTTATCAGGATTCACGATGCTGCCCCCATTCAAAGAGGGCGCACAGGTTGCCCCATGCGCCCAGCGTGTCACGTGTTCGACCGTGGTTCACTCGTTGTTCATCGGTGGTTAGTCGTTGTTCTTGATTTCAAAACTCATGCCGGACAGGTTGCTGTCCAGAAAATCAAAGTAGGCGGCGCGGGCTTCTTCCTCATCGTGGGCGGCCAGCAGGTCGATGGTGTGCAGGGCGGTGATCATCTGATCTTTGCCGTTGAACTCGTTGTGGCCGTGTTCAATCAGTTCGTCCTCGGTCATGTTGTTGATGTACTCGCGGGCCGCTGCGGTGTATTCCGTGGTCTTGTGGGTGTCGTAGGGGCGGCAATGAACGGACAGGACAGGCGTGTTACTGTCGTCTACGTCCGGCATGATGTAGACCACGACAGCCGGGGCGCTGTCTGCGTTTGGTGCAAAATGCAGTTCAACGCCCTTGCTGGTCTCCTCGGCATATTTGCCCATGCTGTTCACGCCGCGCACATCGGCCAGCACATAGCCAGTCACCTCTGCGCCGATTTCGGTAGACATAAGAGTGTTGTTCAGTTCGTTCATGGTAAATCCTTTCTGTGCCCTTACTGGGCGCGTTCAAAATCAACACCGCCGGGGTGCGGTCAGTGGTTCAACTGTGCATATAAGGCAGCAGCATGTGATAGATCATCTGCAAGACGTGTAGAGGGATGCTTTGCCCATGCTGTAAGGCCGTTTCGATACAAGCGATATACTGCGCGCCGGTTGCATCGTAGTGGTACGGCTCCCGGCGGCGTGGGCGGCTGTGCGTCCGTTTCATGGCTTCACCTTCTTTCCAGTTCGCTTGTGACAGCGAGAAACCGCTGGCGGGCCTTATCGAAAGTCAAAGGGACTTCGCCCACGCGGCCCTCTTTGTTTTTGGCGAGGATGGCTTGATAATCTTCCTTGTCAGCAGATAGGAGCAAAATAGCGTCCGCGTCCTGTTCCAGCTGGCCGGATTCCTTCAGATCGGCGGTGCTGGGGGATGCGTGTGCAGCATTGCGGTTCAGCTGGGCCAGTGCTACTACGAGGATGCCGGTTGTCTGTGCCAGTTCGTGCAAGGCGATGGAAATGCTGGTAATTTGCTGGTATCGGTCTTTTGCCTTGCTGGCGGCCAGCAGTTGCAAATAGTCGATGAAAATAACCTGCGCTTTCATCCGCTGGGCCTGTGCCTTGACCCATCCCACGCCCTTGCCGGATGCAGAACGGATGAACAGCGGCAGCTTGTGCAGTTCTGCGAGATCGTCAAGATTAGACTGTGGAACCGCCTTTGCTTTCACATCGGCCAGAGGAACCGCCAGACGGTTTGCAATGATGCGGGATGTCAGAGTGTCGGGGTCAGTTTCCAACGAGAAATAGCACACCCTGTAATCTTTCCGGGCCTGTTCGCAGGCCATTTGCAAAGACAGGGCTGTTTTGCCGGCGGACGGTCTGCCGCCGATGATGAACAGATTGCCGGGGGACAGGTGCAGGTACTTGTCCAACACCGGGATCCCGGTTGGAATGTACTCGGCTTTTTCATCAAGGCGGCGAATATAGTTATCGACCAGTTCCCCGATGGGCTTAAAATCTTGTTCTTCCCGGTCGAGCGTCAGGGCTTCGCCCATCTGGCTATACAGATCGGGCAGGTCTGCAAAGGTGGTAAGGCTGCTGCCTGCCTGAAGGGCCAAACTCTGGAACTGGGTCAAGGCGGCCTGTTCCCTGACAAGCTGCGTCCATTCTTCTACGCGGTCGCGGGTTATAGCGATATACTCGCCCTCGCATTCCTCTACGCACCCCATGATGGCCATTCGCTGCTCCGGGTATCGGGCACAGGCTTCCACCGCGTCCAGCTGGCCCTTTGCATTCCAAAGGCCGGACAGCGCAGCAAACACCGGTTGAAGGTCTGCCGGGAAGTGTTCAATCTCCAAATCCGGCAGCGAGTAGGGCGCAAGGTCTGGCTTAATGAGGATTGCACCCAGTAAAACCTTGTGAATGTTCATGTCAACACCTCAAACTTCCTTTCCTGCGGCTGTTCGGGCTTCTTTCGGGCTTCCCGGCGGGCTTCTACATCCCCCAGAGTGCGCACCCCATCCGCCTGCCAGCCTTTCAAAACGCCGTCCACGTACCGCCATTTACGCACATTGTTCTCGGCGGCTTCATCAATCGCGGCCCGAATGATTTCCACCGGGTAGACTTCCCGCCAGCGTTGCAGCTTGTCCAGCGCAGAACGTGGAAAGATGCCTATCACCTCTTGGAAGTGTTGCACGATTTCGGCAAGGTCTGAATCTGTACGAGAATTGGCGGCTGTGGTGGCAGTATCTACTACAGCTACAGAATCAGATTCAGAATCAGATACAGATAAGGCATTTTTGCTATTGGCAAAATGGCATTTGCTATTTTTGCTATCACTTGCTATGCCTTTACCTTCTTGCGCCCAACGCTTCATAGCACCTCTTTTTCCAGCTTCCCGCCGGGCGGCAGATGTGCTTTCGTACTTTTCACAGTTCATGTCATCGAATGCTTTTACGGTTTTCCACATCAGCCGCATAGAACGATCATCGAAGTTTGGTTCAACGCCGGTTTCAATATAGCTGGCATAAGCACGAACGAACTTTCCAAATTCTTCGTCTGTCAGTTCGTCCATTGTGTGAACGTGTTCTAAAAGCATGATGAAACTTCCTCTTTTCTTCATCGACATTGGTTCACGCTCATTTCTTTCAAGGCTCATCACCTCGCTACCCGGCGGATTCCCTCGGCGGTCTGGCTGCTTTCCACCGGGTCTCCCTGTTCAAAGTACCGGGCCAGACTGTCCAGATTGACAAGCCACATGTGCCCGGCGTTCACATACCGGATTTTACCCGCCTTGCACAGCCGCCGGATGTAGGCCGGTGACAGCCCGTAGATCTCAGCGGCCTTTTTGACGGTTCCCATGTTGGGATAACGGATGGTATCACCCATATTTCAACCCCCTTTAGGTCATTTTTTGTTCTGTCGTTTTTGATGTGTCGGCATTAAACCATAAAACGAAAATCTTTGCAATACCGCCAAATTTCGATTGAAAATTGATGCCATGAACCATTGTTGAAATGAAGTCCTTTGCGTCAAAATCTATCTGGTGTCATCTGGTGATATCCAGTGTCACGCTTTGCAACGGATTACCTTGTTTTGCAATAGATTTACAGAGGGATGCCCACCTAATTTATGGAGAAATGCTGCCGATTTTGCACATCAAAAATTATTAATGAAATTGAATCACTGACGAGGTGAATTTTACTCACTATCCATCAAGCTTTCCACGGACACGCCAAGAGCGGCGGCGATATGGCGGGCTGTTTTTTCGCTGATACTGCCGCCGTTAAATGCGGCACCTACCCACCACCGGGAAAGTTCCAGACTTTCGGCAAGGTCGGACTGGGTTTTCCCTGCAACCAATAAAGCGGTTTTAGCCTTTACTTTATCAAAACGCATTTTCGTATTCTCCTTTCTGCTGAATGCACATAAAATTCTCAAAAAAGAATTACATCGACTTGATTATATTCCACTTTTAGAATTTAGTCAATACTTGTTTGAGAATTTTTTCTTAATGTGGTATACTCAAATAAAGGAGGAATGGACAATGGGAGCAGCTGCGATAATAGGAGAAATTGCAAAAGAAAGAGATATTTCTCTGAAAGAGTTAAGTAGGAGAGTAGATATTCCGTATACAACGCTTTACAATGCTGTAAAACGCGATAGTAAAATGGATTTTGAAACAGTCCAGAAAATAGCGGATGCGCTTGGAGTTCTGTGGTATAACCTGTATCCAACAAATCATGCTGTTCATGCTGAATCTTATGATGAACGGTTGGCTTCTGCGTGTGAGTGGCTTGAAATAGAACAAGGCTCCCAAGAAATTGAAAGTGGTGCTGATTGGGATGTTAAACAGAAAAATAATTGGCTAAATGAACATTTTGAGGAAGCTGCAAGACTTTACGATGTAAAGAAAAGTGATTTATTGGAAGTTACGCCGAGATATGGAGAAACAACAGCGGAAGAACTTGAAAAATTGGGCTTGCATCCAGTTGATTTGTTCGTATCTGATAAAAAATTGATAGAGCATATAAAGAAAATTGCTTGGGATCTCGGAAAATTGAATGAGGAAGGCCAAGCTGAAGCAATAGAACGTGTGCATGAACTCACGCAATTACCAAAATATAAAATTGGTCCGAGTAGTGACGATGAATAACCCCGCCCGGCGGGTTGACATGCTGCCCGGTTTGTGCAGAATGCCCTTGCTGTGGGCCTGATCGCGGCCAGATGAACGCACCGCCGGGGACAAAATGCACAAAAGACCATGCCCACAAAGGAGAGGTGACAGATGGCGAAGATCGTAAAGCGGATGAAGAAGGACGGCACTTGCTCCTACTGCATCCGTGTTTCCAACGGCTACGACAGGCAGGGCCGTCAGGTGATGGTAAACCGCACCTTCACTCCCCCGCCGGGCATGACCGGGAAGAAGCTGGAAAAGGAGCTGCAACGTCAGGCAGATGCCTTTGAACAGGAAGTGCACAGCGGCATTTCGCTGGATGCGTCCATGAAACTGGATGACCTGATAGAGCGATGGTTTACCGAGTATGCAGACCGCCAGCTGAAGCCCAAGACGGCCACCGAGTACAGGAAGCTGGTGCCGCGTGTGTCGGCGGCTTTGGGTCACATGAAGGTCAACCAGATACGCCCGGCGCACCTCATGGCGTTCTATACGAACCTGTCCGAGGACGGAGTGCGTCAAGATTCCACCTATACGGCAACGGCCGCGCTGCTGAAGCTGCTGCCGAAAGGCCAGCGGGCAAGGATCCGGGAGACCGCCGGGGTGGGTGAGGAAACCATGCGGGGGTTGTGCAGCGGCCGGTCAGCCATAAGACCGCCGAGAAGGTGGCCGATGCCGCCGGGTTGCCCCTGTCCAAAGCCTTTACCGAGAAGGTCAGAGCAGGCGGTAAGCTGGGCGGCAACACGCAGCTGCACTATCACCGCTTCCTGTCCAGTGTGTTTGAAAAGGCGGTCAAGTGGCAGCTGATAGATGAAAACCCCTGTCGGCGCACAGAAGCCCCCAAAGCGGCAGAAATCGAAGTGGAAGCATTGCAGGAAGAGGACGTTGCAAAACTGCTGGAAGCCCTGCAGGACGCGCCAGCGCAGTACAGCGTTATCACACAGCTGGCCTTGCTCACAGGTGCCCGCCGGGGTGAGATATGCGCCCTGCGCTGGTCGGACATTGACCTTGACGCGGGTGTGATTTCCATCAACAGGACAGTGCAGAACATCGCCGGGCGCGGTACGGTGTTCACAGCACCCAAGACAAAACGCTCCCGGCGGTGCATCAAGATAGGCCCGGAGTGCGTGCAGCTGCTGCGGGAGTACCGCCAGCACCAGAAGGCCGAACGGTTCAAGGTCGGCTCCGAGTGGGTGCGCTGGGTGGAGATCGAGAACGGCAAGACGGTGGACAATGACCTGTTGTTCACCCGCTGGAACGGTCAGCCGTTCGACCCCAACGCGGTTACAAGCTGGTTTCCGGGCTTTCTGGCCGCCCATGATCTCCCGGCGGTTCACTTCCACAGCCTGCGCCACACCAACGCCAGCTTGCTGATAGCGGCTCATGTGCCTGTTACAACGGTTTCGGGCAGACTTGGCCACGCAAAGACCAGCACCACCACGGACATTTACGCCGGGTTCATCCGTTCCAGCGATGCGGCGGCAGCGGACGCGCTGACGGACGTTTTTAGCCGTATCAAGGAAAAGTCCCACGCATAACAAAAGACGGCTCACAGGGGCGTTTCTGCCGCCCTCGTGAGCCGTCTGCTTTTTGCTTTTTTCATGGTGTCCGTTTTATGGAATGGTATTCCCTCTGGAATGTGCCTTGTTTGTGCCTTATCGAATCGAAAAGAAGTGAAACGACCATGCACGAACATGAATAAAAATAACGATGAATCTATATAAACTGCAATGACCAAAAACGGCGAAACTCATATAAAGGCCCTCTACGAATCAGTAGGCCGGTGGTTCGAGTCCCTTCCATCGCACCAAACAATGAAAATCCGAACTTTTTCTCGATAGGAGAAGGGTTCGGATTTTTTGTTTTCTTCGGAAAGCAAAATGCCGCGGTTGCGCTGAATGTGACCATGGCGCAGAGGCCGGAGTTGGATTATCTCATCTATAATGACCCACTGGGTTATGCGGATTTGATTCTGAATGGTGACCCGGAGGAATATTTGAAGAATGTGACTGGGAGCCATGGGCTAGAAGATTAGCTGTGCCCCGGGCGCAAGATCGGCAAGGGCCAATTGTCTTCCTTTTTACGATTTTACTATTTTTCAATTTCCTCTTGCAATTTTCGATTGCAGTTGTTATGATACGGGCAGGAATAGAATGTGCAAAAAGTATCCTGCACAAGGCTGCAATGCGATTTTTACATGGAGGAGGCAGACGCATCATGTATGTAGATTGGGAGTATTACAAGATCTTCTATTATGTGGCGAAGTATCAGAACTTTACCAAGGCCGCGCGGGTGCTGGGCAACAACCAGCCCAACATCACCCACT
>OCHV01002177.1_pt1 | contig 11438 bp, 20 predicted proteins | sample 1538461 | NCBI WGS metagenome assembly OCHV01 (sample SAMN04571692, study PRJEB22368) | human gut metagenome | biome: human gut; material: stool | host: Homo sapiens | place: Luxembourg | collected 2012-08-03 | reverse complement strand
TAATTCATAAGTCCATTTTTTACTCATTTCTCATACCTCCATTTATTTCGCAATAATTTCAGAGAGTGCTCCTAGAACACTCCATCTATAATTTTTCCATTCCTATCAATATTAGCTTCTTCCATGAAATCAGGTTCAATTATTGCTGGTACATTTAACTCTTTCATCCTTTCTATTGAGTAAATATCATATCTTACACTTTTCTTATTTATAAAAATAACTTTAGATGATGCACCAGTTCCTATTAGATATCCTGCTTTCATGGCTTGCTTTTTAAAATCTTTCAGTTTTAAAGGAATAACTTCAGCGGATCCAGTCTTGTTAACAAAATCAAATATTTCATTAATCATTTCAGATGTTTTAATATAAAGACCATCAGCTTTAACTTGAATTACTTCTGTTAATCCTGCTCTTCCATCTTCAAGCATTTGATTGTAAAGTACTAACATTCTCTCAATAGTAGACTTTGTTTCTTCGCCATTTTCTAAAACTTCCTCTTTTATATTTTTAACAATATATTTTTCATATCCTTCAAAAACTTTAAATTCATGTTTGGTCAATAATAAATTAAATATTTCTATGCCTGATGCTATGTTAATAGCTGTGTTTAAAGGTCTATCGCTGAATTCTATAATATTTAATTTAACTTTTTCTCTTATATCCCTGTATTCATCAAGTGTCATATTGATAACTATGTTAATTAAACTTCTACCTAATTTTTTTAATAAAAGTTCGTTTTTTATTAACCACTTCATGGCTTCACTATTTCTCTCTGTTCTTTCCTCTTTGCTTAAATAAACAATACAACTTCTCTCTATAAGAGCTTTTTCATTGTTAGGATAACTTTCTTCTCCTGCCATTATCACTGGTCTTGTAAGCTGGAAGTCTTTATTCTCAAAAGTTTTACTTCCTTTGGTTACTGTTGTTTTATCGTATAGATTTCTTAAATACTCACTAAGCTTTTGAATTTTATATTTATCAAGTGATGAAGGTTTAAACTCATCATAAAGAGAAGTATAATTGCCAGAGCTTAAATCTGTTGTAAGCCCTGCATTTGAAATTAATCCAATTGATTTTATATCTTTTGATGGATAATTTAATATAGTTGCTATAATATTGCTTAATATAGTAGATTTACCTGAACCACTTTCTCCTACAATAAGTAAGTGATGAAATTTTTCTTTTATAGCTGTCATATGAGCAACTGCTAAATTATTAATAATAGTTCCTATAATAGGTATTGTTTTATCACTTTCAGCAAATCTAAATATTCTTTTCTTTAATTCATTTAACTCTTCTTTAGTTATAAAATCGCTTTTTAATATTTCTACATTGTTTTTCTTGTCAGATTTTATTGAATAATCAATTCCCTTTGGAGTTATTGTTCCTTCATTAGTTATTAGTTTTACTTGATCATCTTGAATCACAAATTTTATTCCTTGATGCAATTCTTCATTTTCAATAGCCCAATACATATTTATCCAACCTTTAAGCTCTGTTAAATCATCAATTTTACCTTTAAAAGATAAGTCTAATGACCCTAAAAAGTTTTTAAATGATTTAACATCATCAAATACAGTAGATGGACCTATTTTTTCTATTACTTCACCTGTACAGCTCTTTAAAATAAGCTTAACTCCCTCTGTATCATCATCTACATATCTCATTCTTTTAGCTTCTAATAAATTAAAATCAGTTATGTAGATTTTTTTCCAGTCTCCATGTTTCTCTACTTGTTTGTATATACCTCTAAAATCTTGCTGTAAATCATATCTTGAATTAACATCCAAACTTCTTTTAAATGCTTTCAATAAATCATATTTATCATGTCCTGTTTCTATCCAGTCGGTTACATCCTTATTATCACCTAGTGCCTTTAATCCTGGCAAATTTATAAATTTAAATGCAGGTCTGTCCTGTTCATCATCCATTAAAGGTGGATTCAATTCTTCATATATCTTCTTTCCGTACTGCTCTCCTGCTTCTCCAGTATCTTTTATTACATATATCCATGAATATAACCCTTTAAGTACTGAAAAATCTTTAACTCCCTTTAATGAAGTAGCTACATATTTATTATTTTTGAAAAGTGAATTTATTGTATTAGAATCTTTTTCACCTTCAACTACTATTAGTATTTTCCCTAATCTTAACCCTTCTACAACGTTATATAAGTTATAGGGTAATTCATCACAGCCTCTAGAATTAACAACCTTATCTCCTTCAATGTGATAATAAGAGCTACACTTTTTCCCATCTGGTTGAATGAATTTTGCTTTATAATAAACAACTTCATTTTTCTCATTGACAAATGTAAATAATCCTTTAAGTTTATAACCTTTCTTAAATTCTGTCTTTTCAATTTGCCAATTTATGAAGCCTTTTACCTTTTCAAGTTCAAGCTCTTTATCACTCTTTTTATTTTCCATGCCTAGATATTCTCTAGCTGCTTTATAATCCATCCCTTTATATTGCATTATAAAGTCTATAGCATCACCTGATGTATTACATCCACCAAAGCACTTCCATTGCCATTTGTTATTATCAGAATTAAATCTCACACTAAAAGAAGGTGATTTCTCTGAATGGAAAGGACAACAAATTTTGTTGTCCCTGGTAAATCTATGGCCTGTCTCATTTTCTATTAGTTGTTTTAAATCAATGTTTTGTAATTCATTCAAAAATTACACCTCCTCTCATTTGTTTTTGAATCCTCTATGCCTTTCTTCATATGTCATCTTTCTTCCTAGCTCCTTTTCAACTTCAACGCTTTTTTCTCCAAGCATTAAAACTAATTTTACAAATGCATTAATATAATAATCATCTTCTCTTGGAGCTTTCCCTTCTACTCTCAAAGAATCTATATTATTTAGCATTGTTTCTGCATTTCCTATTCTTTTTAAAAGTAAATTATATTCCTGCTGCTTCTGGCTCAAATATAGCACCTTCTTCAAAATATCCTTTATTTTTTAATAATTCATAGATGTGATAATATAAAGCTTTATATATTCTATATCCAGTAGTTTTCTTATCTATAAATTGAACATTTAAATCATATCTTGCTGTAAATGTCTCAAATGATCCTACTGCTGCAGCTGATGAATATTGACTTCTAAAATCTCCAGTTACTAATTTTTCATATCCGTTAAGATCTTCAACAAACATAAAAGTTTTTGTATTGTACATCTTAAGTCTTGCAAATTCATTCTCAAATCTATCTCTATCCTTTATACTGCTAATAAGTTCGTCTACTGAATTTTTCTTTTCTATAGCTATATCATTACTGAAGTACCAATCTCTATTAACCCCTAAAGGCTTAGTTTCTTCATTGGAAGCTATGTAGCAGCTATAATCTCCTTGGTCCAACTTTTCGACTTTATATTTTATTTTCTTTCTATCAAAGTAATCTTTAATATGTTCCCATCTCTGTTCCCTGGTATCACATATAATTACTAGGTTTTTTAAAAGTATCTTTTGTTCTTTATCACTAAACTTGTACTTCATTTTTCCTCCTTATTATTTTCATGCAGATCCTAGAGGATTAAAGGTGTCGAACCTTCTGAACCCCAATATTGCTATCCTCTATTTTCTGGAGTTACTGCACTATAATTTTGAATGACGAATTAATATTCAACTACTAAAATTGGTGTTACCTCTATAGTTGTTTCACAGCTTTTTACTAAATCTATAGAATAATCTATTTTTATAACTTTACTTTCAGCATATTCAGAGTAAACAACTTCATCTATTTCTAATGTTTCTTCTTCAACAATTTCTCCATTATCTTGTTTTCTTAATACTATGCAATCTTTATCATTAAACAATTTAGATACTTCTACCACACTTTTATCTTGCTTTCTTCTATCTCTTAACTCGGTTAACCACATATAGGTAAATAACTCTATGTTATTCTGTTCTATTGTTTCATCTTCTATTTTTTTATACAAATCATTTATTACTTCATTTAATTTTTTATCATCCATCTTTATCAATTCCTTTCTTCGCAATAAACTCAAATTCTCCGTTATCTAATTTAACAATGCTCTTAGCTTCTCTAACTTCATTTTGTAAATAATCAATAACCTTTTCCATAAATAAAACCTCTCTTTATTATTTTATTCTCCCCTAATATCAGAACCACATAACCAATCTGTATTTGCTACTTTTTTTATATTTTCAAATTTTATTATTACTAATCCTTCCTCTTTATCCATTAAAGATAAATGCAGCTTTTCTATAGATGTTATCTTGCCTTCAAATACTTCATTGTCATTTGTTAAGATAGTTACATCTTCATTAAGATAATAATAAGTAGGCATTGTAAACATATTATCAATCACTTTTAAACTCAATTCTCTTTTAACTATCATTTTTAAAATCCCCCTTAATTTTGAATTGAGAACTAATGCCATTCAATATCATCTATTTCAATTTCTTTTTCACAACTTTGACAGTTTATCGTGTATCCTCCCCAATCTCCTGGATAATCACTTGGCATAATATCAGCAAATTCGTGATAAGACATTTCTATATCTATATTGCAATGTGGACATTCAATTCTAACCTTATTGGGTATTTGTATTATTCTAACATTAGCTGGTAACATTTTCTTTCCTCCATTTCTCTCGTTTTTATTTCAATTAACTATAATTTAAAAGTAAATTGCCCCGATTCACATTCTTTTGTTATTGCTAAATCCGGTCTTATTCTTGCCACTATATTTGCTAATGAAGTTCCTGGATGTTTTTCTATGCAATCTCTTAAATAACATTCATCATCACAATAAATTAATTCGGGTCCTACTTTTTTTACCTTTTTTATTTCTTTGTTACAATTTGAACACTTCATATTTACCTCTCAATAATTTCAAATTCTTATTTTGAATTGCGGCTATAATATATCGTCTAACATACTTTCTGTTAGCTCTATAAAATCATTAACTTCTATATCATTTTCATTAAGAATATCTCCTAAATTTAACTCAAGGTTTAATCTTCTAAAAATTAGTTGTGCTATTGATTTAGTATCATATCCATACACTTCATATCCTCGATTCACTATTGTATTTTGCTCTGTACCAGTCAAAACAAATAAATCTCCATCAGTGTTTACAACTGTTGTTGTTCCTGCTTTAATCACCTTATTTTTCCCACTTAAAACCTTTGTTACTTGAATATCTTTTTCAATTTTAACTATACTTCCTATAGCTTTACTCATAACTTTTTAATCCTCCTTCTAACTCACAATAATATCAAATTGCTACATAAACTCTTTTATTACCTCTATAACTTCACCTTCAAGATTATTAAGCTTATCTATCTCTTTTAAAAGAGCTTCTCTTCTATCACTTGCCCAATTTTGAACTGCTGGAATATTTACAAATACGTCTTCTGTTCCTTTTATAGAAATTACTCCATTGTTAATTTCATATTCTCCATGTTCTCCAGCAACATCACAACTAATAACTTTTACAACTTTATTACTAACAGTAAATTTACTTTCCTTAACTTCTATAGGATCAACCTTCTTAACTTTCTTTTTAACTTTAAGTTCCTTTTTAGTTTCAGCTGGCATTTCTTCTTTCTCCCCTAAAATGTACTCTGCGGCTTTATTAATATCATTTTCTTTGATAGCTTCACTTATCTCTATAGACTTCTTAAGTCCTTCTTGTTCTTCAATAAATTTCTCGAAACTTTCCATTCCCTTTTTCCAATAGATATTTATTTCAGGTGTAGTTAATCCAGTTCCCTTATATTCAGCTCTTATAGCTTTGACAATATCCTTTCTTTCTTTTCCTTCAAATATCATATTTGCAATTTTTTCAGCAACTTCATTTTCAATAGCCTTTACTGCCATAATTCTTTCCTCCGTACTCATATTTTCTAATACATCTTTACATTCCCTCATAAGTTCGCCACATCTATAAACGACCTTTTCTATTTCCTTGTATTTTAAATCTGTACATTCAACCAATGCTCCTTGAACACTAACATCAAAACAATTCATTAAAACAATTCTTGCATAATCTTTACCAGCTTCAACAACATCATCTATATATTCTCTTTGAAGGGGAGTAAGCTTTTTAGCAAACTCCGCCTTCTTTTTAGCTTTCTTAATAAGTTCTCTTTTATCGGTTCTATTTAATATTTCCATAGCATTTCACCTTTAAAATGGCATACATCCATCGTCGATTGGTTCTTCATATCCAAAATCATTGTTATTGTTTGATGTATTATTTTCTCCATAACCTGAATTATTTCCATTAGATTGACCACCTATAAAGGTAAACCCTTCAACTAATAATTCATTGGTATATCTTTTAGTTCCGTCCTGCGCATCATATGAGCCAGCTCTCCAAGGGCCTTTTACACAAACTTGTTGTCCTTTAGTAAAATATTTTTGTATTGTTTCAGCTCTCTTGCCAAAAGCAGTACAATTTATAAAATCAGCATCGTAATTTCCTTGTGAATTTTTAAATTCTCTATTAACAGCTATAGTAAATTTTGCTGTACTTTTATCTCCATTAACTCTAAAATCAACCTCTTTAGTAAGTCGTCCGACCATCACACAACTATTCATTTTCTTTCTTTTCCTCCAATCTCTTAAGAGCTCTTATTAATACAAGTCCTATTTCACTTAATTCTCCATCTGTTAACTCATTTTCAACTTTATTAAATAAAATTTTTATTGAATTTAATGGTTCCATTTTAGTAATTGTATTTTGATCTAAATATGTTCCTGCCATGTCTACACCTATTCGTCTAATATTCAATATGGGTTTCATATAGATAGCTAGCTTCTAAATCAGCCGTATGAAGCAATACTCCCCATTTATTTTTGTTCCAGCATCCACTTACTGTATTCCAATTTTCCTTTGGCTCATATCCACCCATATGAGCTCTAATTGCAAACATTTCATCTAATGTTAAATTTATAAAGCTATTTAATATCATTGCTGATTTTTCTCCATGTCCTAATGGAACTTGATCATCAACTTTATAGAATGGAACTTTCAACCATTTACCAGTAGATTCATCTTTCTTATTCCTAGTACTTAAAACATAAAAATTAACTTTGCATAGATCATGGAGCAAACCACAAATAATTACACTTTCTAAAGGCATATTTAAATCTGTATAATGTTCTGCTTTAGCCTTTAAAACTTTATATACATTTAAACTATGTTGAGCTAGTCCACCCTCATAATTGCTGTGATACATTGTACTTGCTGGAGCGGTAAAGTAATCATGTTTGCATAACCACTCAATTAATCTATCCATTCCTGGTCTTTTAACAGTTTCTAAAATACTAATAATCTCTTTCTTATTAGCTTCAACCCTTGCTCTTATTTCTAACTCTGTCATAATCTCAATTCCTCCTAATTATTGATGTACCACTTACCACGAATTTCATCTATTTCAAAGCTATCTTCTCCATACCATTCATTTTCGGTTTTAGAATATAAATCTAATCTGCCTTCTTTTTTATATTTATATTGACTATAACAACTCTCAATTTCTTTCCCATCTTCATAAGCCTTAAAAGCTTCATCAAAAGCGTATTGTTTCTTATGAAGTGTTAAGACTTCATTTAACGGAAGTACGGTCCCACTTATGGTTACCTCATGATTAAAATCTATAAACAATTTATCTCTTTTCAAATGTATCTTTTTACCTGTTTTACTCTCCCAAACTTCTCCCTCTTTAATATCTGCAATTACTTCTCTGAATGTTTTTTCTTGCATCTTATTATCCTCCTCAACTATTTCAAATCTTTCTTTGTTATACAAAACTTGCATCCCATTGTTTGTAATAATTTTATAAGACCTTTTATCCTTTTTTATTACCTTATAAACCTCACCTAAAGTTAAATAAGAATCTTCAGTAATTGGAAGGTTTCTTGCATTAATACATCTAACTTTCACCTTATCTCCTCCTAAAATGGTAACTTCCAATTTTCACTTTCTAAAAACTTTAAATCATCAAGCACTTTCTTCATTTCCTTAACATTAAGAGTTATCATTTGGAAGTCCTTAATTAATTCAAGAACAGCTTCTCCATCTTTATTGAATTTTAAAAAACTTCTAAATCTATCCTTTTCAACATATCCCTCTATAAAGTCATGAGTTTCCATCATCTTCATAAAATCTCTTTCCTCTATAGCCTTATCAATCACTTTCGTTATTTTATCTATAGCAATCTCAACCTTAGCCATATATCCTCCTCATAGGTCGCTTAGACTTAATATCCTACTTACCTTATTAATGCTCTTGCAGTAATCACAACTACCACACCCTACAGGCTTAACCTTTCCCTCTTTAATAGCTTGAAATCTTTCAGTATAAAATTCCATTTCTTGAAGTTTATTATCTGTATAACCTTTATCAATCCTTATAACAGCTTTATCTGGAATATCTTCTTTAGTTACAGCTATTATGTAAGGCACTAAATCAACCTTGAATTGCTGCTTAATTAACTCTCTATAAACTGCCATTTGTTCAATATATCCATACTGCTCTATAAAGTTAAGGCCTCCATTATACTTCTTGTAAATTCCTTGTGTAGTTTTCAAATCTCCAAAGAATCCTTTTTTTATATTTAATATGTCAACCATTCCTCGCCACTTAACACCAAATAATTCACCTTGAATAATTATTTCCTTTTCTCCTTGTAAGAAGTTATTGCAAACTTTATCCTCACTTAAAGTCTTAATCATTTTATCTGCAACCTGATATGTGCTTTTAAGTTGACCTTTGGTTTCTCCCCTGGAGCTAAACAATCCTGGATTATCAATCTTAAACTGTTCAAGTGTTCCTTCACTCCATGAATGAATATACTTACCTAACAAGAAAGCATCGCTTTCAGCTTGTTTATATTCCCCTCTGGCCTTTGCTAGAGCCTTTGCTTCACACTGTTTAAATAACTTATACTGCGATACTGAAAAGGTGCTTGAATCGACTTCAGGAGTGTAGTAATTATCTTTATTTATAATCATAAAAACCTCTCTTAAACTGCTTTTTTAATATTAGATGTGCATTTTAATCTTCCTTGTACTTCATTTACTATTTCTAGTGCTTTCTTTACAGCCTTATATATTAATCCTAATCTTGCATTTTGAAGTGATAAGAAAGTAAAATCACTAATAGTACAAACCGTATAGGTTAATGTTAAATCTCCTACGTTAGGTAATTCTTTGTTTAGTCCCTTTCCTGGTTGTAATGGTTTGTTTTTTATTGATATCATTTCTACTTTATTTTCATTTGAAGTTACCGAAGAATCTACAGCTATTATAAAAGCACTTTTATGGTTCTCTTTTATTTTGCTTAATTCTCTTTTTAGATTCTTTGCATGAATGGGGTTTTCTAATGTTCCATAAAAGGGTATATTGTATTTATTTTTTTCCATACAACTTCCTAAAAATGGCCCGAAACTATCCCTGCTGCATTTATCTGTCCCTATATTTACTACAACAATTTCTTCTTTTTTCGATTTCATAAATTCACTTATTATAAAATTTGAACATTTTTCAACATCAACTTCACTAACATTGAAATTTAATTCCTTGCATAAAATATTTTCTTCTAATGTAGCCATTAAAAATCCCTCTCTTCTTCAACTTCCTTAAAATCAGCTTCAACAACATCTTCTTTTACTTCTTCAATAATTCCATCTGCTTCAAGCTCTTTTTCAATCTCTGACTTTTCACCCTCTACAGGCTCATTCTTAAACTCCATATCTGAAGTTTCTTCCCAAACTTTGCCTTGCTCTATACTGTCAAAATCCAATTCAATATGCTTACATAACCTTCTTAATACAGTTTTCTTGGCCATTTCGCCAAAGCTCTTCTCCCAAGCATCTGAAAATCTGCCAGTTTTCTTTGACTTTTTGCTAAAATTATCTCTTATATATTCAATTTCAGCCTTACTCATAGTTTCATAAGCCATGCTTCCATCAATGTAATAAACTACTGCAAAAGCTCCAATAATAGGATTTGTATTAAAAGTAATTGGCTTAAAATTAATTAATTGCTTACCAGCTTCTATTGATTCTTCAAAGAAATCTCCTTCTCTTACAAGCTTCGCATATATATCTTTTATTGGATTTATGCTATACTTTTTACAAAGCTTTTCCTCGCCTTTATAGTCAGTCATAAATTGAGGTTGTCCGCCATAAGTTATGACATAACATTCTTTATTAAAGAAGTCTAAGCCGAGGTAAGCACCTTTCATAATGCACTTTGCTAAATTAAACTCTTGACCTTTCATGCTACTGATATCAAGATCATTTAATACTGCAAGTGCATTTTGTTTAAATCTTAAAGTATTAAATCCTTTTGGCAATGCAGCTGCCTCTCTATCTAACATAGTAGTAAGCATAGTATTAGTTTGTTTTAAAACTACAGTTTGTAATTGATTATTTCCTGCCATTATTCTTCTTCACACTCCTTCTTATATTGCTCCATACAATCCTCACAGATAAAAACATCATTAATTTCATAATAAGCATCTCCTAAAAATATCCCATAACCACAATCAGCACATTTATAAATTTGTTTAGCTTCAGGATTTTCATGCCTATAATCATACATACAATCCTTCATAAACTACTTTATTAACTCCTTCATACAGGATTTACAAATATTCTTTCCTTTATAGTTAATAATTTCATTAACTTCACCACAAAAAATACAACCTGGAACATACTTCTTTAAAACAACCATTTCTCCATCAACAAAAATTTCTATTGGATCATTTTCAGCTAAATTTAAAGATTTTCTTAGCTCCATCGGAACAACTATTCTTCCTAACTCATCAATTTTTCTAACAATCCCTGTACTTTTCATATCTATTCTTCCTCCTCAATCTCTTCAACTACTTTTACAAAATCAATTTCTCCATTTCCTAAATAAACTGTTTCGTATCCTGTTTCCATTACTTAGTTACCTCCTTATTAACTTCTATAGGCATTTCAAAAACTAATTGAGACATTTTTCTTACATTTCTAAGCACAACATCTTTTTTATATCCACTACTAATATGATTTTGCATATCATTTAAAACGCTTAATGCTATTTCTTCACTTTCGTAATCTCCCAATACAGCCCCATCAAAATCTTCTGGACCTTGATATCCTAATACTTTTCCACTCTCACTAACTGCAAAGCTATCATAGTTACCTAAAAATTTCTTATTTTGACTTCTAACCCACATTAGCTTGTCCTCCCTCTATTATTCAATTTCTTGATTTTCTTTAAATTTAGGCAATTTATTCTTCAATTCTTGGTTAGTTACTGGTACGCCTACCAATTTAACGATAGCTCTACTTCTTGCATTGCTAAAAAGAGATACTCCTAGATCATTAAGTCGTTTCTCAAGTTTAAAGAATCCCATTCTTTTACTAGTTGCTTTTTGGTAAAACCCATTATTTTTCGACTCTTCT
>OCHV01002176.1_pt1 | contig 11438 bp, 8 predicted proteins | sample 1538461 | NCBI WGS metagenome assembly OCHV01 (sample SAMN04571692, study PRJEB22368) | human gut metagenome | biome: human gut; material: stool | host: Homo sapiens | place: Luxembourg | collected 2012-08-03 | reverse complement strand
CTCGGTACCATCGTGGCGATTTCCAGCTACGCATCGTACTTCTGGCAGCCGATCATGAACCTTGGAAATATCTTCAACAACTTTATCAACAATATCGCTTACCTGGAGCGTATCTTCGAGACAATGGACGAGCCGGTAACGGTAAAAGATGCGGAGAACGCCGTAAAAATGCCGGAGATCCGCGGTGAGGTGACGTTTGACCATGTCAACTTCTCGTACGATGAATCGAAGCAGATTTTAAAAGACGTTTCGTTTACGGTAAAACCGGGTGAGAGTGTGGCGCTTGTCGGACCGACGGGAGCCGGAAAGAGTACGATTGTCAATCTGATCTCCCGGTTCTACAATGTCAACGGCGGCCGCGTCCTGATCGACGGCCAGGACATCTCACAGGTGACAATTCATTCGCTGCGTGAACAGATGGGTATTATGATGCAGGACAGCTTTATTTTCTCGGGAGACATTGAGGACAACATCCGCTACGGAAAGCTGGATGCGACACGGGAAGAGATCGTGAAGGCAAGCAGAACCGTCTGCGCGGATGAGTTCATCAGCAAAATGCCGGACCGCTATCAGACCGAGGTGCGGGAGCGCGGCTCCATGCTGAGCCAGGGCCAGAAACAGCTGATCTCGTTTGCCAGAACACTGCTTTCCGATCCGGCGATTCTGATTCTCGATGAGGCAACCTCGAGTATCGACGTGCAGACCGAGAAAGCACTGCAGACGGGCCTCAATGCGATGCTGAAGGGCAGAACATCGTTCATTATCGCCCACCGTCTGTCCACGATCCGCAACTGCGATAAGATCATGTATATCGACAACGGCGGCATCATGGAGAGCGGAACGCACGACGAACTGATGGCAAAGAAGGGATATTATTACAAACTGTATACGGCACAGCTCGACGAAGTACAGAAAGCGGGCTGACACCATTTCAGGACAGCAAAAAGGCTTCTGCCGGCGGATGAAAATCCGGGGCAGAAGCCTTTTGAAATTGCGTGATATTTTATTTTCCGGAGAAGTATTTCTCTTTGATGATCTCAACCGGCATATCCTCGCCAGTCCACAGTTTGAAGGAAGCAGCTCCCTGGTATAACAGCATGTACATACCGTTTCCGGTCTTGCATCCAGCCTCTTTTGCCTCACGCAGCAGGCGGGTTTCCTGCGGATTGTAGATCACATCGAAAACGAAGAGGTCTTTGTGGAACATCGTTGTGTCGGTGATGATGGTGTTCTCGGTTTTTGGAGCCATTCCGACAGAAGTTCCGTTGACAAGAATGGCGCTGTCTGCGATGGATGCGCGAAGGACTTCCGGATCGGAGAAGTCGTGCAGGGTAACCTTGCAGGAAGTACGCTCATTGAGTTTTGCAACGATTTCCTCGGCTCTTCCGAAGAAATTGTCTCTGACGTTGAATACATTGATCTCAGCCACGCCGTCGAGGGCTGCCTGTACCAGGATTGCAGTAGCAGCGCCGCCGGCACCGAGCAGAGTCATCTTTTTGCCGATGATGTCTACGCCGTTTTCTGCAACTGCTCTCATGAAGCCGACACCGTCGGTGGTGTAAGCGGTGAGAACGCCGTTGTCGTTGACGATGGTATTACATGCGCCGGAGATCTCCGAAGCAGGAGAAACCTTGTCTGCCAATTTGCACATGATATTTTTGCCAGGCATGGTGATGTTCCAGCCTCTTGCACCCATGGTGCGGAGTCCTTCGACTGCCTGCGGCATTTTGTCTTCCGGTACATCAAAGGCAAGGTAGCTATAATCAAGGCCGAGCTGGTCGCATGCTTCGTTGTGCATTTCCGGAGAAACACTGTGTGCAACCGGGCTTCCGAGTAAACATAATAATCCGGTGTGTCCTGTGATGTGTTTTGACATAATTTGAAATCCTCTCTCTCCTCGTATTTCCGCATGATGATAAATCGTGCTGTAGCACTTTAAACTGCTACTATATGAAGTGAATTATACTCCAGATGCCGAAAGAAAGCAAGAAAAAAAGAGGAAATGACGCAAAGTTCATTTCCTCTTTTCGTGTTGGTTTTTGATTAAGGTTTAAGATGGAAAAGATTCGCCCGGAAATCAGATTCCAAGTTTCTCTTTCATGTAGTCAACCGGAGTATCTTTTCCGGTGTACAGCTTGATTGCGATGAGTGCCTGGAACAGCATCATGCCCATGCCGTTGAATACTTTCTCACATCCTGCTTCTTTTGCCTGTTTCATCATAACGGTTTCGCGCGGAGCGTAAACGGTATCCGTTACGATGAGATCTTTTTTAAAGAAGGAAGGATCAGGAATGTTGGAAAGGTCTTCGAGTGGATGCATTCCTACGCCGGTAGCATCGCAGAACAGGTCAGCTGCGTGCATTTTTTCTTTCAGGAGGTCTTTGTCTGCCAGATTGTTCATGGTAGCCTTGCAGTTGGTGTTCTTATTGATCAGATCAACAATTTCCTCTCCACGGCTGTAGAATTTGTCTTTGATGTTGAAGATTTCAATTTCTGCAACTCCATCCAGAGCACCGCGTACTGCGATTGCTGTTGCAGCTCCGCCGGTTCCGATCAGGACCATCTTCATTCCCTTGAAATCGATGCCCTCTTCGGTCAGTGCCTGCCAGTATCCCATACCATCGGTGTTGTAGCCTTTCAGTTTTCCGGTTACCTGACCGTTTTCGTCGCGGAGGTTGACTACGGTATTGATAGCGCCGCATAACTTAGCTGCTTCATCTACTTCGTCCAGATATTTGTGGACAACAGTTTTGTTTGGCATGGAAATATTGGAACCGAGCATTTTCAGCGCGCGGATACTCTGCACAGCATCTTTTAAAGAATCGTTATCAACTTCGAAAGCAAGCTGAATGACATCATCTCCGTTTTTGTCGTATGCAAGGTTGTGGGTTGTCGGAGACTGGGTATGACGGATCGGGTAAGCCATTAATCCAACTAATTCGGTATGTCCTGTTACGTTTGGCATGATATTTTCCTCTTTTCTTTTTTCATGCTGCGCTGTTTCGGTTTGAAAAAGAGGCAGCGCAGCAGATGATATACAGTTTTTTGTCGGGCTGCTTAAAGTCGATACTTACTCAAGCGGCTCCAGATGCAGGTATCCCTGGGACTCCAGTACATTCAGGATCGCGCGGCCTTCCATGGTACCTTCCATGATGCGGCGTGCGCGTACGGAATCGCCGATGGTATAAATATAAGTATGAGTATCAGCGAATGCTTCCTGAAGCTCCGGCAGAACCGGGTTGTTGGAGCGCATTCCAAGGCAGTTGAATCCATAATCGAAGGTGAGATCCTGGATGGTTCCGTCCGGAAGCTTTACAGTGAATGCGTTTTCTTTTACTTCCTGAAGAGCGGTGTTGACATATTCTTTTACACCGTATTTGTCGTGTGTCTCACGCATGGAGCATTTGGTGATCGGGTCTGCAAGCATACCGATTTGCGGCAGCATATCGATGATGGTACACTCGGCGCCTCTCGGTGCAAAGTATTCAATAACGTCAAGTCCTACGGAACCGCCGCCGACTACAACGACTTTCTTGCCCTGACAGGCTTCTTCCGGATATTTTCCGGCGTTTACATTGTTGATCATACCAAAGATGGTATTTACGTTTCCGGCATCGATGTTCTCTTTCAGGCCTTTGATCGGCGGAACAAGCGGAACGGAACCGGTGGAGTTTACAATGATGTCCGGTTTGAATTGTTTGATCTTATCCACCGTAGCTTCGGTGTTGAGGAAAATATACAGGTTTTTCAGTCTGGCGGCTCTTGCCTCAAGGTATTTCGGGAAGTCTTTCATACGGCTCTTGCTTGGAAGATCGGAGATGAAAGTGGAAAGGCCGCCAATGTGGTCGTTTTTCTCGAGTACGAAAACGTTGCATCCGACTTCTGCAGCGGTGCAGGCTGCTTCCATACCGGCAGTACCGGCGCCGACAACAACAACGTTACAGTTTTTGTTCACTTTCAGTGCTTTGTAAACATCGCCTTCCGGAACAGCCGGGTTTACGGTACAGCGGATCGGGCGGTTGACGCCGATACGGTTTCCGGCACATCCAACGTTACAGGAGATACATTTTCGAAGAAGATCTTCCTCGCCGTTCTCAACTTTTTTCACCCAGTTCGGCTCAGCGATCAGGCCGCGTCCCATTCCGACGATATCTACATCGCCGCTCTCGAGAACTTTTTCAACGACCTTCGGGTCACGGTAGTTACCAGCATTGATAACCGGTTTTTTGAATTTATTTTTTACGGCTCTTGCCATGTAGGAACGCCATCCATCCGGCAGGAAGTTGGAGTCGATCTGATACTGCAGGGATGGGTTGAGGCCGCAGGATACGTCATACATATCTACGAACTCATCCAGGTACTCGAGGTACTCGAGGGTATCTTCCAGAGTATTTCCTCCCGGAACACGCTCCTCAGCAGAGATACGAACGATGATCGGGAACCACGGTCCGACGTTTTTACGTACTTCTTCGAGAACCATACGTGGGAAGCGCAGGCGGTTTTCTACAGAACCACCGAATTCATCGGTTCTTTTATTGTAATACGGGGAGATGAACTGGCTCATCAGGTAGGAGTGGCCGCAGTGGATTTCAATGGCATCAAAGCCGATGGCCTGCACACGTTTTGCAGCCTCGCCGTATTTTTTCACGGTTGTCATGATTTCTTCTTTTGTCATCGGGCGAGGGGTTTCTCCGCCGGCTTTTGTCGGGATGTTGGAAGAAGAAACGGTTTCCATACCGGTTCTTGCGGAAGATGCGGAAGCTCCGGCGTGGTTGATCTGAATTGCTACGGTAGCACCGTTTTTATGAAGATTTTCGACTAACTGATAGTAGCGCGGCATAAAGCTGTCGTGGTCGATACGGATCTGGCTGGTTCCGTTGGAACCGACCGGGTACTCGATGTTGGCGTTCTCCAGAATAATAAGACCAACGCCGCCTTTTGCGCGGAGAGAGTAATAATTCATATGACGGTTACTCATCTCACCGCTTGTCTCACCGTAGTTGGTTCCCATCGGGGTCATTGCAATACGGTTTTTAATCGTTGTTCGTTTGATGGTAATTGGTTCAAAAATTTTTGGGTAAGCACTCTTCATGAAAATTTCTCCTTATTCATTACATGAGCGGTAATCCTCTGTTTGTGACAAATCCATCATAACTCTTTCGACTAAAAATTAACAATATCTTTCAGATAAACTTTTGATACGTTTTCGCTATCGTTTCTGGACTCTTCGATAATGTCAGCGTGCTGTTTCATGTATTCGGTAAACCGTTCGACAGCCGGAAGCCGGTAGCGGTTCTTCATCCAGAACATAAAAGTCTGATGATAAATCTCGAGACCTTTCAGTGTATGGATGCGGATACCGTCTGCCTGTTCCAGAATATCGGTTCGCGGCATGAGCGCGATGCCGAAGTTTTCGCGTACCAGTGCCACAATCGAATATTCATCCGGGCATTCCATGATAATATTGGGATGAAGCTGATATTTGCGGTAGAGATGACCGGTGTAGGCCCCCATCCAGGATGCGCGGTCGTAGCCGATCACCGGATAACGGGTAAGCTTTACAAGCGGAACCTCCGGTTCGTCGGCAATCGGATGCTGTTCCGGGGACACGATGACAAGCGGCTGCTGGATCAACGGAAAAAACTCCATGTCGTCGCGCTTTAAAAAGCCGCCAAACCCAAGATCGAGTTCGCCGGATTTCACCTTCTGTGCAATGGCCGGGGTATGGTTCTGCCAAAAGCTAAAGGCAACATTTTTGTTTTCTTCTTGGTCCAGAAAGGTGCGGACATTGTGCGGAATATAATGTCCGGCAAGTGGAAAAATATAACCGATGTTGATTTTTCCGCCACCGGAGGCGAGTTCTTTCATCTTGCCTGCCGCAATGTCACAGTCGCCTGCGATCCGGTCTGCATGCTCCAGGAAAAGACGGCCGGCATTGGTAAGGACAACACCGCGCCCTTTCTTTTCAAACAGCGTGATTCCAAGCTCACTTTCAAGGGCGGCCATCGAACGGCTCAGGGATGGCTGGGAAATATAAAGCTCCTCTGCCGCCTGGTGATAATTTTCCAGCCGGGCGACCTTTCGGAAATAGAGAATCTGATTCAGTGTCATGTGGTTTTTCCTCCTGAAAAAATGGTTCCGTAAGAAAGTCTTTGCTTCCTCTTATTATGATAACTCAAGTATACCATATCAATGCATTCAATGCATTGATTTTTTCCTTTAAAAGCATTAGACCGCACACACTTTCACTGTTAAAATAAAGGCAAATGTTATTTTTTTAACATTCACGAAACTGGTAATCTGTTGTTTGTGACAAAACAAAAGGATGAACCGAACAGAGGAAAAAGACAATTTGACCTCAACACATGATCTATTTAAAAAGGAGAGAAACCATGAACAAGAAATACCTGCCAAGTGCATTAATTTTGTACTTGAACTACTTTATCCACGGTGTTGGATGCTCTATTCTGGGCCAGGCAGTCATCAAAGAGGCTCTGGCAGCAGCATGGGGAGTGGAAGCAATGGCAATTACCGCAATTTCCGCAGCACTCGGTCTTGGCCGTCTGATCGCACTGCCATTTGCAGGTCCTCTGTCCGACAAGCTCGGACGTCGCATTTCCACCGCAATCGGAAGTGCTTCTTATGCAATTTATCTGATCGGCCTTGCCCTTGCATTTAATGCAGGAACACACGGTGGTTATACCATCGCTTACGTATGCGCCATTATCGGCGGTATCGCAAACTCCTTTCTGGATACCGGTATTTACCCGGCAGTATCCGAAATTATTTACAAAGCTCCGAGCGTTGCTACTATGGGAATCAAATTCTTCATCGCAATCGCACAGATGCTGCTTCCATTTGTTCTTGGTGTAGCGGTTACTTCTACCGCAGCCGGCTTTACCTCCTACAATCCGTTATTCTATGGATGCGGAATTGCGTATATCGTACTTTTTGTACTGGTATTCCTGTTCCCGCTGCCAGATGCTGACCAGAAAGCATCCGGCAAAAAAGAGGGTCTGATCGACAGCCTGAAGCATACCCATTTCTCTTTCGAGTCCATCGCCATGATCCTGATCGGATTCACCTGCACCGGTACCTTCCAGCTGTGGCTGAACTGCGCGCAGAACTTTGCAAAAGAAAATGTAGGCTGGGCGAATCCGTCCATCATGCAGACCTACTATTCTGCAGGAACTATGCTGGCACTCGTTGTAACCGCATTCCTGACCAGAAAAATCAAAGACGTTCGTTTCATCGTTGTTTACCCGGCTATCTGCCTTGTAACCATGATCGCTGTCCTGATGGGACAGAGTAAACCGCTGATGATCGCCGGTGCTTTCATTATCGGATGGGCTGGTGCAGGCGGACTGCTTCAGATCGCAACTTCCGTTTGCAACATGCTGTTCCCGAAAATCAAAGGAACCGTAACCGCACTGGTTATGATCGCATCTTCTCTCTGCAACTACACCATCCTGACCGCAGCATCTAAAATGCAGCCGTCCGGCGTTATGACCATGAATATCGTTCTGACCGCAGTTGGTGTTGCACTTGGACTGTTTGTAAATATCCGCTATAAAAAAATGGTTGAACTTGCACAGCAGGACAATTAAAATGAGGTTAAGGATTGCGGAAGTACGAAGTACCAAGGAATCCGGACGTGAAAAAGAAAAGCCTGCAAAGAAAAGTCAGGGTTAAATTGAAGAAAGAAGGAAAAACACATGAATACAGTAAAAGTTCGTGATATTGAAATCGGTGCCGGCGCACCGAAAATCATCGTTCCGATCGTAGGTGTTACCAAAAACGATATCATCGAAGAAGCAAAAACCTTCCATTCGATTCCGGTTGATGTTGTAGAATGGCGTGTAGACTGGTTTGAAGGCGTATTCGACTTTGCGCAGGTAGAGGACGTGTTAAAAGACCTCCGCGAAGCACTCGGTAATATTCCGCTTCTGATGACGTTCCGTACCTCCAAAGAAGGCGGCGAAAAAGCTATCGAGCCGGCAGCCTATGCGGAGCTGAACATCAAAGCAGCACAGACCGGATATGTAGATCTGATCGACGTTGAAATTTTTACCGGAGACGAGATCGTAAAAAAAATCATCGATGGTGCACACGCAGCAGGTGTAAAGGTTATCGCTTCCAATCATGATTTCTTCAAAACTCCTGCAAAAGCAGACATCATCTACAGACTGCGCAAAATGCAGGATATGAACGCAGATATTCCGAAGATTGCTGTTATGCCGCAGAACAGGAAAGACGTTTTGACCCTGCTTGCGGCAACAGAGGAAATGGCCACCAATTATGCGGACAGACCGATCATCACCATGTCTATGGCAGGCACCGGTGTAATCAGCCGTCTCTGCGGTGAGGTATTCGGTTCTTCCATGACCTTCGGCGCGGCAAAGAAAGCATCCGCACCGGGTCAGATGGGTGTGAATGATCTGAGCACCGTTCTGGATCTGCTTCACAAAGCCATGTAACCGTTTTTTCTTTAGGGGACACCGGTATTTTTAGCTTTGCTGTTGATGCCGATGTCCCTTTTGTATTATTGTTCTGTTATAAATTTAACGGAGGTATGCCTTTTATGAAGAGAATATTTCACTGGCTGGATGAAAATCTCGAAGAATTTCTTCTTGTGATCGGTCTGATCGCCATGACGCTGATCATGGGAGTCCAGGTTTTCTGTCGTTACGTTCTTGGCATGTCGCTGTCGTGGTCGGAAGAGCTGACCAGATATATTTTTATCTGGTGCGGTTTTTTAAGCGTCAGCTACTGCAGCAAGAAATGCCTTTCCATCAAGATCGAGCAGTTTGTTGCGATTTTCCCGCGGAGAGGAAAAGCCATCTTCAAAATTGTGAATCATACATTTGAACTGATTTTTTTCATCTATATGATTCCGTTTGCTTTTTCCTATATGATGTCGTCAGTTAAAAGCGGTCAGCTTTCCCCGGCCTGCAAAATTCCGATGTACTTTATCCAGGCAGCACCGCTCGTCTCCTTTGTGCTGGTTGCCTTTCGTGTTTTGCAGCGGTGGATGATCGAGTTCCGTGTGGCACGCGGTGAGAACGTTTTCGACCCGGCCCATCCGGAGCGAAATACGCCGGAATCCTTCATTGAGGCAAATGCCGGAGCAGATAACGCCACAGAAAATGCCCTGAACGCGGGTATCGACAACCGCATTCATACGATTAAAAATTCAAACGAGGAGGAACGCTAATGCCGGTCGTAGTATTATTTTTGATTTTTGTTGCATTGCTGGTCATCGCTGTTCCGGTATCGATTACCCTTGGAATCACATCTGTGCTTCCGTCGGTGTTTGACCCGTCCTTTACGGTAGGAGCCAAATATCTGATCCGTGCCATGTTCGGAGGTCTCGATTCCTTCCCCCTGCTGGCAGTTCCGATGTTCGTCCTCTCCGGTATCATCATGGCTAAGGGAGGCATCTCAAAAAAACTGTTTGATGTCTTTGCCTATTTTCTCGGAAAATTCACCGCAGGTATGCCGTGCGCCGTTATCGTCACCTGCCTTTTTTACGGTGCGATTTCCGGTTCCGCTCCGGCGACCGTTGCCGCTGTCGGAAGCATGACAATCCCGATTCTGACTACCCTTGGTTATGATCTGACATTCTCCACAGCGATTGTGGCAGTTGCCGGCGGCCTTGGCGTTATCATTCCCCCGAGTATTCCGTTCATCATGTACGGTATGGCTTCCGGTGCTTCGGTCAGTGACCTGTTCCTTGCCGGAATTGTACCGGGTCTGATGATCGGTCTGCTGCTGATGGTTTATGCCGTTTATCACTGCAAACGGTATGGGGAGGATAGGGAGAAGATCTATGCAGAAGTCAAAGTGCTGCATGACAAAGGCCTGCTTCGCGTTTTAAAAGAGAGCTTTTTTGCACTGCTTAGTCCGGTAATCATCCTCGGCTGTATCTACAGCGGCGTTGCTTCCCCGACCGAGGCGGCTGTTATCTCCGTATTCTATGCATTGATCATCAGCCTTTTTGTGTACAGAAGTATCCGCATCCGCGACATCTGGTCCATTCTGGTTGAGGCGATTCGTACCTTCACTCCGATCCTGTTCATCCTGGCAGCATCGACAGCATTTTCCCGTGTCCTGACGCTGATGCAGGTGCCGCAGACGGTCAGTGAGTTCATTCTGAACAATTTCCACAGCCCGGTTGCGATCCTTCTGATCATCAACGTATTCCTGCTGATTGTCGGAATGGTGATGGATACCACACCGGCAATCCTGATTCTGACCCCGATCCTTCTGCCGATCGTACAGGCAATCGGTATGGATCCAATTCAGTTTGGTTGTCAACCTGGCGATCGGCTTCGTAACACCGCCGATCGGCGTCAACCTGTTCGTGGCAAGCTCCCTGACCGAGGTTCCGGTCATGCAGATCGCAAAGAAGGCTATGCCGATGATCGGTTTCTTCCTTGCGGCACTGCTGCTGATTACGTTTATTCCGGCGATTTCGATTGGAATTTTATAGGGAGGAGCGAAGGACAATGAAAAAGATGACAAAAAAGAAAAAGCTTTTCCGAAAAGTGACGGCACTTGCCGCTGTCATTGCGCTTGGCACATCGCTTGCCGGCTGCGGCTCTTCCGGAGAAGAGACGACACAGCGTTATTCATGGCCACTGGCAACAGCGAGCCCGGAGGACACGGTAACGCAGATCTTCGCTGAGAAGTTTGCGGAAGAGATTTCAGAGCTGAGCGATGGAAGGATGAAAATTCAGGTTTACGCAAACTCAACGCTTGGCGGCGACCGCGATCTGCTGGAAACGTGTGCTGACGGCGATATTCCGTTTGTCGTACAGAATACGGCACCGCAGGTTTCTTTTATGGGGGATCTTGCCGTGTTTGATCTGCCGTGTGTGTTTGACTCTCTCGATGAATGCCGTGAGAAGATCGATAATCCGGAGTTTTACGAGCTGATCAGCAACGTTTATACGGAGGGAGGCTATCACCTGCTCGGTATGGCGGATCAGGGATTCCGTGTCATGAGTACGAATAAGCCGGTTTACAGCTTTTCGGACTTCAAAGGCCAGAAGATCCGTACGATGGAGAACAGCTACCATCTGGCATTTTGGAAAGCCATCGGTGCCAATCCGACACCGATGAGCTTCAGTGAGGTTTACATCGGCCTGCAGCAGCACACGATTGATGCACAGGAGAATCCGTATGAGGTCATCGTTTCGAATAACCTGTATGAGCAGCAGGATTACGTAGTGGAGACGAACCATCTGCCGCATCTGATTTCCCTGATCGTCAACGACGATTTCTTCCGGGATCTGCCTGCAGACGAGCAGGAGATCATGACCGAGGCCGCAAAGATTGCGACCGAGTACGCAAGAGAGCAGTCCGATGCCCGTATTGTCGATAAGATCGCGAAAATCGAGGAGAGCGGAACGAAGATTCTGACACTCGATGGCCAG
>OCHV01002171.1_pt1 | contig 11460 bp, 10 predicted proteins | sample 1538461 | NCBI WGS metagenome assembly OCHV01 (sample SAMN04571692, study PRJEB22368) | human gut metagenome | biome: human gut; material: stool | host: Homo sapiens | place: Luxembourg | collected 2012-08-03 | reverse complement strand
GAGTGCCACAACGACTGCGTCATCAAGCAGCAGACCGGCGAGTGCATCATGCCCCACGAGGGCGTGTTCGCCCGCGTGCTCCACGGCGGCACCATCCATGTGGGGGACGAGATGACCCTGCTGCCCCCGGAGGAGGATCCGCCGCTGCGTGCCGCCGTCATCACCCTGTCCGACAAAGGCTCCCGCGGGGAACGGGAGGACAAGAGCGGCCCGCTGATCGTGGAGATGCTCACCGCCGCCGGGTACAAGGTGGAGGAAACGATGATCCTGCCCGATGAAGCCAAGGCCCTCAAGGCCCAGCTCATCCGGCTGGCCGATGGCCGTCAGGTCAACCTGATTTTGACCACCGGCGGCACCGGCTTCTCCCCCCGCGACATCACCCCGGAGGCGACGTATGCTGTCGCCACCCGCAGTGCCCCCGGCATCGCCGAGGCCATGCGTTACCACAGTCTGAGCATCACCCCCCGCGGGATGCTCAGCCGTGCCGCCAGCGTCCTGCGCGGCAAGACACTGATCGTCAACCTGCCCGGCAGCCCCAAGGCCGTGCAGGAAAATCTGGAGTACATCCTGCCCAGCCTTGAACACGGCATCCGCATCGCCGCCGGGCTGGATGGAGAGTGTGCCCGCAAATAATGTTGCTTTATGAAGCAGTTGTGACTCCCTCAGTCACGGCTTCGCCGTGCCAGCTCCCTCTCGGAGGGAGCCTTGGCGTAACGGTAAGCTGTGAAAGCCTCCCTCATTGAGGGAGGTGGCATCGCGTAAGCGATGACGGAAGGAGTCTGCAAGAGCTTTATAAATAGATCGAAGTGTTAAGGAGTACACACAATGAATCGCAAGATCTCCCGCCGCAGCTTCCTGTACGCTGCCGGCATCGTATCCGCATCTGCTGCCCTGACTGCCTGCGGCGGTTCCGGCAGCTCCACCAGCACCTCTTCCTCCGTGGCAGGTTCCGCTGCCGCTTCCTCTGAGGCGGCTTCCGGCGAGGCCGTCGAGCTGATCGTCTTCGCCGCAGCTTCCCTGACCGAGACCCTGAACGCCATCGCCGAGAACTACGCAGCAGAGAACCCCGGCGTGACCTTCCGCTTCAACTTCGATTCCTCCGGCACCCTGAAGACCCAGATTCAGGAGGGCGCGGACTGCGACCTCTTCATCTCCGCCGGTCAGAAGCAGATGAACCAGTTGGACATCACCGCTTCTGCGGATGTCAATACTGAGGGTCTCGACTTGGTGGACAGCGACAGCCGCGTGGACCTGCTGGAGAACAAGGTGGTTCTCTGTGTGCCCGAAAACAGCGATCAGGGCATCGACAGCTTCGATTCTCTGGCTGAGCACCTGAAGGCGGAGGACATCCTGTTCTGCATGGGCAACAGTGATGTGCCCGTTGGCCAGTACACCCAGAAGATCCTCGCTTCCTACGGGCTGGACGAAGAGGCTCTGGCGGCTGCCGGTGTCATCACCTACGGCTCCAACGTCAAGGAAGTCACGACGCAGGTCAGCGAGGCCAGCGTCGATGCCGGTGTCGTCTACTGCACCGATGCCTTCAGCGCTGGTCTGAAGGTCGTGGACGAGGCCACCGAGGAGATGTGCGGTCAGGTCATCTACCCGGCTGCCGTCCTGAAGACTGCCCCCAACGCCGAGGCCGCCAAGGAATTTCTGGCCTATCTGCAGACCGACCGTGCCGCCACCGTCTTCGAGAGCGTGGGCTTCACGGCATTATGATGGACTGGTATCCGCTTTGGAACAGCCTCCGCATTGCGCTCATCAGCTGTGCGGCGGTGTTCTTCCTCGGTATTTTTGCCGCGTATTATATCGCGAAGCTCCCGCGGGTGCTCAAGGGCGTGCTGGATGTGATCCTGACGCTGCCGATGGTCCTGCCGCCGACGGTGGTAGGCTACTTCCTGCTGCTGCTCTTCGGTGCCAAGCGGCCGCTGGGTATCTTCTTTATGGAGCATTTCGGCGTCAAGCTGGTCATGAACTGGTACAGCGCCATCTTTGCGTCCATCGTGGTGGCCTTCCCGCTGATGTACCGCACGGCCCGCGGCGCTTTCGAAAGCTTTGACGAAACGCTGGCGTGGTCGGCGCAGACGCTGGGCCTCTCGAACACATGGATCTTCTGGCGGGTGCGGATGCCCTATTGCCGGCAGGGCATTCTGGCCGGTACGGTGCTGGCCTTTGCCCGCGCACTGGGCGAGTACGGCGCCACCAGCATGATTGCGGGCTACACCCCCGGCAAGACGGCCACCATCGCCACCACGGTGTACCAGCTCTGGCGCACCAATGACGAAGCGGGCGCGATGCAGTGGGTGCTGGTGGACATCGTTATCTCGGCGGTGGTGCTGCTGGCGGTCAATCTGCTGGAGCGCAAACAGAGGCAGGGGGGTAGGCACGCATGAGTCTGGAAGTGACCATTGCCAAGCGGTTTGAAGGCTTTACCCTCCACGTCGATTTCGCAGCGGGCAACACCGCGGCCGCCATCCTCGGCGCATCCGGCTGCGGCAAGAGCATGACCCTGCGCTGCATCGCGGGCATCGTCAAGCCCGACAGCGGCCGCATCGTGCTGGATGGCCGGGTGTTGTTCGACAGCGAGAAGGGCATCGACCTGCCCCCGCAGCAGCGGAACGTGGGCTTGCTGTTCCAGAACTACGCCCTGTTCCCGAATATGACGGTGGAGCAGAACATCCTCTGCGCCCTGAAGAAGGAAAAAGACCCCGCCGCCCGGAAAGCTGCCTGTGGGTCAGCTCTCCGCGCCATGCGGCTGGAAGAGCTGGCCCATCGGCTGCCCAGTGAGCTTTCAGGCGGGCAGCAGCAGCGTGCCGCGCTGGCCCGCATCTTGGCGGGCAGACCCCGCATCCTGATGCTGGACGAGCCTTTCAGTGCGCTGGACAGCTACCTGCGCGAGGAAGTGGAGGGCGAAGTGGGAAGTCTGCTCTCCAACTTTGACGGCACGGCCCTGCTCGTGACCCATGATCGGGACGAGGCCTACCGCCTCTGCCGCGAGATGATCGTCATGGACAGTGGCGAGGTGCTGCGTGCGGGCACGACGAAGGAAGTTTTCGCCGACCCCCGCCGCCTGATCGCCGCTCGGCTGACCGGCTGCAAGAACATCCTGCCCTGCGTCCGGGTGGACGAACACCATGTCCGCCTGACCGGCTGGGAGCGGGAGCTGACCGTGGCCCTGCCGGTGCCGGAAGGGTGTTGCGCCGTGGGCATCCGCGCCCACGACTTTGCCCCCGAAGCGGCCGACGGCGAAAACCGGATGCCGGTTCAGGTGGGCGCTTCCAGTGAAAGCCCCTTTGACTGGAACGTGATCTGCACCGCTGCGGACGATACAGGCAAGCTGTGGTGGAAGGTGTCCAAAACGACCCTTTCCTCCCCGCCGCCTCAAGCCCCGGTCTACCTCCGGGTAGCGCCGGAAAACATCATGCCGCTGGTGTAAAAAAATAAAAAAGCTGCTGCCTTTCCTCTCTCCGTCACGGCTTCGCCGTGCCAGCTCCCTCGGTGAGGGAGACTTGGCGCAACGAAACGCGATGGTAAAAGGAGTAGGCAGCAGCCCTTTTTTTGTTGCGGAGTGGATTACATCAATGCCGTCAGCACCAAGGCACACAACGGCAGGGTGACGATGCTGAGCAGGGTGGTCAGGACGACGCACCCTGCGGCAAACTGCTCATCGTGGCCGAACTGGACCGCAAACACCGAGGTGATGGCGGCGGCGGGGCAGCACTCCAGCAGTAGGACCACCTGTGCGCTCATGCCGAACCGCAGCAGCCCCAGCACCGCGAAAGCGGCAAGGCAGACTGCCGGAATGAGCAGCATCCGCACCGCTGCCAGCTTCCAGATGTGCCGGTCGCAGACGATCTGCTTCAGGTCGCCTGTGGCGATCAGGATGCCTGTGATGAGCATGGAAAGCGGGGTGTTCATGTTGCTCAAGAGTTCCAGCGGCTGCGCAATGAGGGTGGGCACCGGGATCTGCAAAAGGTAGATGGCAAGCCCCGCCACCATGGCGTAGAGCACCGGTGTGCGGAGCAGACTCTTGGCCACTTCCTTGGGGCTGGAACTGCCGCTGACCATGCCGTAGCCCATGGTCCAGAGCAGGATGTTGAAAACGGTAACGTAGGCGCTGGCGTAGAGCAGACCCTCCGAACCGAACAGCGCCGAGATGAGGGGGAAGCCCATGTAGGCCGCATTGGAGAAGACGCACGCGAACCGGAAGATGGGGGCGCGGCGGTCCTTCTGCTTGGCCGTCAGCGCCAGCGTCAGCACGGTGCCGATCAAGATCGCCAGCACACTCAGCCCAAAGGCCGCCAGCAGGTTGTGCAGGATCTCCTCGCTGAACTCCATCATGTAAGAGTGGATGATCATGGCCGGGACGACCAGATACACCAGCAGGTTCGAGAGCGTCTGCCGCCCCTCCGCCTTGAGCACGCCGGTCTTGATGGCCGCCGCGCCCGCGCCGATGAGCAAAAACAGCACGATGACCTGCTGTGCGCAGATAAGTGCCAGTTCCATTTCCAATTCCTCCTCATTCATAGATACAATCATGAATACAAGAAAGATATAACACAAACGCTGGGATTTCGCAAGAGGAAAAGCGATGATTGCAAAGAATAACTCCCTCCGTCACGGCTTTGCCGCGCCAGTTCCCTCAGGGAGAGAGCCTTGGCGCAGCGGTAAGCGATGGCGGAAGGAGCTGTGTTTACAAGATCACATTCTTAATGAGCAGGGAAACGCTGCCGTCGGCGTCGTGGAGGAACTCCACCTCGGAGTCGGAGGAGAGGATCTCGGTGGGAATCTTCACTTCGATGCCGCTGGCGGTGTGGATGCTGCGGCTCTCCATCCGGCGGATGCGGGAGGGGGTGACGGTGACGGGCTGCTCGACGTGCTCGATGACCTCGCTCTTTTCCACATAGTCGTCGAAGGGGACAGCGGCCAGCGGGTATTCTTCGGCCAGCTGGCGGCGCACCTGCTCTACCGAGATCTGGTTGTCGTTGTCGGCGGCCTCCGTGGCAATGAGCATGGCCACCTGCGCGTCGGCGTGAGGCTCGTCCACGTAGGCGTCCTTCACGGCCTGTGCAGCGGCTTCCTGAATGGCTTGGAGCTTCTTTTTCTCCGGCTCAGCTTGGGTGTACTGGAAGACCACGGAGGAAAGGTAAAACTCCTTGTGGCCGTCGATGTCGTACTTCTTTTCCAGCAGACGCATGGAGAAATCCTGCAAGTTGACGAGGGCGCCTTCCTCCACCTTGCCGCTCTGGGTGGGCAGACAGGCCCGCTGCTGGATGATGGAGTTCACGGGGGCACCCTGTACCGTTTCGGTGTAGTGGGTGTAGCCGTTTTTGTAGTTCAGCTTGAGGATGCCCAGCCACGGGGCCCCGTCGCGGGTGAAATCCACCACGGCGAGGTCTGCGCCGGGGATGGTGGTGTGGGCGTGCATGTAGTCGAACAGCACCCCCGCAATGCGGCAGGACAGGTCGATGAAGTCCTGATTATGCTCCAGCTCGTTTTTGAAGGCCGAGTCCGGCAGCGGGCGGCACTGGCGGATGTCGTCGCTGGCCAGCAGCTTTTCGATGTGGTTTTGCAGGTAGGCCGCTTTTTCGGCGGTCAGCTCCATGCTGCTGCCGCTGAGCACCGGGGCGTCAAGGGTGGTGTCCAGCACGTGCAGGATAGCCTGATGAATGATGATCTCCATGGGTCAAACCTCATTTCTTGGGAAATCTAAAATGTTCCGTCCCAGTATACCACACCCGCACCCAAAAGGCGAGAGGAAAAGCCGCTTGTCAACGCCCGGCGGGGGTGTTACAATAAGGCTGACGAAACTACGCTGAAAGGGGATAAGGACCTATGGAATTTCGGGATAAACCCATGCAGAACCTCGTCCGCATCAAGGAAAAGGACATCTGCAAAAATGTACAGGCTCTGCTGCTGGAGGGCGAGACCATCGTGGGCGCGTACAAGACGGTGCGCGATCAGGCTGTTTTCACCTCCCACCGCATCTTTCTGGTGGATATGCAGGGCGTGACCGGCACCCGGCAGGAGATCTTTGTGCTGCCTTATAAAAAGGTGCTGCACTTCGGCATCCAGACGGCGGGCTTCGGCGACCCGCTGCAAACCTCCGAGCTGACGGTCTGCTTTGCGGACGAGCACGAGGCGAAGTTCGGCTTTATCGGGCAGGAGGAGCTTCTGGCCGTGGCCCGCGCCATCAGCCGCTGCATCCTGTAAGGGCGAAAACGCGCAGAGCGCCCGCTCCGGCTTCTGACCCCGGAGCGGGCGCTCTGCGTTGCTGTAATATGCGAATGAACGAGAAGATGGCTTGGTTTAGCCGGCCATGCGCTCGGTACGGCCCGCTTCCAGCATATACCGCAGGAAGCCGGTGACGTCGGTGGGGTCAGTCACGGTGATGTCAAAGCCCTTCTTGGGGGCGTTCATCATCCGCAGGATGGAGGATGCCGTCGCATCCTTCTTCAAATCGCAGGTCTTACCGTTGTCCAGATGGAGCAGCACGCTGCCATGGCTGGCGGAAACCTGACGCATGAAACGGTCTTTATCAAAGTATTCGATACGAAGCATAGAAATACCTCCTGTCAGAAATTCTTTTCTGCACGCCGAACGGCGGGGAAACGGTTGTGTTTCATTTCGTTCGGTGTTATACTGAGCTTAGAAGCTCTGATGAAATAATACCACGATTTCGACAGATATAGTAGAACAAAATCGCACCTTTTATACAACAAAATCGGCTTTGACAAAAAATGTTCAAAGTATTGCGGAAAGGAATTGGGCAATATGGCATATCGAACGAGCTGTGCAACAATCGTCCATGGCAGCGGGATCCACTGCGAGGCGGACATCGTGGCCGACGCCGAGGGCCGCGAGCTGGTCCAGCACGGCAGCGCGCTGTTTCCCATCGCGTGCTATGCGGAAGATCTGACCAGCTACTCGGTGGCGTGGCACTGGCATGAGGAGTTTGAGTATATCCTCGCGATGCGGGGGCCGCTGCAGGTGGATGTGAACAAGACCCGCCTGACCCTGCAGACCGGGCAGGGGGTGTTCCTCAACTCCGGGGCGCTCCACTCGGTCGAACAGGCCGAGCACACGGCTCTGCTCCACTCCGGCGTGTTCCAGCCCCGGCTGGTGGGCGGCATGGATACGATCTTCTGGCAGAAGCTTATCCGCCCGCTGCTGCAGCCCGGTGCCCCGGCCTTTTTCCTGCTGGACGAGGCCGTGCCGTGGCAAAAGCAGGTGCTGGCCTGTCTGCGGGATGCGTGGAAAGAGGTGGCCGATGAGCCTTTCGACTACGAGAACCGGGTGCGGTATCATCTCTCGGCGGCGTTGCGGCTGCTGAGCACCCAGTGCGTCGGCGGGAAGACCAAGGTCTCGGAGCAGGAACAGATCGCCTCCGAGCGGATGAAGCAGATGCTCCGCTACGTGGAGGAGCACTACGCCGAGGAGCTGACCGTGGAGAAGATCGCGGGCTGCGTGGCCCTCAGCGAGAGCGCCTGTCTGCGCAGCTTCCGGCAGCTGCTGGGCATCACGCCCATCCAGTACGTCAAGCAGTTCCGGGTGGAAAAAGCTGCGGAGCTGCTCCGCTCCACCCGGCTCAAGACCGGCGAGATCGGGCTGGAATGCGGCTTTTCGGACGGCAGCTATTTTATCAAGACCTTCCGGGAGATCAAGCACTGCACCCCCCGCGAATACCGGATCAGATTTTGTTGAGTTTTCGGAAAAGAGGAAGAAACCACCATGCAGCGTACTTTAACGGAAGGGCCCATCACGCGGAACATCCTGCTGTTCGCCCTGCCTTTGATGTTCGGAACCCTTTTGCAGCAGATGTACAACATCGCCGACACGTGGGTGGTCGGCCGCTTTCTCGGCGCGGATGCGCTGGCGGCGGTCGGCTCCTCCTACACCCTGATGACCTTCCTGACCTCCATCCTGCTGGGCCTTTGCATGGGCAGCGGCGCGGCCATCTCGATGCAGTACGGCAGCGGCGAGGAGGAAAAAATGCGGAACAGCGTGTTCCAGTCCTTCGTGCTCATTGCAGGGATGGCGCTGGCGCTGAACCTGCTGGTCTATCTGGGGCTGGGGGGCATTTTGTGGGTGCTGCGGGTCCCGGCGGAACTGCAAGCCTTGATGAAGCAATATCTGGTCGTCATCTTTTTGGGCATCTTTGCAACATTTTTGTATAACTATTTCGCGAACCTCCTGCGCGCCATCGGCAACTCCATGGTGCCGCTGATCTTTTTGGCCGTGTCGGCCATCCTGAACGTGGTGCTGGACCTTCTGTGCGTCATCGTGCTGGGGTGGGGCGTCGCCGGGGCGGCGGGGGCCACGGTCTTTTCCCAATATGTGTCGGGCGTGGGCATCGGGCTTTACACCCTGAAAAAGTTCCCCCACCTTTGCCCGCGCCGCGCCGACTGCCGGTGGGACAAGCGGAACCTCGCCACCATCCTGAACCTCTCGGTCATGACCAGCATCCAGCAGTCCATCATGAACTTCGGCATCCTGATGGTGCAGGGCCTTGTGAACAGCTTCGGCATCGTCATCATGGCGGCCTTTGCGGCGGCGGTCAAGATCGATTCCTTCGCCTACATGCCGGTGCAGGATTTCGGCAACGCCTTTTCCACCTACGTGGCCCAGAACTACGGGGCAGGGAAGAGCGAGCGCATCCGCAAGGGCATCCGCAGCGCCGGGCTGACCAGTGCGGCGTTCTGCATCCTCATCAGCGTGCTGGTCTGCGCCTTTGCCGCGCCGCTCATGGGCATCTTCGTTGACCCCGGCCAGAGCGAGATCATCGCGGCGGGTGTCCACTACCTGCGCATCGAGGGCGCGTGCTACATCGGCATCGGCATCCTGTTCCTGCTCTACGGCTACTACCGGGCGGTCAACAAGCCCATGATGTCGGTCGTCCTGACCATTGCTTCGCTGGGCACCCGCGTGGCGCTGGCCTATCTGCTCTCGGCTACGCCGCTGGGGGTCACGGGCATCTGGCTCAGCGTCCCGATCGGCTGGGCGCTGGCGGACGTCATCGGCATCGGGTACTACCTCAAAACCAAAACGGCATAACGAAACAGCCGGGAGGCGTTCCAAAAGCGGAAGCCTCCCGGCTGTGTTTTTTTATAAGTTGTGTGCTCCGTCGGGTTACTTGAGCAGGGCGCTGTGGTCTGCGCCGTCAATGGTCAATGCCGCACGGGGGCCGGTGTGGGTCCAGACGACGGCCGTTTCATCGGGGGCGTCGGGTTCCGCCGCCAGCAGGGCGTCCACCGAGACCGTGGTGGAGCGGGAGAGCAGGGTGGTGAACACAAGGGTCTTCACGCCCTGCGCCTTCAGGGTGCGGACCATGCCCAGCGTCAGGTGGGCCGAGGTTACGATGCCGTTGGCGCGGATGGTCAGGGTCGTGCCGTTCTGGGTGCAGGTGTGGGTGATCTGCTTGCCCAGAACGTTGGTGACATACAGCCCCTCCACCGTGACCGGGCGCTCCACTTCCACCGAGCCGGTGGAAGGTGCTTCTGCCGCTTCCGTTTCGGTGGGCGCTTGCTCGCGTACAACATCACCGGGCTGGGAAACATCGTCGCCCTTCGCATTGCGGCGGGTGATGGTCGTGCCCACCTGCAAACCGGAGAACTGCGTTTCGCCGTTGATCGAATCGCCAATGGCCACATCGCCGCCGCCAGTGGCGTCGATCGTCACCTTGCCTTCAATGGTAATGTCAGACTTTACCTCAGTAGCACCGTCAGCAACACTGCCGCTGCCGATGGCCGCAGCACCGGCGAGGGGATACTTCTCGTCATTCAGAACGCCGCCGCCTGTAGCAGTAATGTTAGGAGAACCAGCTTCGGTGCTCTTGATGGAAACTGTGTTTCTGGTATCCTCGGTGTCGGGTTGTGTTTCTGCACCGCCACCGATACCGGCAGCACCAGCGCCGCCCTTTGCATTTTTGATGGTGACATTGCCTTCAATACTTACGTTGCCAAGGCCGCCAGCACCGCCGCCAATACCGGCACCTTCTTCGCCGCCCGTCGCTTTATCAACGGTAGCATTGCCTTCAATGCTTACAGTAACATCGCCATAAACGCCACTGCCGATGCCAGCACCACCGTTGCCGCCCACACTTTCATTGATTTGGGCATTGTCCTTAATGGTTACATCGCCGGTGCCTTGGCGCCCACCGCCAATACCAGCAGCATACGCGCCGCCAGTTGCTTTGCCAATTGTGGAATTTCCTTCAATGATTACGCTGACTTTGCCTTGAAGGCTGCTACCGATGCCAGCAGCGAAAGTGCCGCCGATCGCCTCTTTGATAACGGCGTCACCAGTAATGGTAATTGTGGCATTACCGCCCCAACCACCTCCGCCGATGCCAGCGCCGCCAACAGCACCCGGTCGCGGGTCGCTACCGCCAGCGGCAGTGATGGTTCCGCCAGAAATAACGATATCCGCGTCACCGCCTTGGTCACCGCCACCAATACCTGCACCACCATTGCTACCTGTAGCGTTAATGGTGCCGCCGGTGATTTCAAGCTTACCGGCATCTTTGAAATTAGCGCCGCCAATACCCGCGCCGCCAGAACTTCCGTTTGCGGTCAGTGAACCATTTTTATCGGTGTCTGTGATGGTCAGTGTGCCGCTTGTTTCATTCCTGTTAGAATCTTTCTCTTTGTTATGTTCCAGACCTGCGTGCCAGCCGTCGCTCGTCAATGTATTGTTGCCGTTCAGCTCAATGTTCGTATTGCCGCTGCCGGTAACGCTTACAGCGGCTCTGCTGGTGTTGATATTGACGTTATCCAGCGTGACATTCACCGTCTTGCCTTCATTCGAGTTGACGGTAACGGTATTGTCCGTAGTTTTCACTTCACCGGTCGCGTCATCTTTGGTGGTAATTACCACGTTGCCATCCGGACGACCATTGATCTCCTCACCCTTATCGTTTGAAACGTAATGGCCATCACTATCCCTCTGTGTCACGGTCTGTTGATTGTCTTTGAATCCAACGCTGATATCGCCCTTGGTCAGGTCATACACATCCGCAAAGGCGGGGAGCGTCATCCCGACCACAAGGGCGGCGGTGAGGGCGAGGGCGGCGGCGCGCTTTCCGGTGGAGCGGCGGGCTGTTTTGACCGCAGAAACCGGGCTGTGCCCCAGAACACGCATGGCGAGTTTGCGATAAGAGATCATAAGTAGTACCTCCTTACAAAACTTCAAATCCGGTAAAACATGGGCTTGTGCTTGTAAGAAAATTATACCACTCTCCGGGGGGGGGGGGGTGCAAGCAAAACTGCGTGAAAGGGGGTGTTTCCTGCGTGAAAAGCGGAAATTTGGAAAAAATTACCTAAAAACTGCCAGAATTTTTACTTCCAGCCCCGTGCTGTGGGGTCCAGCATTTCGGCGGCGGAGTAGACCAGCGCGTTGCAGATGGCGGCGGCCACGTTGCTGCCGCCCTTGCGGCCCATGGCCGCGATGGCGGGCACGCCG
>OCHV01002159.1_pt1 | contig 11506 bp, 10 predicted proteins | sample 1538461 | NCBI WGS metagenome assembly OCHV01 (sample SAMN04571692, study PRJEB22368) | human gut metagenome | biome: human gut; material: stool | host: Homo sapiens | place: Luxembourg | collected 2012-08-03 | reverse complement strand
TCGGAGATAATGTAGAGATAGAGGTTCTGGATGAATCCGAGAAGAAAGGCAATATCGTAAAAATCTTGCCTCGTCAGAATGAATTGATACGTCCGGCAGTGGCTAACATCGATCAGGCATTGGTGGTTTTTGCAATCACAAAACCGAATCCGCATTTTAATCTATTGGACAGATTTCTGGTCATGATGGAAAGCAAAGAAATTCCGGTGGTTTTATGCTTTAATAAAGAAGATATTGCAACAGATCCTCAGATAAAAGAACTGGAAGAAATCTACGAAACATGTGGCTATCCAATGGTATTCGTAAGTGCAAAAGAAGAACGGGGAATTGAAAAAATACGTGAATTGCTAAAAGGAAAGACGACGGCAATTGCAGGGCCGTCAGGGGTAGGAAAATCTTCGATCATCAATATTCTGCAGCCGGACGCCGAGATGGAGATCGGTGCGATCAGCACAAAGATTGAGCGTGGCAAACATACGACACGACATTCGGAACTATTCGCGATCGATGAGGATTCTTATATCATGGATACACCCGGATTTAGCTCATTGTACGTCAATGATTATGAAAAAGAAGAATTGAAATATTTATTCCCGGAATTCCGGGAATATGAAGGAATGTGTCGGTTTAATGGATGTGATCATGTGCATGAGCCGGGATGCGCAGTAAAAGAAGCTTTGGAAGAAGGAAAGATTCATAAGATCCGTTATCAGAATTATATAGAAATGTATGAGGAATTGAAGAATAAGAGGAGGTACTGATGATAAACTATGTATTAGCACCGTCAATACTGGCGGCGGATTTCAAAGTTTTGGGTCAGGAAATGAAAAAGACTGAGGATAATGGAGCGGAATATATTCATTTTGATGTCATGGATGGAATGTTTGTACCAAGCATTTCATTCGGTATGCCGGTTATGGCATCGATTCATGATGCTACAGAGCAATTCATGGATGCACATCTGATGGTTCAGGAGCCAATCCGTTATGTGGAAGCATTTCAGAAAGCAGGGGCTGATTCTGTAACTGTACATGTAGAAGCCTGTGAGGATGTAAAAGATCCGCGAATGTGGAATGAAAGTAGGACTTTCTATTAATCCGGAGACGGATGTGAAGGAAGTTGTACCGTATCTTGAAGAAGTGGATATGATTCTGGTGATGTGTGTTCATCCTGGATTCGGAGGACAGAAATTCATTCCAGAGTCATTGGACAAGATTCGTGCGATTCGTGCGATGTTAAATGAAAAAAATCTGGAGACGGATATTCAGGCAGATGGCGGCGTCTATGTAGAGAATGTAAGAGAAGTACTGGATGCAGGAGCGAATGTGATTGTTGCCGGCTCCGCTGTATTCAGAGGGGATGCCGGAGAAAATACTGCAAAATTTATGGAGATACTAAAGAGTTATGAGTAAGAGGATTATCATCATCAGTGGTGGGGAACTGAATGAAGAATTTGTATTATCGATTCTTGAAAAAGAAGAGAATCAGTATGTCATCGGTGTGGACAGAGGTATGGAGTTCCTTTGCAGACATCAGATACTGCCGAATTATATTGTTGGCGATTTCGACAGTGTAAAAAAAGAAATCGGTGATTATTACCGCAATGAGACGAATGTTCCTATTCGTGAATTTAATCCGGTAAAGGATGCATCGGATACAGAGATTGCAATAAGACTTGCGATGACACTAGGGGCTAAGGAAATCCTGATCCTTGGAGCGACCGGAGGGCGAATTGATCATCTCTGGGCTAATGTACAGAGCCTTGCAATTCCATTTAAAGCAGGGATTGATGCCGTTATTATGGATACGCAGAATAAGATCCGTCTGATCGGAGGCGGGGAGACACATCTGAAGAAAGGTGAAACATATGGGCCGTATTTTTCAGTGTTCCCGTTGGGGGAAGAGGTATATGGATTTAGTATTAAGGGGGCAAAGTATCCGCTTGATAATCATACCCTGATTCCTTATGACAGTCTGTGTGTAAGCAATCAGTTTCAGGAAGATGAAGTTACGATCAGCTTCATGAAAGGGATTGTAATCCTGATGGAGACAAAAGACAGATAAAATTTTCATAATAGAATTTAAAGCAAAATTATTCACAAAAAAGTCCTAGCATGGTATAATACAAAATACTGTGTTAAGACTTTTTTATTGTGATATAAGAGTGCCGGAATGAGAATGATTACCGGCAAGACTATCAGACATAGAGTGCCAAAAAGAGAAAACAGATAGATTCACAGGAGGAAATAGAAAAATGAAATTAGGAATCGTAGGATTACCAAACGTAGGAAAGAGTACACTGTTTAACTCACTTACAAAGGCCGGAGCAGAATCAGCTAACTACCCGTTCTGTACCATCGACCCGAACGTAGGAGTTGTAACTGTACCGGATGAAAGATTAAATGTACTGGGAGAGATGTATCACACAAAAAAAATCATCCCGGCAGCAATTGAATTCGTTGATATCGCTGGACTCGTAAAAGGTGCTTCAAAAGGAGAAGGACTTGGAAACCAGTTCCTTGCCAATATCCGTGAGGTAGATGCAATCGTTCATGTAGTAAGATGCTTTGAAAATACAAATATCGTCCATGTAGACGGAAGTATTGATCCGCTCCGAGATATTGAGACGATCAATCTGGAACTGATCTTCTCTGATCTCGAAGTTCTTGAGAGAAGAATTGCGAAGACGGTGAAATTGTCAAGAAATGATAAGACAGCAGCCAAAGAACTGGATCTTCTGCAGCGTCTGAAAGCACATCTGGAAGATAATAAGATGGCAAAAAGCTTTACGACAGATGATGAGGACGAGCAGGCATGGCTTGCTGAATATAACCTTCTGACAGCAAAACCGGTTATTTTTGCTGCCAATGTTTCAGAAGATGACCTGGCAGATGACGGAGCATCAAATGAAGGCGTGCAGGCAGTCCGGGAGTATGCAAAAGAAGAGGACTGTGAAGTGTTCGTTGTATGTGCAGAAATCGAGGAAGAGATCTCTCAGTTAGATGAGGATGAGAAGAAAATGTTCCTGGATGATCTCGGACTGGAAGAGTCCGGTCTTGAAAAGCTGATCAAGGCAAGTTATCATCTGCTTGGACTGATCAGTTACCTGACAGCCGGTGAACCGGAAGTACGTGCATGGACGATCAAAAGAGGCACCAAAGCACCTCAGGCAGCAGGAAAGATCCATACAGACTTTGAGCGTGGATTTATCCGTGCGGAAGTTGTAAGCTATGATGATCTGATTGCATGCGGTTCTCATACAGCAGCGAAAGAAAAAGGGCTGATCCGTCTGGAAGGAAAAGACTATGTAGTACAGGACGGCGATATCATGCTGTTCAGATTTAATGTATAAAAATTAGACAGAGAATGTCAGAAGTGGCACCATTTGCAGCAGAAGAAAGAAGAAAGTGCATATGGTGCCTTATTTATTTGATGTCGGGGTCAAAAGCCCCCGACTATGATACCTACGGATTGTTACGCACTACGTGCTCCCACAATCCTACCCAACATTCGCATATCGTGGTGCTTACGCCCCACTTTTATGCTCATATTGGGGCGGGTCACAAGGTCATTCTACCACTCGTGTGCGAGCACACGTGGTGTCAGACCTTTTGACCCTGGTATCTTTATTTTAGTTGGCAGAAAGAAAGGGGATGGAGTTATGCATTATGATATTAGTTTTCCACATTTGGGAATTACGTTAGATCATGTAGGAAAGAGTGTGGACCTTTTTGGAGTTTCTATTGCATACTACGGAATTATTATAGGAATGGCGATTCTGATCGGATTTGCAATCGCCACATCAGAAGCAAAAAGAACCAGGCAGAACCCGGAAGATTATCTCGATATGGGAATTATCGGGGTAATTGCGGGGATTGCCGGAGCAAGAATCTATTATGTGATTTTTTCCTGGGATATGTATAAAGATGATCTGCTGGATATTTTTAACCTCAGAGAAGGCGGTCTTGCAATTTATGGTGGTGTGATCGCAGCGGTTCTTTCTGTTTTTGTCCTTGCAAAAGTGAAGCATCTTTCTCCGTTTCAGATCTTTGACACGATTGCAATGGCATTGCTGAACGGACAGATGCTGGGACGCTGGGGAAACTTTTTTAATAGAGAAGCATTTGGTGAGTACACGGATCGCTTATTTGCCATGCGTCTTCCGGTGGATGCAGTCAGATCAGGAGATATTACGGAGAAGATGCGGGAGCATATGGAGCGGATCAATGGAGTGAGCTATATCCAGGTACATCCGACATTTTTATATGAGTCTCTGTGGTGTGCTGTATTGCTGATCATTTTGGTTCTTTACAGAAAGCATAAAAAATATGAGGGAGAACTTTTCCTGTTGTATCTGTTCGGATATGGTCTTGGAAGAGTCTGGATCGAAGGACTCCGCACAGATCAGCTTCTTCTTCCGGGAATTGGAATACCGGTATCTCAGTTACTTGCGGGAGCATTGGTGATCGGAACAGGAATTGCCCTGCTCTATCTTGGCAGGCATCATAAAAACAGCCCGATGCACCGGAGCGTAACGAAGTATGAACCGATGCCGGAAAAGATCAAAGGGAAGAAACCACCGAAGTGGAATGAACGGTTATTTAAAAATATGAAATAAAATCAAAGGGGTGCGAAAGAAGAAAATGAGAGATTATCTGGAAGGATGGAAGGACGAGAGGGAATGCGAAATACCTCCGATAAGGAAAGCCGGATTTAAGGAAGAAGTACTGATCAGGAGCCAGGTACCATTGAAAAGAACCAGAATGGAGATGCGAGATGTCAAGAAGAACTTTAACAATTATTGATACAACCAGTGAAATGAGAGAAATTGATCTGGATCGCATCGGAAAAAGAGAACTGTTATTGGGGCGAAATGCCGAACAGTGTGAGGTGGTGCTTGCGGATCCGATCATATCCAAAGTTCAGGGAAAGTTTTTAATGAAAAAAGATTCTGTTGCATATGAAGATCAGGACAGCAGTAATGGAACGTTTGTTGCCAATATGGGAGAAAACCGGCTTTTGAGTAAGAAAGACGGATATGTAGAGCTGTCGGACAAGAGTGTGCTGAGAATTGGAAATATCCATCAGCCGGATCAGATGGTATTGCTGTTGTACAGGGATTCTGAAGAAACTGAAAAGTGGAAAAGGCAGGCGTTTGGATCACAGCCTATATCGATTGGACGAGACGGCAGTAATCAGATCGTACTTCACAGTCCCGGAGTTTCAAAAGTACATTGCACTATTTGCAGACAAAATGGCAAAATGATGTTGTATGACAGAAATAGTGTGAACGGAGTGCTTGTGAATGGCCAGCCGGTCAGAGGAATGACAGCATTACGGGACAAAGATCTAATACAGATTCTGGATTTTCAGATGTTCTATACCAATGGTTATATTTACTATAGAAGTGCAACTTCAGGTATTTCCTTATACGCTAAAAATATCAACAAGATTGTAGGACGCGGGAAGAAAAAGAAGAAAATTTTGAATAACGTAAATTGTGAGATCAGACCCAATGAGTTTGTTGCGATTATTGGAGGATCGGGTGCCGGAAAGACTACTCTGATGAGTGCAATCAGTGGATTTGACAAAGAATTTACCGGAGCAGTTTACTGTAATGGAGTGAACCTGATCGAACAGTTCCATTCACTGAAAAGCATTATAGGATTTGTGCCGCAGCAGGATATTATTTATGAAAATCTGACATTGAAAAGGATGCTTTTATATACTGCGAAATTAAAAATGCCAAAAGATACGCAGAGACAGGAGATGGAGCAGCGGATTCATGCAGTGTTGAAAATGGTGGATTTAGAGGAGCATCAGAATACCTATATCAGAAAACTTTCGGGAGGACAGAAAAAAAGAGCAAGTATAGCTGTTGAATTACTGGCAGATCCCAAATTGTTCTTCCTGGATGAACCAACATCAGGACTCGACCCGGGAACAGAAAAAAATCTGATGATGACGTTGAGCAAATTGTCAAAAGAACAGAATAAGACGATCGTAATGGTAACGCATACGACGCAGAATCTTCATCTCTGCGACAAAGTCATCTTTATGGGACCGGGAGGAAGGCTCTGTTTTTGTGGGAATGTTGAAGAAGCAAAGAAATTTTATCAGACAGATGATCTTGTCAATATTTATAATATGATTGCAGAAAACCCGGAACTGTGGCAGAGAAGATTTGAACAGTCACGTGACCGGTCAGAAATTTCCGGACGAAGAGGCAGTATGGATGAAACCCAGTCAAGGGAAATTGCAAAGAAAAATAAGGGTACTTCAGGTTTCAGGCAATTTGGTATTTTAACCGGAAGATATGCAGAACTTCTGTGGAATGATCGGCAAAGACTGGCATTGCTGTTAATTCAGCCATTGCTGATCGCAATTTTACTGAAGATCGTAGCAGATAAAGATATATTTAAAATCTACGAAAGTACAAAGTCGATGTTATTTGCATTGAGCTGTTCAGGAATTTGGATTGGAATGTTCAATTCGATTCAGGAAATATGCAAAGAACGTGTAATTCTGAAAAGAGAATATATGTCGAATTTGAAGCTACCGTGTTATATGATGTCAAAATTTGTACTGCAGGCATTACTGGGACTGATTCAGTCAATTATTTTGACATTAGTATTTTTGAGCCTGGTAGGAAATAGCAAAAAAGGAATTTTCTTCTCTGATTTCCGACCGGAAATGTTATTTACGGTATGGCTGACTGTAATTGCATCGGTTGCCATGGGATTTATTATTTCATCTGTAGTTCAGTCGGGAGACAAAGCGATGGCAGCGGCTCCATTCGTTCTGATCGTGCAGCTTTTATTTAGTGGAATTTTATTTACACTGAAAGGTGCAGGAAAAATCATCTCTTATTGTACGGTCAGCCGCTGGTCAGTGGAGGCACTTGGAAGTATTGCAAGACTGAATAAGCTGGATTTGCGGATGCAGGCAGATTTTCCGATGTTGGAGCATGAAGCAGAAAGCTTTTTCAAAGCAACGGCGGGACATGTATGGACTGCAAGTGGAATCTTGATCCTGATGACAGCGGTGCTGATGGTTGTTGCTACATTGCTGCTTCGTAATGTGGCGAAAGACCGAAGATAATTGTCAAATGAGTAAAGGAATTGAGAAATGTACAGCAGAAAAGGATATATGGATGAAACCTATGAAATACTGGGCTATCTTGGATCAGGAAGCGGTGGAGTCATCTATAAAGCATATCATAAACGTTTGCAGAAGGAAGTTGTCTTAAAAAAGATCAAAAGGAAAAGCAGAGATGCCAGGATCAACAGAAATGAAGTAGATATTCTAAAAAATCTGAATCATATGTATCTCCCTCAAGTGGTAGATTTTTTTGAGGAAAATGGTGAGATCTATACGGCGATGAGCTTTATTCCAGGAAGATCATTGAAAGAACTTATGGAAGAAAGAAGACAATTTTCCCAAAGACAACTGATCCGTTGGGCGATGCAATTGTGCAGTGCATTGAATTATCTGCATACCCAGACTCCACCGATCATTCATGGAGATATCAAGCCGGCAAATATCATGGTGACTCCGAGGGGAGATGTCTGTCTGATTGATTTTAATGTATCATTTGCTGTGAATGGAAATACAGTTTTAGGGTATACGGAGGGATATGCATCACCGGAACAGTATATTATTGCATTGGATTCAAGAGAAGGGCGGGAGCTGCCGCAGTATCGGGTGATTGATGAAAAAAGTGATATTTATAGTACGGGAGCGACACTTTTTCATCTGATCACAGGGAAAAAAGCAGGAAGAAACCGCACAAAGGCAGAAGAGTATCTGCTTAAAAAATATGTAAGTGAAGCTTTTGCAGCGGTGATCTTAAAAGCAATGGATCCTAAGTCTGAAAAGAGATATAAAAATGCAAGGGAAATGTTTCAGGCTTTACAGAATGTATATAAGAAAGATGCCAGATACAGAAAACTGGTGATCGGTCAGAGAGTGGCAATGCTCGGGCTGGTAGCCGGAATGGGACTGTCGATCATTGCGATCGGATATGGAATCCATACCATGAAACTTGAAAAAGTAAATCGGTATAATGAAATTGTAAAGCAACAGACAGAATATAGAAAATCAGGAGAATACGAAAAAGAGGAAGCACAGTATCAAAAAGCAATTAATCTGCTTCCGGCTAAAGAAGAAAGTTATTTTCAGAATGCCTGTGCATTGTATGAACAGAAAGAATACCAGGATTGTATCGATTTTATTGACTATGATATATTTCAGAATGAAAAAGTAGATCTTTCAGATGACCGAATTGCAGATTTGTATTATCTGAAAGCGGAAAGCTGCTTTGAACTGGAAGATTATGGAGAGGCAGTAAAAGCATTTAAGAAAGTATTCCAACATGGTGGACAAAAAAGTGAGTTTTACCGTGATTACGCCATTGCACTTGCTTATAATGATGAACTGGATAAGGCAAAAGAGGTGTTGGATCATGCAGAAGATTATCAAATAGCAGATGATTCGCTTCTTTATGCGAGAGGAGAAATAGAAAAGTCTTCTGGAAATACAGATAAGGCAGAGGAAGCTTTTAGGGATTGCATTTCAAAAAGTGAAAATGAGGAACTTATCATGCGTTCCTATGTCATGCTGAGTGAACTGGCAAAAGATAGTGGTAATCTAAGTAAGGAACGAAATGTTCTGCAGGAGGCAAAAGAAGTACTTCCTGTATCCAGACAGATGGTGATTCTGGAACGACTGATACAGGTTGATATTGATTTAGCAGATGCAGGAAAGACAAGTTACAGAAATGAAGCGATTGAATTGCTGCAGGAAGTGATCGATCAGGGCTGGGATACGTATGAGACATACAATAATCTTGTCATTCTCAATGAAAAGCAGGGCAATCTAACGGAGGCACAAAATGCGTTAGATACAATGAAAGAACAGTTCGGAGATGATTATAATATTGAAAAGAGAGCAGCATTTCTGGAAATAGACAAACAGGAACAGAAAGCAAATAAGAATCGTGATTACACTGCTTTTGCAGAATATTATGAAAAAGCAGAAAAAATGTATTATGAACAGTTGAAAAATAATGATACAGATGCGGAAATGGATCTGCTTGAGAATGTATATCAGCAGGTAAGAAGTGGAGGGTGGATAGAAGAATGAAAGTGACTGCAGGAATGATGATCCTGATTGCTGGAATTATTGGAGTGATCTTTTTTGGAGTTATGTTGATTGTAACAGCAAAAATATTTAAAAATAAGAAAAGAGAAATGTTAGAGAGATTAGAAAGAGAGTAAAGGAGACGTTATGTCGGGAATAAAAGGAGTAATTAAATATATTTCACAGTTGTTGATTCTATCATCTTTTTCCATTATTTTTTTACCGATTATCTGCTTGAAATGTTATGAGGAAAAAAGTGAGATATCTATTTTTAAGTTCATGCAGTGGAGCATAGGAAAGTCTACAAAATCATTCCTGGATGCTGATATGGAATTTGTAATAGGCAGACAGATGAAAATATATATCGTCTGTGCTTTGATCTGGGTTATGGTTACAGTAATTTTTACAATCATAATTCTTCTTGTGCAGTCACAGTTATCATACTATATTGCGATTGTTGCACAGCTTTTTACAATTTTGAGTGGTGGATTGATCTATCTGATGCTTCGTATGGAAACGAAAGGCCCGATTCTGGAAAAAATTTCCAATACATCCGAAGATTATCTTGGAACAAAAGCACTGTTTCCGGTAAAATCATTACTTATTTGGGGCGGAATACAGTTGCTTGCTTTGATTTTAAATTTTGCCGGAGCATTGCTCAAGGAGAAAAAAAGATCAGGCAGACATCAGGAAATGTATATTGCACCAGAGGAAATGGTGGGTGATCGAAGAAGTGGAATGCAGAGAACCGTAAAAACTCAGGCCACAGAATATGTTCCCCAAAGAAGAAATGAAAATAGAATAAAAAAGGATTGGGGGATGGATCAACAAAGGAGCAGAATGCAGGGACGGAGTACCTTTTCAGGTGCGATCCGTGGCCTGCAGAGAATGTATGAAAAAAAGGTCTATCCAATGAGTATGGGAGAAGCTGTATGGATCTGTTCAGATGGTGTACATATCTTTATGACGAAGGCAGATCAGAGTATAGAACATGAATTGCTTGCAGAGGTGTTTTATGTCGCAGAATATGAAGAATACTGGCTGACACCGGAGAAAAAAAGAATGGTTTTTCTTGAAAGCGGACAACCGTTAGGTGAAAAAAGAGAGTATTATATCCCGCGTGGAACGATCATTCAGGTAAGCTACAGCAATAATATGGAACCAATGAGATTTGAACTTGCATAAAAGAAAGAAGGCAGAATCATGAATTACGATGAGACAGTTTTTGTAAATCCAGACAAATTAGGATTGGATGAAGGAGATACTTTAGATGAACTATACAGAAAATTAGGGAAAGCCTATTATGAGGGAGCATTTGAAGATCCATTACCGCAGTTATTACCTTTATTTGATAAAATTACAAAAATAAAAGGCTTGTCTGCAGGCAGGGGTCAGCAGAAAAGGGACGACGTTCCTGCACAGAGATATTGTCCTTCCTGTGGAAAATTAATTGATGGTCAAGACAGATTTTGTGGTGGATGCGGATACGATTTAAATGATGTCGGGGTCAAAAGCCCCCGACTTTGATGCCTACGGATTGCTCCGTGCTACGCACTCCCACAATCCTACCCAATATTCGCATATCGTGGGATTATCATCCCACTTTTATGCTCATATCGGGGCGGGTCCTAAGGTCTTTCACCCACCTATGAGCAAGCTCATGTGGGCTTAGACCTTTTGACCCTGGCATCTTTAAATAAATGATGCAAAAAAAGGAAATTTATATTAAAATAAAAGAAAAGATTAGGTTGTAAGAACGGAGGATGAAAAAATGGCTTTTTTTGATGAAATGGACAGAAAATTATCACAGTTTGGACAAAGTGTATCGAACAAATCCCGTGAAGTTTCGGAAGGAATGAGGCTTTCAAGTGCGATTAAAGCGGAAGAGGAAAAGCAGAATAATCTTTACAGAGAAGTCGGAAAATACTATTTTGAAAATTGTGCGGCAAATGCAGAGGGACAGTTAAAGGTACTTTGCGATCAGATTGTAGCCAGTATGGAACTGACAAGCCAGTATAAGCAACAGCAGAATGTATTAAAAGGAATGGTCAGTTGTCCGAATTGCGGAGCACAGATTTCTGCCAACTCTGGATTTTGCAATGTATGTGGATCAAAGATTGAAAAGCAGGTTTCACCAGCACCGCAGCCGGGAGCAGGAAAGATTTGTCCGAAGTGTCAGAAGACGGTAGAGGCAGATGCACTGTTCTGTACATTCTGTGGAAATCAATTTGAAGCACAGCCGGCCGCCCCGGCATATGAAGAACCGGCAGCTCCGGCGAATGAAGAACCGGCCACCCCGGCGAATGAAGAACCGGCCGCTCCGGCATATGAAGAACCAGCCGCCCCGGCATATGAAGAACCGGCC
>OCHV01002149.1_pt1 | contig 11535 bp, 7 predicted proteins | sample 1538461 | NCBI WGS metagenome assembly OCHV01 (sample SAMN04571692, study PRJEB22368) | human gut metagenome | biome: human gut; material: stool | host: Homo sapiens | place: Luxembourg | collected 2012-08-03 | reverse complement strand
GCTGCAGGACGAATTGATGAAAATCCATAAACATGCAGGTCTGACCTGTATGTTCGTCACTCATGATGTGACGGAGGCGTTGAAGCTTGGCACCCGGATCATGATCATGAATCAGGGGAAAATTCAGCAGTTTGACACAGCAAAAAATATTCTGGAGTATCCGGCAAATGCGTATGTGGCATCCTTGCTGCAGTCGGTACAGGAAGGATTAAATTTTTTCAGATGACACGTTTTATCACATATACAACGAGACATTATGACAAGTTAATACAGGCAGTTCTGGAGCATTTTGAAATTGTGGGTCTTACCCTTGTAATCTCTATTGCGCTGGCATTTATGATCGCCATGCTTGTAATGGAACATAAGCGGATCACGGCATGGATCACGCGGGTATTCAGTATGATCTATGCAATTCCAAGCCTTGCACTGTTTGCACTGCTGCTTCCGGTGACGGGGCTTGGCATGCAGACAGCAGTGCTGGTGCTGGTACCTGTATTTGTGACAGGCGGGATCCATGTGGATGGTCTTTTGGATACTTCGGATGCCCTGAGTTCCTGGCAGGAGAGAAGCAGAAGGCTGGAGATTCTTAAGGATTCCCATGCAGGTGCTTTTGCCGTTATTACTGCGGCGGTATATTTCATTGCCTGGTACGGCGCTTACAGTCAGTTGTTTAACGGTGCAGAGAATATGAGGGTGATCGGAATTCTGAGCCTTGGCTTTATGGTTTCCAGATGTCTGTCAGGGATCGGAGTTATTACCTTTCCGAAAGCAAAGGCAGACGGTACAGTTGCTGAGTTTTCCAGAAATTCTTCAGATGTGCTCTCGAGAAATGTGCTGATCGTCTATCTGGTGCTTCTGGCTGCGGGAATGATTTTGATCCGGCCTGTATGGGGAAGTCTGGCTTTTGTGGGAGCTTTGCTGATTTTCTGGTATTATCATCATATTGCGATGAAGTACTTTGGCGGGACAACCGGGGATATTTCGGGATTTTTTCTTTGTATCTGTGAAGTTGGGATGGCATTGATCCTGGCGGTGGTTTCTAATTTTTGAGGAGAAGAGTATGGAAATGATAATCGGCGGTGCATATCAGGGAAAGACTGAATATGCCAGGAAACAGTATCCACAGTTAAGGTGGAGTGACGGCGGTTCTGTCACAGAGGAGGAACTGATGAATGCTCAGGGTGTAACTGGTTTTCAGCAGTATATCCGTAGTGAACTGGAGAATGGAAAGGATGTGTCAGATCTTGCGGAAAAAATCATCTGTAAGAATCCGGATATTGTCCTTGTCTCTCAGGAAGTAGGGTACGGGGTTGTACCTGTGGATGCTTTTGACAGAAAATACAGAGAGGCTGTAGGGCGTGTATGTACGAAGCTGGCAGCATACAGCCATAAGGTGACGCGCGTGATCTGCGGGATCGGAACGGTGATCAAAGATGATTAAGTTATGGCTGATCAGACATGGAAAAACAGAAGGGAATAAACTTTCCAGATATATCGGCACAACGGATGAGCCGTTATGTCAGGAGGGAACAGAGTTTCTGCATAAGATGGATTATCCAAAGGTTCAGGCGGTTTATGTAAGTCCTCTGAAACGATGCGTGCAGACAGCAGAGATTCTTTTTCCGGGAGAGCCGGTACATATTATTGAAGAACTGGCAGAATGCGATTTCGGAGAGTTTGAAAATAAGAACTATAAAGAGCTGGAAGGTAATCCGCACTATCAGGAATGGATTGACAGCAACGGTACTCTGCCTTTTCCGGGAGGAGAAAGCAGGGAAGGGTTTAAAAGCAGAAACCTGAGAGGATTTGACAGGGTTGTGTCCGGATGTATCCGCAGCCATGTGGCAGAGGCGGCACTTGTCATCCATGGCGGTACGATCATGAATATCATGGAAGAGTATGCAGATATACAGAAACCATTTTATGAGTGGCATGTGAGAAATGGCGGCGGCTATGAGGTGGAGCTGGATGAGAATCTATGGAAGAATGGACGAAAACAGCTCAGGGTTAATTCTGCGATTATGGAAGGATAACTCTCCTATCTTACAAAAATTGTTGACAAACCTGAAAATTTGTCATAAAATCAGCTTCATCAGAAAACAGGAAAATCAAAAAAAGAACGAGGTTGTTCATTGTCATCAATGACTGCCCCGTTCTTTTTTTATCTGTTCACCGGAGATAGTATAAAACCTAAAAAAAATTTGAAAAACCAAAAAGTTTTTGTAAATTCTACTTGCATTATCCGGAGAAATATGTTACAGTATTAGTACATAATTCCTAAACAAAAGGTAAAAAGCAGTAGCGAATTGGTAGTTTTTAACAAGTGAAAGGAGGAACTATATGCTGGTAATTGGTAATGGAAGAATGATCACACAGGACGCATCCAACCCATTCCTGGAGAATGGTGCTGTAGCAATGGATGGTAACACCATAGTAATGGTGGGGGTAACTGAAGAGGTAAAGAAAGTTTATCCGGATGCTGAATTTGTTGATGCGAAGGGTGGGGTTATCATGCCGGCATTTATTAATGCCCATGAGCATATCTACAGCTCCTTCGCAAGAGGCTTAAGCATTAACGGATATAATCCTCAGGGATTTCTGGATATTCTGGATGGCTTATGGTGGACAGTTGACCGTCATCTGACACTGGAGCAGACAAAGCTTTCTGCATATGCTACATACATTGATTCTATCAAGAACGGTGTAACCACAGTGTTTGACCACCATGCAAGCTTTGGCCATATTACAGGTTCCCTCAATGCGATCGAGGAAGCTGCGAAGGATTTAGGTGTGCGTACCTGCCTCTGCTATGAGATTTCTGACCGTGACGGAATGGAGAAATCCAGAGAATCTGTAATGGAGAACGTGAATTTTATCAAGCATGCACTTGCAGACGACAGTGATATGATCGCCGGAATGATGGGTATGCATGCATCCTTTACAATCTCTGATGAGACAATGGCTCTCTGCAATGAACTAAAACCGGAAGGTGTTGGATATCACATCCATGTAGCAGAAGGCATTTACGATCTCCATCAGTGTCTGAAAGAGCATGGCAAACGTATTGTTGACCGTCTTCATGACTGGAACATCCTTGGACCGAAGACTTTGCTCGGTCACTGTATCTATGTGAATGAACATGAGATGGATCTGATCAAAGATACAGATACCATGGTTGTACATAACCCGGAATCTAACATGGGTAATGCATGCGGATGTCCTCCAACCATGAGAATGGTACAGAAGGGAATCCTCACAGGTCTTGGTACAGACGGATATACTCATGATATGATGGAATCCTGGAAGGTTGCAAATGTTTTACACAAACACAGCCTCTGCGACCCGAACGCAGCCTGGGGAGAAGTTCCACAGATGCTTTTTGAAGGAAATGCAAAGATTGCAAACAGATACTTTAAGAAACAGCTCGGTGTCCTGAAAGAGGGTGCGGCAGCAGACGTGATCGTGATCGATTATGATCCGCTGACACCAATGAATGAAAGCAACATTAACGGACATCTGATGTTCGGTGTAAACGGAAGCATGGTCCAGACTACTGTATGTAACGGTAAAGTCCTGATGAAAGACCGCGAAGTCCTTGTATGCGACGAGGCAAAAGTTATGGCAGACTGCCGTCAGGCTGCAAAAGAACTTGCAGATGATATTAATGGTTAATCTGTAAAGAATTGTAAAAAAGATACGTTTTCTGCCTGGCAAAAATAAATGTAAATAAAATATAGAACGGATGGAGAGAAGCCATACCGTATGAAATAATGGAGGATCGGATTATGAGTGAAGTCATGACCTGTATGCCCTTTGAACAGTTAATGAACTGGGTATTAGAAGAAAAGAAAACAAAAGGAACAGTTTTCGGACAGCACAGAGCTTATGCAGCGGAAACTGACAGGAAGCTGAATATATTTGAGAGAAATCTGGAAACACCGATCGGACCTGCTGCAGGACCGCATACACAGTTAACACAGAACATTGTTGCTTCTTACTATGCAGGCGCACGTTTCTTTGAGCTGAAAACAGTTCAGAAGATGGACGGTGCAGAGCTTGCAGCCTGTATCAACAGACCATGTATCCTTGCAGATGATGAAGGATATAACTGTGAATGGTCTACAGAGCTTTATGTTCCTCAGGCAATGGGAGAATATATTAAAGCATGGTTTATCCTGCATGTGATCGCCAAAGAATTTAATCTGGGTGCACAGGACGGATTCCAGTTCAATATTTCCGTTGGATATGATCTTGCAGGAATCAAAGAGCCAAAGGTTAATACTTTCATTGACAGTATGATGGAAGCAAAAGATACTGAAATCTTTAAAGAATGTAAACAGTGGTTATTGGACAATGTAGATAAATTTGAAAAAGTTACAAAAGAGGATATTGAGGCGATTCCGTCTGATATCTGTAATTCCGCAACAATCTCTACTCTCCATGGATGTCCTCCAAACGAGATTGAGAGCATTGCAAATCATCTGTTTAAAGAGAAACATCTGAACACATTTATCAAATGTAACCCGACTCTCCTGGGATATGAATTTGCCAGAAAGACTATGGATGACATGGGATATGATTATATGGTATTCGGTGATTTCCATTTCAAAGATGACTTACAGTACGAAGATGCGATCCCGATGTTTAAGAGACTGCAGGCACTTGCAGATGAACTGAACCTTGCGTTTGGTGTGAAGATCACCAATACATTCCCTGTAGATGTTACAAGAAATGAACTTCCAAGCGAAGAAATGTATATGTCCGGAAAATCTCTTTTCCCATTATCCATTTCTCTTGCAGCCAGACTTTCCCGGGAATTTGACGGAAAACTCCGTATCGCTTATTCAGGCGGTGCTGATTACTATAATATCGACCGTATCGTCGGATGTGGTGTATGGCCTGTAACAGTGGCAACTACACTTCTGAAGCCGGGCGGATATCAGAGATTTACCCAGATGGCAGAGAAAGTAATGGCTAACGGTGTGAAAGAATGGAAAGGTATTGATGTAGCTGCACTTGAGCAGTTGGCCGAGGATGCGAAAAAAGATGCTCACCATGTAAAGAGCATCAAACCGCTTCCTAAGAGAAAAACAGATTCAGAGGTTCCGCTCCTTGACTGTTTCTTTGCTCCATGCGAAGAAGGATGTCCAATTCACCAAGATATCACAACCTATGTGAAGCTGGCAGGAGAAGGCGATTATGTACAGGCATTAAGAGTTATCCTTGAGAAAAATGCACTTCCATTTATCACAGGTACTCTCTGTGCGCACAACTGTATGTACAAATGTACACGTAACTTCTATGAAGAACCTGTAAATATCCGCAACACTAAGCTCATCGCAGCACAAAACGGATATGATACAGTGATCGGTGAGATCAAAGCAGGCACAGCAGACGGTAAGAAAGTAGCTGTTGTAGGTGCAGGTCCTGCAGGTATTGCTTCTGCATACTTCCTTGCAAGAGCAGGTGCTTCTGTAACAGTATTTGAGAAAGAAGAGAAAGCCGGCGGCGTGATCCGTTATGTGATCCCGGGATTCCGTATCTCTGATGATGCAATCGATAAAGATGTTTCCTTCATCCAGAAGATGGGTGTGGAGATCAAAACAGGTACAGAAGTGAAATCTGTACAGGAATTAAAAGCACAGGGTTATGACGCAGTGATCGTTGCAACAGGTGCAAATAAACCGGGTACTCTGAAGCTTGAAAAGGGTGAAACCATCAACGCTCTGAAATTCTTAAGAGATTTCAAAGCAACTGACGGTAAGGTTGCGCTGGGTAAAAACGTAGTTGTGATCGGTGGCGGTAACACTGCCATGGATACTGCAAGAGCTGCGAAACGTACAGAAGGTGTAGAACATGTTTACCTGGTATACAGAAGAACCAAACGCTATATGCCAGCAGCAGAAGATGAGTTACTGGAAGTACTGGAAGAGGGCGTAGAGTTCAAAGAACTTCTTTCTCCTGTATCTCTGGAAAACGGCAAACTGCTCTGTAAGAAGATGGAACTTGGCAGCATGGATGCTTCCGGACGTGCAGGTGTAACAGAAACGGGCGAAACAGAAGAAGTTTTGGCTGATACAGTGATTGTTGCAGTTGGCGAGAAAGTTCCGACTGAGTTCTATGAAGCAAATGGTATTGCGGTCAATGAGCGTGGAAAAGCCCGCATCAATGATAAGACAATGGAGACAAGTGCAGAAGGCGTTTACGTTGTCGGTGACGGTGCAAGGGGAGCTGCTACGATCGTAGAAGCGATCCGCGACGCACAGGTTGCTGCAAAAGCAATCCTTGGACATGATATTGTAAAAGGACAGCCTGTACCGGGAACAGAAAAAGACTGTTACTCCAAAAAAGCAATACTCAAAGAAAGCAAGGATGCTGCGAACGAAAGTGAGCGCTGTCTGACCTGTAATAAAGTCTGTGAGAATTGTGTAGATGTATGTCCAAACAGAGCAAACATCTCCATCAAAGTTCCGGGAATGGCAATGAATCAGGTGATCCATGTAGATTATATGTGTAACGAATGCGGCAACTGCAAGAGCTTCTGTCCATATGCAAGTGCACCGTACAAGGATAAATTCACATTATTTGCTTCTGAGGCAGATATGGCAGACAGCACAAATGATGGATTTGCAGTGATCAATCCGGAGACAAAAGAGTGCAAGGTTCGTCTCCTTGGTCAGATTTCCGACTGCAAGGCAGATGATGCAAATGATAAGTTGTACGAAGGTCTTCGCAGACTGATCTGTGCAGTAATCGATGATTACAGCTATCTGATCATGAAATGATGATCCTAGTACATCGTTTTCGAAATAACTATACCACTCACTTGTCTGCGAATCCGATTGCACAGGTCTAAAAGCCTCAGCGTAGCCCGCTACGCCTGCGTTTTTATACCAGCACACTCGAATCCGCATCCTACGCGATTGGTATAGTTATTTACGAAACGCTGTACTAGAGCGTGTCTGAAAACAGGAATAAAGAGCTGTAAAATAATTTTAAATTTGTAATATCAGATAACTTATAAAGAAATATTTAACTCTGTCCACAGCAGAAAAAGGCTGTGGACAGCGTTGCATATCAGGCTGAATCGCGGCCGCATGTTACTTTTATAATAAATTCATGCGGTATCACAGGCAGATAAAAAACAGAAAGAGGTAAACTCTGGCTGACTGCCCTAATTGGCAGACGTGCGAAAAAGAAAGGAGAGTCCGATATGGCAGTATTTACAGTCAATGGACAAAAGGTCGAACCGACCGGAAATCAGAAACTACTGCGCTTTTTGAGGGATGAACTTCATCTGACTTCAGTGAAGGACGGCTGCAGTGAAGGAGCCTGCGGAGCCTGTACAGTTATAATTGACGGAAAAACATGCAAGGCATGTGTGCCGGACACAGATTTACTGGATGGCAGGACAGTGATCACAGTAGAAGGACTGACTGAATGGGAGAGGGAAGTCTATACCTACGCTTATGGAAAAGCAGGTGCTGTTCAGTGTGGATTCTGTATTCCGGGTATGGTAATGTGTACAAAGGCTCTTCTGGACGTGAACAAAGAGCCCACAGATGATGAGATTAAATATGCACTGCGCAATAACTATTGCCGCTGCACGGGCTATGTAAAAATTATGGATGCAGTAAGGCTGGCTGCGAAAGTTTTAAAGACGGGTGTGATCCCGGATGATCTGGATCCGGACTGGAATATAGGACATAGAGTATCCAGAGTGGATGTGGAGGAGAAAGTACTGGGAACCGGCAAATATCCGGATGATTTTTACTTTGACGGAATGCTGTATGGGGTGGCACTCAGAAGTAAATATCCACGTGCACGTGTACTTGAGATCGATACAGCAGCAGCAAAGGCACTTTCCGGGGTAGAAGCGGTATTAACAGCAGAGGACATTCCGGGAGAGAATAAGATCGGACATCTGAAACATGATCAGTATTCACTGATACCTGTAGGGGGTCTGACACATTATCTTGGAGATGCCATTGCCGTTATTGCTGCAAAAGACAGAGAAACAGCTGAGAAAGCTAAGAAACTGATCAAAGTAAAATATGAAGTGCTGCCTCATATTCGTACAATTGAGGAAGCAGCGGCAGAGGATGCACCGAAGGTATTTGATGAAGAAGAAAATAATATCTGTGCACATAAACATATCAGCAGAGGAAATGCAGATGAAGCAATCCGTAATTCCAAATATGTGATCAGTCATCATTTTGAAACCCCATGGACTGAACATGCATTTCTTGAGCCTGAGTGCGCAGTGGCTTTGTATGATGAGGACGGAGATATTTTAGTATATTCCACAGATCAGTCTGCACACCAGACATTACATGAGTGTTCCCTGTTACTTGGAACGGACAGAGTAAAGGTACAGAATGCACTTGTAGGCGGCGGATTCGGCGGAAAGGAAGATATGACAGTACAGCATCTGGCTGCGCTGCTCACTTATGCTACTAAGAAACCGGTGAAGATGAAACTGACCAGAGCAGAATCCCTGCTGGTTCATCCGAAGCGTCATCCGTTTTATATGGATATGACCATGGGCTGCGATGAGAACGGCAATATCATGGGGGTAAAAGCGAAAGTAGCATCAGATACAGGTGCATTTGCCTCACTTGGCGGTCCTGTGCTGGAACGTGCATGTACTCATGCGGCAGGTCCCTATCATTATGAGAATTTCGAGATTGAAGGAACTGCTTATTATACCAACAATCCGCCTGCCGGAGCGTTTCGCGGTTTTGGTGTAACCCAGACCTGTTTTGCAACAGAAACCCTACTGAATATGATGGCAGACAAAGTAGGTATCACTCCATGGGAAATCCGTTACCGCAATGCGATCCGTCCCGGTGAGACGCTTCCGAATGGTCAGATCGTAGATAATTCCACAGGTCTTGTGGAGACACTGGAAGCTGTAAAGAAGAAGTATGACGCTGCTCTGGAAGAAGGAAAACCGGTGGGAATCGGCTGCGCCATGAAGAATGCCGGTGTCGGTGTCGGTATCCCGGATACAGGCCGCGTGAAACTCGTATTTGAGAAAGATAAAAAGCTGCACATCTATTCCGGTGCTTCCTGTATCGGCCAGGGACTTGGTACAGTCCTGACACAGATGGTAGTCACCAATACAGATCTGAAGCATGAAGATATTGTATATGAGAGAAGTAATACCTGGTTCGCACCGGATTCAGGTACAACTTCCGGCTCCAGACAGACTCTGGTAACAGGGGAAGCCTGCCGCAGAGCCTGCGATAAGGTTATGGAGGACCGCAATGCAGGTAAGACCATTGATGATGTGATCGGTAAAATTTATTATGGGGAATATCTTGCAAAGACAGATCCTCTTGGCGCAAATGTGCCGAATCCTGTTTCCCATGTAGCCTACGGCTATGCGACGCAGATGTGTATCCTGGATAAAAAAACAGGTAAGATTGAGGAAATGGTTGCTGCACATGATGTGGGCAAGGCAGTCAATCCACTGTCCTGTGAAGGCCAGATCGAGGGCGGCGTAGTGATGTCCATAGGATTTGCACTGAGAGAGCGTTATCCGATCGATGAGAACTGTAAACCAATTGACAAGTATGGATCGCTTGGTCTGTTCCGCTCTCATGAGATTCCGAAAATCGATGCCATCGTTGTTGACAAACCGGGACTGAATGTAGCCTGTGGTGCCATTGGAATCGGTGAGATCACCTCTATCCCAACTGCACCTGCAATTGCAGATGCATATTTCAGATGGAATGGTGAAAGACAGTATAGTCTTCCTCTGACCGGAACACCATATGAAAGGAAGTGCTGAATATGGCAGTAAAGAAGAAATTTCCATATCGCGCGGCTGTAGTTGCATGTAATGGGGGATGCAGATCAGCCGAAGGTGAGGCCGGCTGTGCAGATGGATGTATCGGATGTAAAGCCTGTATAGATAAATGTAAATTCGGAGCCATTTCCATCAATGAGTATGGTGTGGCGGAAGTAGATGAGGAGAAATGCATTGGCTGTGGTGCCTGCGCAAAAGTCTGCCCACAGAAAGTGATCCATGTCCATGAGTGTGCAAATTACATTGTGGTAAAATGTTCCAATAAGAAAAAAGGTGCAGAAGCAAAGAAACAGTGTGACGTCAGCTGTATCGGCTGCGGAATCTGCGAGAAGACCTGTACAGCCGGTGCGATAAAAGTAAAAGACAGCTGTGCTGTGATCGAAGAATCCATATGTCTGAGCTGTGGTATGTGCGCAGTGAAATGCCCAAGACACGTTATCCATGACCTGCATGGAATATTGACAGAAATACGTTAAGTAAATCAGGTTACTGTTCACTTTGTTCTTAGTAATACATTGCAAAGGATATTCTCAGTGAACAGTAACCCAATCAAACAACTTCGTTAATAGGAAAATAATACGTAAAAATTGAATAAAAGATTGCAATTTCATATCCAAATATGCTATACTTAAATCAGAAAACAGATAACAATTATGCAAATAAAAAGTAAATTCGCCTGATGTCAGAAAAAAGATGAAGGAAAGTAGCATGGTTCGGAGCCGGACATAAGTCCTGAGGGGAACAGACAGATACCTTGGGGTGTGTCCGGCTCCTTCTATATAATAACCAAAAATAAATACAGAGAAGGTGAAAACATGATTGGAAAGAGTGTTCCAAGAGTAGATGCCTATGACAAAGTTACAGGACGTGCAAAATTTACTGATGACCTGGTTCCTGCCAACTGTCTGGTGGCAAAAATCTATCACGCAAAGATCGGAAACGGTATCGTAAAATCAATCGATACCAGTAAAGCAGAGGCTCTGGACGGCGTAGTAAAAGTGGTTACTTTTAAAGACGTACCGAATCATTGTTATCCTACGCCGGGACATCCCTGGTCTGTGGAGCTGGCACATCAGGATGTTGCAGACCGCAATATCCTTACCGGAAGAGTCCGTTATTACGGAGATGATATTGCTGCTGTAGTGGCAGAAGATGAAATCACAGCCCAGAGGGCATTGCGCCTGATCGAAGTTGAATATGAAGAATATCCGGTAGAAATCCATCCGCGTAAATCCATGTATGGAAGCAAACCGCCAATCCATCTCGATAAAAAGGACAATGTACTTGTCCGTTCCAATTACTTTATCGGAAATGTGGAAGAAGGGCTGAAGGAATCCGAAACAGTTATAAAACGCAGTTATAAAACCCCGATCGTGCAGCACTGCCACATTGAGAATCCGATTTCCTGTGCATACATGGAAAATGGCAGGATCATAGTTGTGACTTCCACTCAGATTCCGCATATTGTCCGGCGTGTGATCGGGCAGGCTCTTGGAATCCCATGGGGAAAGATCAGAGTCATTAAGCCATACATAGGTGGAGGATTCGGAAATAAGCAGGATGTGCTGTATGAACCGTTAAATGCGTTTCTTACCACGCAGGTTGGCGGCAGACCGGTCAAACTCGATATAACCAGAGAGGAAACTTTCTGCAACACCAGAACCCGTCATTCTATTGAGTATGATCTGACGGCAGGTGTTGACAGTGAGGGGCATCTTCTG
>OCHV01002126.1_pt1 | contig 11642 bp, 7 predicted proteins | sample 1538461 | NCBI WGS metagenome assembly OCHV01 (sample SAMN04571692, study PRJEB22368) | human gut metagenome | biome: human gut; material: stool | host: Homo sapiens | place: Luxembourg | collected 2012-08-03 | reverse complement strand
GCTTCGACTGCCGTCAAAATCCCTCATCCCTGCATAGCTGAGTAGTTACGATTTTCAGCACTTCGGCCGGATCGTCTTTGAGTTCGAGTTTGCCCGAGAGCGTCAGCGCTTCGGCTTCGGGCGTACACTCGATCCGACAATTGTAGTAGCGGGAAAGGCGTTCGAGGATGTTCGACAGCGGGTCGTTGTCGAAGGGCAGGTATCCGTGAATCCAACTGATGTAGCTTTCGGCTTCCACTTCGCGGACCTCCAGCGATTCCGAGGTGTCGAGGATGGCTTGTTGGCCGGGAACGATGCGAATTCCGCGGTCGGATCGTCCGGCAGGGCTACGCTGACGGAGCCGGAGAGCAGGACGACCTCCTGCGTGCGATCGCGGCCGTAGGAGGATATGTAGAATTTGGTTCCCAAAACGCAGACATCCATTTTGCCTGTGTGTACCGAGAAAGGCCGTTCGGCATCGTGCGCCACTTCCATGTAGATTTCGCCTTCGACGTATATTTCGCGCTTCTGCTTTTCGAATACGACGGGGTAGACCAGCCGTGATCCGGCGTTGATCCAGACGCGGGTTCCGTCGGCGAGCGTCAGCGTCGTCTGCTTGCCGTAGGGAACGACCAGCTGGTTGAACGTCGCAGCCTCTTTTTTGGGAATGGTTTTTTCGGCGTTGTTGATCCGGATGGCGGTCGAATCGTAACGGATTGTCGATTTTTGGGTTTCGAGCAGGAGGGTTTTCTGCTCGGACAGCACCAGTTGCACCTCTTTCTGGGTGAATACGGGGGTGTCGGCCTGCCGGATAAACATTTCGATGTCCGGGACGGTCGACGGTTGCAGTCGGTAGTAACCGACAACGGCCAGCATGACGCAGGCTGCCGCTGCGATGCCGATGCCCAGACGGCGCAGTTGCGGCCGCAGGAAAGACCGGGGTCTGGATGCTTCGGCAATCCGGGCCATGACGTTTTCGAGGGCTTGCCCGGTGTTGAACCGGGTTTCCGCAAGGCGGGCGTTTCCCCAGGCTTTGTAAGCCCGGAGAAAGGCGTCGCGGTTGGCTTCGGATGCTTCGAGCCACTCCTGCAGTTCCCGGCGTTCCGTGTCGGTGAGGGGTGTGCCGTCCAGTTGGCGGGTTATCAGATCTTCGATGATATGTTCGGGTCTCTTCATTCTATCTATATCACGGATGAAAGCGCTGAAACCCTACCTCCTCCGGTGTTTTTTTTCGGACCGCCAGGGTAAACAAAAAGCAGAACTGGTGAGGCTCTGCTTTTTGCGGGTTGCGAAAATAGGCATTGTCAATAGACCCACTCGAAATTGTCGACGTAGAGTATGTTCGACTTGCAGCCTGCCATGAAGTCGCCGTAGGCGCTCGTCGAGCAGGAGATCACGATCTGGTACAATCCGGAGGGTTTGGCCTTCGTGTCGTAATAGTTGAGCGGAAGCTGTACGTCGATCATCTTGCCGCCGGTCGAACTTTGGTCGATGAAAAGCGAGCCGTAGGCGATGATCGGTCCCTCGTCGACCGAAGTGGTCTCTTCCGGATCCCAGGTCCCGGTGGGGGCTTCCGTGCCCGATCCGACTTCGCGGCGGGTGTTCCAGTCCACGATGGCGACCATGATGCGGGCCTTGTCCCGGTCCCCTTCGTGAATCGGGGCGCCGAAATTCTTTTCGATGTCGACGATGCCGATATGTTCTGCATAGTATTGCAGTTTCAGCGCCTTGGGACGGGCTTTCCAGGCGTAAGGCTGGCCGAACGACACGACGCCCCGGGTCAGGACGTCCTTCTGGAACAGCCCCGAGAAGAGGTTGCCCGAAGCGAGGACTCCCACGGCGGACGTAGCCTGGAGTTTGGCGCGCGTGCCTCCGTCGAAGGAGGCCTGCGTGCAGAGTCCCCTGGTGAAGGTGTTGTTGCCGCTGCCCCAGAACTCTGCGGTCTTGTTGTTCTGGGTCCAGCAGCTCAGCGAGCTGTCCTCCAGGTCGCCGTTGGGAATCGTGTTGCCCGCGGGGGCCGCATATTCCATCAGCTGGGTCTGCTCGCCCCCGACTGTCAGGCGGAATTCGTAGGTGTGCCCTGCGAAGAGACCCTTGTCCGGCACGAAGTTGTAGACGGCAAGCCCGTAGGGGTTGGTCGACGAGCTCCATTCGGGCGCGAGCGTTGCCGTCAGGATGCCGGCCTCGTAGCTGCTCTCCGCCATTCTCTGCCACTCCGTGGCGCCCTTGATCCGGTATTCCAGCGCGGCGCCGGCCGCATACTCCTCGGCGGAGACGAGTGCGGTGGCCGTGGCCGTATTGTTCCACAGGTCGGTTGCCCGGAGGGCGACCTTCACATTGGTAGGCTCCACGTAAAGCAGCCACCGTTCGGTGATTCCGTGGCAGGTGACGTCTACGAAACGCACCGATTCGAAGCTGCTGCCCGAAAGCTCTTCGAGCGAGGGCGAATAGGTCGTGATGTCGGCGGGGCCGAGTTTGAGTTCCGTGACCTCGATATGTGCCAGATCGGTGTCGCTGGGGACGAGGACCCGGGCGATGCGGTTTTTCTCCTCGATCTCCGTGGCGCCGATCTGCCCCGTCACGCTGAAACGGCGCTCGATGGTCTGTGTGGCGCGGATCGTCCATTCGTAATCCTGGTAGAGCGAAAGCGTGGTGTAGATCGGCGAACGCAGGTCGAACGTGCCGGTCAGCTCCCGGGAGCTGCGGATCTGTTGCAGGACCTCCTCCTTGTCGAGCTGGATGCTGTGGATGACGGCGTCGTAACCCACGGCGTCGATCCGCACGTTGCGGATGTCGGTCGCTTCGTCGAGCGAGAGGGTGACTGTCCGCGACGTGACGTTGTTTTCCGAGACCGAGAAGCCCTGGCCTTCGACGCTCGCGATGCGGAGTTCGACGACCGGATAGGGGATGTCGTTGTGGATGCACGACGCGAGGAGCGCCGCGGCTGCAAGGAGTGCTGTTTTCAGGTATCTGGTCATAATTTATTTCTTTTTCTTGTCCCACAGGTGTACCGTCATGCCGAAGTTGATGGCGGCGACGTTGAGCCTGAAACGCATGTTCGAAGCCTTGCGCGTTCCGATCTTGTTGCCGGCGTCGTCCTTCTGCGTGACGGAGGTGTACTGGATGCCGCCCAGCCCGAACGACAGCGTGGCGCAGACGTTGGGGAAGATATAGACGGCAGCTCCCGGATTAAACGCCAATTTGAGCTGCGTATTGTCGCTGAACGTGGTTTTCATGTTGTCGCTGGCGGTGTCGGGCTGGTAGGAGAGCTTCGACGTTCCGGTCGACAGCGAGAGCTCGAACTCGGCGAACAGTCCGAAACGGCCCTTCGGGTCGAGTCCCGCGTAGGAGCGGTGGAAAATGCCGAACGAGTAGTTGTCGCTGTTGAAATTGACCTTCGGAATGCTGCCCGAGGCGTCGTTGCTTTCGCCCAGGTCGTAGCGTGCGGCATCGAGGTTGCCGTCCATGTGGCGGTAGCCGAAACGCACGCCCAGACAGTTGTTGTCGCGGTAGAAATAGCCGATGAAGGGTTTGACGGTGGCCACCGTGCCGTCGGCGTCGATGCCGTCGAGGATGAGCATGATGTCCGTGTCGTCGCTCGACATCGTGCCGTAGGAGGCTGTCAGACCCATGATCACCTCGCCCTTGTAGGCGAACTTGAGCTTGTTGATTTCGCGGTCGATACGCCGGCGTGTGGGCAGGAACTGTTTTTTGCCGCGGATCGGCGACTGAACTTCCGCGGCCTTGAGTGCCTGCAATTGCTTCTGTCCGTCGGCCGGGACTGCCGCTTCCGAGGCCGGCGCTTCGGCGGCCGGCGCATTTCCGGTTGCCGGGGTTTCTTCTTCGGTGGAGATCGTTCCGGTTGCGGCGGGTGCGATTGCGGCTGCCGGAGCGGCTGTTTCCTTCGGATTCCCGGTTGCGGCGGTTTGCCGCGCCAGCGCGTTGCCGCACGAGATAATTATGATCAGCAGGGTGCAGAGTATGCTTCGTGTCATAGTGTGCCGTTTTTAGAGATAGAAGGCCATGCCGAGGCCGATCGAGAAGATATTGACCTTGAAGTTCATCATGCTCGTGTTGCGTTTGCCCACGGTGACCTGATTGTGAACCTGTTTGGTATGGGTATAGCTGATGCCCATCACGCCCACGTTCACTTCGACGGCCATGTTGTTGGTGGCGAAGGCCACGATGCCCGGCGAAATGCCCAGCGAAAGGGTGTAGCCGGTTTCGTAGGTTCCCTTCACGGGCGAGTCGTTGGCGAAGCGCGCCTGCGTGCCTCCGGCCGCGAGCGACATCTCGTTGAACAGCGCGAAGCGTTTGTTGCGTCCCAGCGGGATGTACTGCCGCCAGATCGCCGCCGCCGAATAGGTCTGCTTGAGCGAGTAGAAATCCCTGGCCACGATGTTCGTGCCCGTCTCCTCGTTGCCGAAATGCAGTTCGGCGTTGTCCAGCTTGAGCAGCGTGCGCGAATAGATGAAGCGTCCTCCGAGGGCCATGTTGTCCCGGAAGGCGTAGGCGATCATCGGGCTGACGCGGAAGGTGTAGCCTTTCGAGTTGATTCCCTCGATGACGAGGAACTGATAGCCTTTGTTGGTATGGGTCGAGTAGGAGGCCGTACCGCCGAAAATCCACTGTCCTTTCGGCACGAACAGGTTGTGCGTGTCGGTAAGTCCGCGCTCCTGGCGCATTTCGTTGATCGTTTTCGGACGCTGGTCGGCTGCCGCCGCAGTTTGGGCGGCGGTTGTTTCCTGTGCGCGCAGCGCCTGCGCCGTGCCCGTGAGGCACAGCGCGAGGGCGAGCGTGCGGATGAATAGCTTGCGCATCTGCTTGCGTTTAGTGATTAGTATACCCATTCGAAATCGTCTACGTACATGACATTGCCCAGACAACCGACCTTGAAGTCGCCGTAGGCGCTCGTCGTACAGGAGATGACGAGTGTATATGCACCCGTAGGTTTGGTCGTTCTGTCGTAATATTCGATCGGAATCTCCACGGTCGTCATCGCGTCGCCTGGTGTGGTTTCGCCGATCAGCAGCGATCCGTAGGCGATGACGGGGCCTTCGGCGGTTTCGGCGGTTTTGGCGGGGTCCCACACGCCTGTCGGCGACCCCATGCCGGCGACAGTCGCGTGACGGCTGTTCCAATCGACGATAACGGCGAAGATACGCGAACGGTCTTGGCCGTCCTGAATGTATTCGTGCTCTTCGGTGACGGTTCCCTTATTGACGGCGCCCACGGTGGCGTGGTATTTGAGCCGCAAGGCCGTCGGACGCGCTGTCCACTGGTAGGGCATTCCGAAACTGGCCGTTCCCGAGAGATTCGCAAAACGGAACGTTGCCGAGAAGAGATTGCCCGCGGCGAGCAGGCCGAACGCCGACTGCGATTCGAGCTTGGCGCAGTAGCTGCCGCCCATGCCGGGTTTGGTCGACTGCGCACACAGTCCCGAAGTTGCGGCATTGCCGCTGCCCCAGAACGTCGTGGATTCCGACGTGCTTTTGCCGAAACAGGGGAGTGATCCGCTTTCCATATCCCCGTCGGGGATGACCTGCCCGGCAGCGGCCTGAAACTCTGCCGAGGAGACGGTTTCGCCATCGAGCGCCGCCCGCGCCTCGTAGCTGTTGCCGGCGAAGACGCCGGTGCCTGCGACGGGGGTGTGGACGGTCAGGCCCGCGGCATTGACCGATTCCTTCCATTGGGCCGTGAACGTGGCCGTATAGATGCCCTCGCCGGCGTTTACGCCCTCGGCGTCGGACCACTCGCCGTCTTTGACGCGCAGCCCGAAGGTCGCCGTCGTGACGTTCGGATCGAGGACCTGCGCGCGCAGCGTGAGGCTGTTCGTCCAGAGGTCGTAATCCGTCTTTTCAATGGGCAGAAGGCCTTGCAGACGGTATTCCGAGATGGCGGTGGCTTCGGCGCCGGCCGAATCCGTGACGCGGATGCTCACCGGATGGCTGCCGCCCGGACGCCCTGCGAAGAAGGCGTCGGAAAGGGTGACCGTCAGGCTCAAGTCGCTCTCCCTGGTCACCTCGACGCCCTCGGTCGTGCCGTTCAGCGCTTCGTAGCTGTCGTCGCCGATGCCTATCACGACGCTCTTTACGGCGGCCATCGTGGTTATCATGTAACGTTTCGGGGAGGTTGTCCCGGGGATGAAATCCTGCGGCTGGTCCATGTCGAAACCGTCGCTTTCGATGCTCGGCTCGGGGCTGAACGGGAACGTGTCGTCGTAGTCGTCGGTCGAGGTGTCCACCTTGACGACGAAGCATTCGATGAAGCCCGGCAGGTCTTTCGAGAACCGGAAGGAGACGCTGTATTTGCCGCCGGTCTGCACGCCTTCGAATCTGGCCTCCCTGACGATGACGCCGCGGTCGGGGTGCGTGCCCTCGAAGCGGGTCGTGAGCGTGGTCGCACCCTCGGGCATGGTGAAGTAGCCCGTGCCGTCGGCCGTGTAGTTCAGCGCCGGGACGCCGCCCTGCTGAACCTGCCCTTCGTCGAACGCGTCGGCGGCGACTACCCACGCATGGAAATTCTCGCCGAAAGCGGCGGAAACCGTGGCGTCGAATTTCACTTCGGCGACGACGTTCTGCCGTTTGCACTCCACTTCGGCTACGGTCGTCTGTCCGGCTGCCACCGTAAAGGTCTTCTCGCCTTTGTAGAAACGTTTGGTGAACGACGCGGGGACGGCTTCTCCCGCATCGACCTCCACGCGGTATTCGCCCGCGAGCAGCTCCAGCCGTGAGGGGAGCGTCTCTGCGGTGTATTGGCGCAGCAGCTCGCCGCTCGCGCGGTAGATGCGTACGGCAAGGCGTTGCAAGGGGTCGTATTCCCCGTCGGCTTCGGCCCGCGTGGCCGAAACCCGCATTTCGAGCGCACCCGTGTCGCCCGTGTCGGCGCTCCCGGCCGTCTCTTTCGAGCAGGCGGCCGTCAGCGCGGCGCAGAACAGCAGGGCGGCGGTAATGTATTTTTTCATAATTCGTCAGCCTTAATTCGCCGGTACGTAATACTTCAGGGTCTTGGTCGTGCTGAGACCGTTGTTCTCCGTCACCGTGAGTATGAAATTGTTGTTGCCGGGGAAGCCTGTCAGCAATCCGGTGAACATCTTGTCGATCTTGAGCCGAATGGACGGTTTGTCCTTGACTGCGTCCTCGATGGGGAATCCGAGGGCTGAAATCGCCTCCCGGACATCTTCGGCCGGATGCATGGTTCCGTTCGTATCTTCGAAGCCTTCGATATTGCAGAGATCGAACCGGGCCGGGATGCCCATCGTGCCGAGTTCCCTGGCGTCGAGGTTGTCGCAGTCGATGGTCACGTCGAGCGATTTGATGCCTGTTTGCGCCGTGATGTCGATCTCCGTGTCGCGGTCTGCGGACGGCGTTTGCGTTTCGTCGATATTGAAATCTACGCCGACAATCGAAGGGCCTTCGTTGGCCGGATCGACCGTGAGCGTCAGCGACGCCCGGGCCGAAAGCCCTTTGGCGTCGGTTATCTCGAAGGCGAATGCGTGCGTGCCCTCGTATGCGGGATAGAGCAGTTTCATGGCTCCTGCGATGTCGAAACTCTTCGAAGTCGCCCCCTTGAGATCGTCGCCCAGCGGGAAGCCGAGGCCTGCGAGAACCGTGTAGGCGGGGTCCGACGCCCCGATTGTGCAGAGGTCGAATTCCGGACCGCCGATTCCGGACACCATGCCGGTCAGCCGGGAGTTGTCCGACGTGATTTTCACCGCGAACGACCCGATGCCGTTGGACGAGGCGAGATTGAATGCGAACGGCCGGGTGTAGTTGCCCTGGGCGTCGAACATCGAGGCCAGAAGCTGGAAGGGTTTCGTGAGGTCGTAGCCCGGACATTCGAGGGTCGGGGCGACGGGAAGTCCGGGTTCGCCGGGGTTGTCGGGATCGTTGACCGGGATTTCGTCGTCCTCCATGAAGTCGTTGACGTCGATGTCCAGTTTGATGTCTCCCTTGTCCGAGTAGGTGATCACGATCGAGAGCTTGCGCCATTGTCCGGCCTTGACGCCCGAGATGCTCTTGTTGATCCGGACGGGTGCGTCGGGCGTATCGGCGAAAGCCCCTTCGAGGTGCAATTTGAGCGTGTTGGTCTCGCCCTGCGGCATGAAGTAGGCCGCGCGGGTTTCATCCTTCAGGAAGGTCATCGTCGTTTCGCCCAGCGTGACGGTCGACTTGGTGTCGGCGGTGAGCTGGTCGGCGAGGTCTTTCGAACACATCAGCGTCACCTTGATGTTGTTCAGCGTGCAGACGACCTCGTCGATGGGCGTGGTTTGGTTCTTCTCGATGACGAACTCCTGCGAACCGAAATAGATGGGGTGTTCCCATTCGGCTGCCGGCGTCGTGGCGGCCTCTTCCGAACGGACCTCCATCGTGTAGCCGCCCACCGGAAGCTCCAGCCTGCCTGCCTCGCCGATCGAGGCCTTCAGATCGCCGTAAGTCTCCTGGAGCGCCAGCTTGCCCGTTGCGTCGCGAATTTCGATGATGAATGTGTCGACGTCGGGCTGCGCCTCGTCGGTGCGCGTCTGGGGCTTCGCCGTCTCGTCTGACGTGTCGTCGGGGCGGGTTTCGGTATCGGTGTCGACCACGACGCGCATGCTCATGTCCGCCAGCGTCAGGTAGCCTTTGGCGTTGGGATCGGGCGGAGTGCCCGGCTCGTTGTTCTTATAGGCGGGATCTTCGTTCACACAGCCGGTCGCGAGCAGCGCCGTCGCTGCCGCAGCCGTCAGAATCTTGGTAAAGGTTTTCATATCTCGGTGTTTTTATTTGCGTTATTCGATGGCCTCGTCGTTGAGTTCCACGTCGAGTTCCACGGTCTCGGTGTATCCTTCGCCGAGGGTGACGGTCAGCGTCGCGCTGCCGGCCTTCTTGGCGTCGAGCGTGAAGATGTGGCGCGTGGCTGGGCGTGCCGCTTCGAGCGGCTCGGGGGTGAAGGTGTAGAGCGGACCCTCCGACGTGCCGTCCTGGCTTTGGCCCCGGGCCGTACCCTTCAAGGTGAGCGGCTTTCCGGCCTGCACCCAGACGGCTTCCGCTTCGGTCGCGTCGCAGGGACGGAACGTGAAGATGCTGCCCGCTCCGGTCGTCACGGTGAACTCTGCGTTGTTGTAGTATGTTTTGAACGACTCGGTGGCGCGCACGAGGGTCTGCGAATTGCCGATCGTCGCCGTGATCTGCGCGGTGCTGGTGCGGCGCGCCGCGACCTCCACTTCGGTCGCGCCTGCGTAGTAGGGTTTGTCCGCGCCTTCGGCTTCGGGATCGCCGTAGGTGACCGTGATCGCGTAGCGGCCTTCGGGGAAGGTGTAGGCGGTCTCCTCGGCGTTATACGCCGCGACCGTCGCCCAGCTTTTGTCGAAATTTTCACCCCGGATGCGGAGCGTGAAATCTTTGCCGTCGGGTTTTGCCGCAGCGCGGGTCGCGCCCTGAACCGCGGCCATCGCCGCAGCGGCATCAATCGTGGCGTCGGCTTCGCAGGCGATGCGGATGGTTCCGCAGCCCTCTCCGGCCGGGGTCTCTTTCTTTTCGGAGCATCCTCCGGCCATGACAGCCGCCGATGCAAGCAGGTAAAGCAGTTTTCTCATGGCGGTTATTCGTTGACGATGGATACTTTGATGTTGTCGATATAAAGGTAATGATTGCCGTTGGCACCGAATATTCCGCTCCAGGACGATACGTTGCCGATACGGTTGACATTCACCTTCCATGAGATTCTGTGGGCGCTGTTAAAGTCGGCCAGGAATGTTTTGGTGTTCCAATTCGAAAGCGGGGTATTCCACGATTTGTCGGTTTCGAGGGCTATGTCTTCCGCTTCGACGGGGTTTTCAAGATTGTCGCCGCCGTTGGGCTGGCCCGAATTGGTCGTGTAGCCGTAATTGAACGTAGGATTGCCGTATGTTCCGCCCTTATTCTTGTTACTGTCCATCATCCAGGAGTCCTGTCCTCCGACGTAATCGAATGAAACCCGGACTCTGACTGTTTTGCCGGATTTGATACCGCTGACGGGCGGCGAGTCGATACGTCCCGGGTAGCGGGCATACGATGAAGCCTTGCCGACTCCTCCGCCTTCGAACCGGCAGGAGCTTCGGATACATTTCCCGGTTTCCCCGCCCACACGGGCCGCCGTCCATCCGATGGCACCCTTGTCGGACAGCAGGTGCGCATCCTTGTTTCCGGCGCTGCTGCTGCTTGTTCCCGTTCCGACGTTGCAGTCGTAGTCGAACTGGATGATATTGCTGAAATCCTCCGCCAGCAGGTAGGGGACGCTGAACGTGATGTCGTTGTTGCCGAATTCGGTGATCTGCGGCATCGTCAGCGTGTTCGATACGACAGCGCTTTCCGATTCGTACTGTACCGTGACGGCTTTTCCCGAGAGGTTGTCGGTCCACGAGGGTTTGAGCACCATCGTGTATTTGCCCTCGGCGTCGGGCGTGAACTGGCAGATGTTCGTGCCGTTGTCGAACAGCGAGCCTTCGGGGGCGGTGAGGGTGATCTTTCCGACCGCCTCGCCCAGCGTCGCCGTACCCTTGTCCGCAGGCAGCGAGAAGTTCAGACGCGTGTAATAGCGGCCGATGGCGGGAATGTGGTAGGCGATCGGGGTGGTGTGGCCTTCGGAGAAGTGTTTGCCGGGGATGTTGCGCGGCTCGGATTCCCCGGCTTCGCAGATCGCGGTGATGGTCACCGGCTGCTCGGCGGTGAGTTCCACCGGTGCGATGACGGCGAAGACCACGTCGTCCGCACCCTTCGGAGTGTCGAAACGCAGCGTCAGCGTGTTGTTGCCGTCGGTGAGCGTCGGCGCGGCATCGGGATCGGCGGCATCGACCGTCATGCGCCCCGTGACGGGCTGCGGAAATGCCAGCGTGATCTCCGAGACCTTTTCGCCCAGATCGTTTTTCGGAATGCGTATTTTCAGCACGTGAACTTTGTGGCGGAACTGGAACTGCACCGTCTCGCCGGTGTCGTTCTTCTCCAGAGCCGGGGCCTTGACCGGATCGGCCACCATCACGTCCCAGTCGCCGTTGAAGCCGCCGTCCTGCACGTCAGGGATCAGGTAGGTGGCCTGCGTGCCGTCGCTTTCGGACGGAACGGGCGACACGGCATAATAGGTGTAGGTGTCCGCGGGCATTTGCGGGATGTCTCCCCTGAACTTGGCCGTGTTGTAGTCGGTGTTGTAGTGGTAGAGTTTGAAAGCCTGTTTGCTGAAGAGGGTCTCGGATCGGGAGTTGACGGCCCAGAGTGCGATCTGGTCGTCGGAAGCCCATTTGACCGACACTCCGTCTTCGCCGAGCTGGGTGCGGGACCTGTCTTCGGATTCGATGTCGATCTTCGGACCGGAGCCTACCGATACGCTGATTGTTTCGGTCGCGGGCCGGGTGTCCGCATCCGAAGAATCGGAGCATGCCCCGAAGACCAGAGGCAGCGCGAGCAAAATAATCCGGAAATTAATTCGCATAGAATAGATTCTTTTATCTGTAATTTGTACAAAAATAGGTACAGGTTCCCGTTCGCGGAAATAAATTCAACGAACGCCGGATTTTTCATCACGAACAGCCTCCTTTTTGTCCTCACGGATGCTCCTTTCCGGCGGTGCGGAGCGCAAAAAACCTCCCTGCCCGCCGGGGATGAGTGTTTTTTTATAATTGGAATAGGCAAAATGTAAATAACGGAAAATCA
>OCHV01002100.1_pt1 | contig 11762 bp, 6 predicted proteins | sample 1538461 | NCBI WGS metagenome assembly OCHV01 (sample SAMN04571692, study PRJEB22368) | human gut metagenome | biome: human gut; material: stool | host: Homo sapiens | place: Luxembourg | collected 2012-08-03 | reverse complement strand
CGGACGAAATACTGAAACCTTACTCGGATCCGGATTCAGAGAAATATAAGGAGATGGTGAGGGTGATGTGCCAGCATCTCCAGTTGGATTCTCTGCAATTCCAGCGCTTGGACGATCTCGTGAAAGCGATCGGTTTACCTAAAGAACAGCTCTGTACACATTGCTGGGATAATTCCAGTTATATGGAATAAACTCGTCGTGGAGACGAAAGTTTTTATTATTTGAATAGATATCTATTTTATTTAATCTGTCTACTGAACCCCGAAAGTTTTTCATTTAACTTTCGGGGAAGTTTTTTTTCCTAAATTTTTCGTGATTTTCAGGGTATATTTTTTTTGTTTTCTTATTTTCAATATTTTTGTTTAGGTTAATTTAAGGTAAGATGCTAGAAAAACAGGCTGAGGATTTTCGGAAAATGCGTTCCGGTGACATGAAGGCTTTCGAACGTTTGTTTGTGAGTCTGTATCCGGGATTGTGTAATATTGCCAACCATTACCTTAATAATGAAATGTTGAGTAAGGATGTTGCTCAGGATGCTTTTATCAAATGGTGGAATAAACGGGAAGATTTCAGAGATTTTGCAGCTGTGAAATCTTTTTTATATATTACTATCAGAAATCAGTGCCTGAACTATATCCGGGACCATCGGAAAGAGGTGGATCTGGCCGGGAGGTTTTCGGAAGAAACAGATGCCGATTTCGATTTGATGGTGATTGAAGAGGAAGCTATTGAAGCGCTTTATTCGGCTATCGATCGTCTTCCGGCACAATCTGCCCGGATTATGCGTTTGGTTGTAAAAGGAGATAAAAATCAAGAGATCGCCGATCAGTTAGGAATTTCGGTCAATTCTGTAAAAACCCTGAAATACAATGCTTTGAATATCCTTCGGAAAGAATTGACAGGATCGTTATTGTTATTACTTGCCTGGTTTGAGGTACAAGGATAAACCATTTTTTTTCAAAAAAAATTATTTTTCATTCATCTTTTTTATCAGCTGTGTGTTTTATATACAAATTTGATAAGCGATGAAAGATTTGTCTGCGTATTATGAGATAGCACGCTTGATTACGGCTGAATTGTCAGAAACAATTACGCCGGAGGAAAAGGAGAGACTTAATGTGTGGTTGGCGGAGGATGAACGCCACTATATGAGATATTGCCGGATACGTGAGCGTTTGAAAAGAGGTGAGGGAGAGAATGTATTCCGGAATCCGGAACGTGTCCGGGAGGATATGGAAAAACTGAAAAAGAAATTGTCCGGAAATAAACGGCGTTTCCTTTTGTCCGGAAATTATTTTTGGCGGTATGCCGCTGTTGCGGTTTTTACGATCGGGATCGCTATAGGACTGATCGAAAGGCCGTGGGAAGATCGGAGTAGTGAAATATCGCCGATGGCGCAACAGCCGGCTGTCCTGCCTGGATCGTATAAGGCCGTGTTGACATTGGCTAGTGGCGAACAGGTGAACCTGGAGGAATGGGGCAGGGATTCGCTTTGGAAAGATGGGACATTGATCCGAAAGAGAAAAGGGGAGCTGACATATGAACAAAAGGCCGGGGATATGCAGCAGGAGGAAATGCTTTTCAATACGATTACTATTCCGCGGAGTGGAGAATATAAGCTGGTATTATCCGATGGTACGAAAGTGTGGTTGAATTCGGCTTCGAAATTGAAATATCCGGTAGCATTTACAGGCGGACAACGAAAGGTTTTTCTGGAGGGAGAAGCTTATTTTAAGGTAGCGAAAAATGAGAAACAGCCTTTTGTAATGAGCGTGACCGTATTGGGAACCGGATTTAATGTGATGGCTTATCCGGAGGAGATGGAGGCGGCAGTAACTTTAGTGCATGGAAAGGTCGGGGTGCAGACGGACCATCGGCAACAGATCTTACAACCTGATGAACAATATGTTTATCAGACGACTACCCGGCGGGGAACAGTTAGAAAGGTAGATGTGTCGCAGTATGTCGACTGGAAAGATGGCATCCTGAATTTTGATTCGATGCCTTTGGAAGAACTCACTCGCAGGCTGGGCCGTTGGTACGATGTGGATTTCTTTTTTGTTGCTGAAGAACTGAAAACTTTGAAATATTCCGGTGCTTTTAAGAAATATAATGATATACGTTATGTTTTGAATATTATAGAAGAGATTACGAATGTTCAATTTGTTTTGAACGAGAGGACTATTGTAGTAAATAGAAAATAAAAAATCGGTGCGTGTTGGAAGCGCGCACCGACAAATCTTCCCCTTGGGGAAATAAATTTAATAATTAATTTACAAATTTATGAAAAAAAGTGCGAATTGGTGGCTTGCTCTGCCAAAAAACAAGCCGCGTAAATTATTTTGGGTGATGAAATTACCCTTTTTGATGTGTGTCTTTTTTGCGACTTCAGTCTCGGCAGAGGTTTGGTCACAGCAACGGTTGACTATGCGGTTGGGTGAAACCGGACTAAAAGAGGTATTTAAAGAAATCCAGCGTCAGACAAATAAGGCGGTCGTGTATAATGACGATCAGTTGACTTTGAGTAAGAAAGTAAAAGCAAATTTTACCGATGTAGAACTGGAAGAGATATTGAAACAAGTGTTGCAAGGCCAGGGGATGTCGTATAAATTCATGGACGATTATATTATACTGGTAAAACAGCCAGCAACACCGCAGCATGTCGAAGAAGTAACGGTAAAAGGCAAGGTGACTGATAAGGAAGGGATGCCTTTACCGGGAGTAACTATCGTATTGAAAGGCACGACGATAGGTACCGCCTCCGATGTCGATGGGAATTTTTCCTTAAATATTCCGAAAGCGGGAATGGTGTTACAATTTTCTTATGTCGGAATGAAAAATAAAGAATTAACTGTTCAGGGGAACGGGGAGTTCAATATAGTTATGGAATATGATCAAAGCGATCTGGATGAGGTGGTGGTGATCGGTTACGGTACGGCTACGAAAAAAGATTTGACCGGAGCAGTAGCCCGTTTTGACTCTAAAATTATCGAGGAGTCTACTGCAACGAATATTGCCCATATGATGCAGGGACAGGTGGCCGGTTTGAGTATCCTGAATGGCGACGGTTCGCCGGGTAGCGCTGCCCGGCTGGAAATTCGGGGTGTACCTTCCCTGACAGGAGCTTTGGCTCCGTTGATTGTCGTGGACAATGTGCCTATGCCTTCGGATTTCGATATTAATGAATTGAATCCCGATGATGTACAGAGTATCGATATTTTGAAGGGGGCTTCTTCAGCAGCGATATATGGGTCCCGGGGAGCTGCCGGAGTCATTATGATTACGATGAAAGCCGGACAAAGAAATCAGAAACCGATTATTAATTATAGTTATGATTACAGTGCTACCCGTCTGGTATCGGATGTAAATACGCTGAATGCTGACGAGTACAAGATGTTGTTTTTGGAGGCGATCACAAATTCCGCTAAAGCCGATGGGTTTGAGGATGTAAATCTGTATCCGATGTATCAGAAGGTCACGGCTCCCGGATATTTCGGTGAAGAAGATACTCCCTGGATGAAACATATCATGCGTAATGGCTCTACTCAGCAACATCGGCTCTCCATCCGGGGTGGAAGCCAGGATTTCGGATATTATGCTTCTTTTGGATATGCTAACGAAGAAGGAATGGTAAAAGCTACTGATTTTCAGAGATATACTTATACATTGGGTTTTGATGCCGATATCAATAAATGGATAAAAGCGAATGCAAAATTCTCCGGTACTACTTCTGACCGGCATGTGAACGGCGCTTCTTTGTCAACAGCAGCTGCAGCACGACCGGATATACCGGCTTATAATGAAGATGGGTCCTTGTATTTGCATCCTTATATTTCCGGAGGGAAGGTGTATTATGTTAAGAATCCGATTATTGAGATGACGGAAAATACGACGACTTATAGTCAGGATAATTTCAGATTGACGGGGAACCTTGAATTTCAGATTCTGCCGGAATTGAAACTTTTGACCCAGTATACGTATCAACGCCGGAAAGGAGAAGAGAGTTCTTATGCTTCCAGTAATACCCAAGAGGGTAGTGGTTATTGGGGAGATCAGAAAGGTGTTGGACGCTGGGCATATTCTGCCGGGCAAACCATGGAGTTCGAAGGCCGGTTGACTTACAACAAGACTTTTAATGAGAAACACAGCCTGAACGCTTTAGGGGCCATCGTATATAATAAGGACCGGCAGAATAATACCTATTTTAAGTTACGGGATTTCCCGGACGATGAGGTACAGAATGGAATCTGGCAAGGCAGTGATTTGGTGGATTATGGAGGGAAAGGTGGTTCAGCTGTCGGTTCGGTGATGTTTTCTTATATTGCCCGTGCCGAGTATAAGTTTATGAACCGTTACTTGTTGACAGGTACTTTCCGTGCCGATGGTTCTTCCCGGTTTGCCCCTAAATATCGTTGGGGTAAATTCCCGTCAGTGGCTGCGGCCTGGATTGTGTCGGAAGAAGATTTTCTGCGGGAATCGAATATTTTCACTTTCCTGAAACTGAGAGGAGGATGGGGTAAAACCGGAAATGCTTATGTCGGTGAGTATGGCTGGAGAACACTTTATGAAAATGCGGACTATGAGAATCAGCCTGCCACCCGGCCTTCACAAATCGGGAATGACCGTTTGAAATGGGAAGCTACCGAACAGGTCGATCTGGCACTTGATTTTGGATTCTTACCCAACCAGCGGATTTCCGGAACTTTAGGTTTTTATAAAAAGAAAACGGATGGTTTGTTGTATGCTTATACTATGGCGTTGAGTACAGGCCTGGAGACTACACAGATTAATTTTGCCAATATCGAGAATAAAGGTATCGAATTTGAAATAAAAGCTAATATTATTGATAATAAGGATTGGAATTGGTTCGTTGGCTTTAATATCGGGAAGAATAAAAATAAAATTACGGATATCGATGCCGAATATGTTTCTTATCCTGGGAGCAGTTATCTGGGAAATACAGTGATTCAGGAAGGCAAGAGCTTGGGTTTGATCTACGGGTATAAGACAGATGGTATTTTTCAGACACAGGAGGAAGTGAACCGTTATGAGGCTTTGAATCCGGATCAACCTTACCAGGAGGCTTACGGACGGAAAACGATGCCCGGCGATTTGAAATATGTAGATTTGTCTGGAGATGGGTATGTAAATAAAGTCTCCGGTTCCACTGAAGATAAAACGGTGATCGGTTGTTCCCGGCCCGATTTTGAGGGAGGATTTGCTACCCGTTTGTCCTGGAAAGGATTGAAATTAAGTGTTCAGGGAACATTTAGCCATGGTGCGCAGAAAATCTGGATGGGAGAAGCCAATATGTTCAATATGGCGGAGAATCAAAATACACAGAGCACAGCGTTGAAAAGGTGGACACCCGAGAATCCTTCGAATAAATATCCGAGCATCAGGTATAATTTTTATTATAATGACTTTGGAGATAATGCGGTATACGATGCTTCTTATGTGAAAATACAGAATATAAATCTTGAATACAGCCTGCCGCGGCACTGGGTGGATAAAACCAGGATTTTCGGTAATGTCAGCATATTTGCCTCTGCAAATAATGTGTATACCTTTACTTCTTATCCGGGTCCTTCTCCGGAGTCTTTCAGTACGGATGCGATCGAAGGCGCTTCTGTCGATAACGATATGTATCCGACAACGCGAACATTTAATTTCGGAGTAAAAGTAACTATTAAATAAGCATGATTATGAATAAGATATATAGCAGTTTGTCGTTGATACTTTTGCTGCTGACGTTAGGAAGTTGTGACAGTATGTTCGATAATGAAATTCCGCCTCATGATTTGGTGGGAGATAATGCGATTACCAATGAATCTTCGGCAAAGGTCGCTTTGAATGGGGTATACTCCTACCTGGAGGGATGGGGAACATGGAGTGCCTATTACATTTGTGATAATGAATTCCGTACAGGATTGTTAGATCCTACAGCTTTTTATCGTTCAAAAACGGAAGGGGAACAATTACCCCGTTTGCAGGTATTGGATGATAATTCTGATGCGGAAAATCCCTGGAAGAGTGGTTATAAGATTGTGAATTCGGCCAATAATTTCATCTATTATACCGATCGTTTACCGGAAAGTGCTTTCGGGCCGAACCGTAAGACGGAAATGTTGGCCGAAGCCCGTTTCCTGAGGGGCTTTGCGCATGCTTTTTTGTTACGGAAATACGGATATTTCTGGGATCTCGACAGCCGGTTAGGGACGATTATACGCCTGGAACCTTCTTCGCTTTCCAACAACAATCAGGCAAGAGCTACAGTCAAAGAATCTTATGAAAAGATTTTTGAAGATTTGGACTATGCCATAAAATATGCTCCGGCATTTTATTCCAGGTACCGTGTGTGTGCTACTTTCGCGAAAGCTTTTAAAGCCGACTTACTGATGAACCGGGGGGCTGATGGCGATTATAGCGAAGCCATCCGTTTGGCAAATGAAGTGATCGGTAGTGCGGAGTTTGGAATGGAGGATACTTATGCTGATATTTTTCAGCATGGATATGACTCGAAAGAGTTATTGTTTACCCGTTTCATGAAGAATCCTCCTGCGATGGATGATAATGTGGGGAGTTTGTTTAAAATGTTCGGTGGCGGGACTTATCAACCGTCGAGTGCGTATCTTGCGGTTTTTCCGGAAGAGGATCCCCGGTATGAAGTGACTTTCGATTCTCTGGAATTTACTAATCTGAACGGGGAAAAATATAAAAGACAAATCTGGAAGAAGCATTATGTATCCACCGGCGACTGTCCGATGTATTATATGCGTGTAGCTCAGATGTACCTGATCAAGGCGGAAGCGATGTTACGGACCGACAGTCCTGTGAAAGACGTGGTGGATGTCCTGAATATTGTCCGTAACCGGGCAGGAGCTACGCCGTTGAAAGCATCGGATTATCCGGACCGGGAAAGTCTGATGAATGAAATCTTCAATGAAAATCTCCGGGAAATCGGTATGGAGAATGGAGCCTTGTACTATCTTGCCGTGCGGATGAGAGTCGGAGGCAAACGGCTGTTGAAAACCTGGAACGATAATTATGAAAAAGACGATCAGCTTTGTTTCCCGATACCGCGTGCTGAGTTTGAGCATAATACCAGTGTAGAACAAAAACCACTTTAATCGATTAAAGTATAGAATTATGAAAAAGATATATTTATTATTGTTACCGGTTTTGTTTTTATGGGGAAGCTGTTCTATGGATGATGTATTGGAATCCAATGGGGAGCTGAACCTTACCGTCATAGAAACCAATAATCCTATTAAAGCCGAACCGGGAGAAACAGTTGTATTTCAGTTTGTCGCTTCAACCAGTAAAGGAGAATTGAGCCGGATCGAGATTACCTCGGAAGATGGAATCCGGCCTATCGTGGAAGACGTTACTTTTGCTATGGTGGATGAAGATAAAGCATTATCCTTGGATAGTGAAGGCTATTTTTCCCGGGAGATATCTACCGTATTGGTGAAATATCCGTTGATTATGCCGGATGACGAATCGCTGCGTGGTAAAAGTCTGGGCATAAAACTGAAAGTTACCCGGAATGACGGAACCACAAAAGTGTTGGATCAAAAATTTGAGATGATCAGGTACATCAATAACCGCCATGGCATAACAATGACTGGAAAGAACGTGGCATGGCTGTATAATCCGACAGAAGATGTGGTTTATGATATGGCCGATTATAAAGCTCATTTGAGTGAGATCGATGTCATATTGTATGTTGACAACGATTCTAAATATTATTGTTTGAATCCGGCAGCATCAGAGACAGAAGATATTATGCACGGGCTGGGATATACCGATTATAAAGCTTCTGAAATGAATACAACGAAGTTTATGGGAGGAATAACTTTGAACTTTATGTTGATAACGGAAAAAGAGTTATCCGGGCTGGTGATATCGGACGGAGTAGATAAGTTGACTATGGCGAATAATGCTACGTGTGGATTTGTGACAGAAAGTGGCCGTAAAGGTTTTGCCAAACATTTGTATAAAAACCCGAGTCGTGTATTCCTAACGAAAATACAGATCGGCAATAATGAATGACAAGCATGTTATGAAACCTTCATGTACATTTGTACACCAGAGAAAATGACGCTGGAATGAGGGTTTCATACAACCACTTTCAGACTATTCGTATATTTTTCTTCCTTTTTTAATTCTTTTTCTACCTCGATAGGTGTAATATTGACTATTTTTGAGCAGAATAAATTGGCATTTAATATTATAATTTATGAAAAAACTGTTATTGTGTTTAGGCTTATGCCTTTCTGTGACAACGTTTGCTCAAAAGAAGGAATGGCTCGATCCGGAGTTGAATGCGATCAACCGTGCACCGGCAAGGGCGGATTATTTTGCTTATCCTTCCAGGGAAATGGCTGAGCAAGGAGTAAGAGAAGAATCATCCAATTTTCTATCGTTGAACGGGATGTGGAAGTTTAACTGGGTAAAGGATCAAACCGAACGGCCTGTAAACTTTTATCGGTTGGATTTCGAGGATCAATATTGGGTGGACTTTCCGGTGCCCGGAATCTGGGAAATGAATGGATACGGAGATCCCTTATACCGTAATTCGGGTTATGCCTGGTCGAATCAGTTTACACCTGATCCTCCGAAAATAGAAACGGTGAATAATCATGTGGGCTCTTATCGAAAAACCGTTGAAATTCCTGCTTCATGGAAAGGACAGCAGGTGTTTCTGCATGTAGGCTCTGCCACTTCGAACTTATATGTATGGGTGAATGGAAAATTTGTCGGTTATAGCGAAGATAGTAAGCTGGCAGCCGAATTCGATATAACCGGTTATGTACGGCCGGGAAAGAACCTGATCGCGATGCAGGTATATCGTTGGTGTGACGGGAGTTATCTTGAAGATCAGGACTTTTGGCGTTTATCCGGAATTGCCCGGGGAGCTTGGTTGTATGCCCGGAATCCGTTACATCTGAAGGATATTTTTATCACTCCCGATTTGGATGAGGCGTATCGTGACGGGTCTTTGAATGTCGTGGCCCAAGTGTCCCGGAACAGCGGGACAGTGGAACTCGAATTGAAAGATAAAGCAGGAAATATCGTAGAAAAAACGAGTGTCAAGCCCGATGGAAAAGGAATTGTGCGTACTGAAATGGCAGTGAAAAATCCGGCAAAATGGAGTGCTGAAGAGCCTAATCTGTATACTTTGTTGCTGACTTTAAAAAATAATGCCGGAAAAGTGCTGGAAGTTGTTCCGCAACGGGTCGGATTCCGGAAAATCGAACTGAAGAAAGAATTGGGGCAGGTATGGGTCAATGGGCAGCCGGTCTTGTTTAAAGGAGCCGACCGCCATGAATTGGATCCTTTGACCGGATATCAGGTATCCCGGGAGAGAATGATCGAGGATATACGGGTGATGAAGGAGAATAATCTGAATGCCGTGCGGACGTGTCATTATCCGGACGATCCCGAATGGTATAACCTTTGTGACGAATATGGGTTGTATGTCGTGTGTGAAGCCAATATCGAATCTCATGGAATGGGGTATGGCGAACGGACACTGGCCAAGGAACCGGCTTATGCCAAGGCTCACCTCGAAAGAAATCAGCGGATGGTGGAGACTTTTAAAAATCATCCTTCGATTATTTTCTGGTCGTTGGGAAATGAAGCCGGTGACGGACCGAACTTTGTGGCTTGTTACGACTGGATCAAACAGAGAGATGGCAGCCGTCCTGTACAATATGAACAGGCAGGACGCAGAGCCCATACGGATATTGTTTGCCCGATGTATGCCGACCTGAATTGGATGGAAAATTTCGCTAAGAGTGGGGATTCACGACCACTGATTCAGTGTGAATATGCGCATGCCATGGGAAATTCTTTGGGCGGTTTTAAAGAATATTGGGATTTGATCCGGAAATACCCGAATTTGCAGGGCGGTTTTATCTGGGATTTTGTAGATCAGGGACTTCGGAAGTATACGGCAGACGGCGCAATGATTTATGCTTACGGGGGAGATTACAACCGCTACGATGCTTCGGATAAGAATTTTAACTGCAACGGTTTGATCAGTCCGGACCGGGTGCCGAATCCCCATATGTATGAAGTGCGGAAGATGTATCAGTCGATATGGACTACGCCGGCAGCTCTTAGGAAAGGAATCGTAAATGTGTATAATGAGAATTTCTTTACCGATCTTTCGGATTATTACCTGGAGTGGCAATTGTTACAGAATGGAGAGCCGGTGAGACAGGGTGTTGTGATGGATTTGCAGATCGCCCCGCAACAAACACAACCGGTCGTATTGGGGTATAAAGAAACGGATCTTCCTGCTGAAGGTGAAATTCTGCTGAATGTGACCTATCGCCTGAAACAAGCCCGGCAATTACTTCCGGCAGGTTATGCGGTTGCGGAAGAACAATTGGAGATTACCCCTTATCCTTTGTTTCAGGTTGAATTGGCCGAAACCGGGCAAAAGGCTTCTCTGTATGAAGATTTGGTACATGCTGTCGTGAGTGCCGGAGAAGTACAGGTAACTTTTGGAAAATGGTCCGGCTGGATAGAGGGGATCAGTCTGAATGGGTATGAGATGATCGAATATGGATATGCTTTACGGCCCAATTTCTGGCGGGCTCCGACAGATAATGATTTCGGGGCGAATCTTCACCGCCGCTTTGTGGATTGGAAGAATCCCGGATTGAAATTGAAGAGCTTTGAGGCAGAGGAACAAGGCAATCGGGTTCAGGTGGTGACAACTTATGAATTACCCCGATTGGCAGCTGTATTGACCATGACTTATCTTATCGGTGGAAACGGGGAGATTCGGATCAGTGAACAGCTTGCTGTCGACAAGGAGAAGAAAGATATGCCCCACCTGTTCCGTTTCGGTATGCAACTGGTGATGCCGGGCAGATTCGACCGGATCGATTATTATGGCCGGGGACCTGTTGAGAATTATGACGACCGGAATGAGAGTCAGCGTCTGGGCCGTTACCGTCAGTTGGTGAAAGATCAGTATTATCCTTATATCCGTCCGCAGGAATCCGGTACGAAATCGGATATCCGTTGGTGGAAACTGACCGATATCGATGGGCGTGGTTTGGCTATTCGTTCGGATGTTCCTTTCTCAGCCTCTGCTTTGAATTATTTGCCGGAAGACCTGGATGATGGTTGGGACAAAGATCAGCGGCATTCCGGAGAATTGAAACCACGTGGATTGACCACCTTGTCTTTTGACCTGAAACAAATGGGATTGGGATGTATCAATAGCTGGGGTGCCTGGCCGTTACAACCTTATCTGTTGCCTTATCAGGACTATACTTTCCAGGTGGTGATTACGCCGATTCGGAAATACTGAACTCAAAAATAGGATTTTGTTGTTTAGGAACTTTCAGTTTGCCCGACTGTCGGGCAAACTGAAAGTTCTGTTAAAAGAATCCTTAAGCCTTGATTCGAATTTAGGCAGTGATATACATATTACAGGTATAAATCTGCGATTTTATTCCGGATACCTAAGGTTATTTTCCTTTTACTTCCGGTTTTCTTTGACGACGACGATGAAGACTGCTATAATAATGAGTAGCATGCCTAAAATACCGCTTATCGTGGAGGTTTCATGGAAAACAACTATACCGATAAAAACAGCGGTCAACGGTTCCATCGCTCCGAAGATCGAAGTTAATGTGGGACCGATATGCTTGATTGCTTTGACTAAGGCCATATTGGAAATAGCGGTTGCCGGTAAAGCCAGGCCTAGAATATAAAGCCATACCTTTCCTTGGGTT
>OCHV01002098.1_pt1 | contig 11766 bp, 10 predicted proteins | sample 1538461 | NCBI WGS metagenome assembly OCHV01 (sample SAMN04571692, study PRJEB22368) | human gut metagenome | biome: human gut; material: stool | host: Homo sapiens | place: Luxembourg | collected 2012-08-03 | reverse complement strand
GCAGAAAGCCCTGACTGGTCAGCCGCACCCGGTTGCAGGAAGCACAGAACTTGCCGTGTACCGCTGCAATAAAGCCGATGCTGCCCTGCCAGCCCGGCACGGTGTAGTACACCGCCGGGCCGTCGCCCAAGGCGTGCTCCTGCGCAGCAGAAAGGGGCGCAAGCTCCGGCCAGCGCCTGGCAAACCGCGCCCGCAGCTCCGGGCCGGAGATGCAGGGCATGGCAGCGCCGTAGCCGATGGGCATCATCTCAATGAAGCGCACCTGCAGGGCGTTGTCCTTTGCCAGCGCGGCAAGCTGTTCCAGTTCGCCCTCATTGACGCCAGCCTGCGGCACACAGTTCAGCTTGACCGGCAGGCCGCTTTCCAGCGCCGCCTGCAAGCCCGTCTGCACGGCGGCAAAATCGTCCCGGGCGGTGATCTGCCGGAACACCTCCGGGCGCAGGGTGTCCAGACTGATGTTCACGCTGTCCAGCCCGGCGTCCAGCAATGCGGGCAGCTGCTCTGCCAGCAGCACCGCGTTGGTGGTCAGGGTGACCCGGCGGATGCCCGGGGTCGCTTTAAGCCCGGCTACCAGCTGCGCCACGTTCTTGCGCACCAGCGGCTCGCCGCCGGTCACCCGCACGGTGTCGATGCCGCACTGGGCAAACAGTGCAGCCAGACGCAGAAATTCTTCGTAGGTCAGCACGGCTTCCCGCTCCAGCTTTTCCACGCCGTCCGGCATACAGTAGCGGCAGCGCAGGTTGCACAGGTCGGTCACCGACAAGCGCAGATAATGGATCTCGCGCTGGTAACGATCAAACATAGCCGCCCTCCGCCCGGATATAGTGGCCGCTCTTGCCGCCGGTCTTTTCCACCAGATGGATCTCGCCCAGCTCCATGCCCTTGTCCACGGCCTTGCACATATCGTAGATGGTCAGCAGCGCGGTGGAAACGCCGGTCAGCGCTTCCATCTCCACGCCGGTCACGCCGCTGGTTTTTACGGTGCAAAGGGCTTCCACCGCCTGCCGCTCGGGCAGCAGACGGAACTCGATACCCACCTTGGTCAGGGGCAGCGGATGGCACAGAGGGATCAGCTCACTGGTGCGTTTGGTGGCCATGATGCCCGCAATGCGTGCCACGCCCAGCACATCGCCTTTTTTCACGGTGCCGCTCTGCACGGCGGCAAAGGCCTCGGCGTTCATGGTAATAATGCCGTGGGCAGTGGCTTCCCGGGTGGTGACGGGCTTTGCGCTCACATCCACCATCACGGCGTTCCCGGCGGCATCAAAATGTGTCAGATTATTTTCGTTCATAAATCTATTTTAACTCCCGCAGTTTTCAACGTATTTCGAAACTTTGGTGGAATGACTTTCTTAGCAGTGTCCAAAGCCGCAGTTCGGCCAGTGGCACACCTCGCAGTTCAGGCACAGGCCGCCCTCGCCCAAGCGGGCGATATCCTCGGCGGTGATGAGGTCATCCGCCAGCAGACGGGGCAGCAGCAGGTCAAAAATGGTACGCTTGGCGTACATCACGCAGCCGGGCAGGCCGCACACCGGCACACCGTCCAGATAGCTGACAAGGAACATGGCTCCCGGCAGCACCGGGGCGCCGTAGGTGATGATATCCGCTCCGGTGTTCTTGATGGCCAGCGGGGTGCGGTCGTCGGGGTCCACGCTCATGCCGCCGGTGGTAAAGATCAGCTCGCACCCTGCGGCCTTGGCCTCCAAAATGGCGGCAGTGATCCCGGCGGGGTCGTCATCGCAGACCTTATGGAAAACCATCTCGCAGCCGTAGACCGCCAGCTTGCTTTGCAGGATGGGGGTAAATTTATCCTCGATGCGTCCCTTGAACACCTCGCTGCCGGTGGTGATGATGCCCACCTTCTTGGCCTGCATGGGCAGCACGTTCAGGATAGGCTCTGCCCCGGCAGCGGCCTGCATGGCGTCCATCTTCTCCTGCTCGATGACCAGCGGGATGATGCGGGTACCGGCCAGCTTCTGCCCTTTTTTCACCGGCAGGTCGCCGTGGATGGTGGCGATCATCATCTGCGGGGTGCTGTTCACAGCCATCAACGCCTTGCGGTTGATCTTCAACAGGCCGTCGCAGTCCGCGATCAGCTCGATCTTACCTTCTTTCGGCGCAGTGCCGTGGATATTTTTGCCCGCAGCAGCCTTGTACAGCAGGGCGGCTGCCTCGTCCTCGTGGAGGATGCCGGGGTGCTTTTCCCAGACGTAGAGGTTTTCCTTGCCGATGGAAAGCAGCACAGGGATGTCCTCGGGCTGGATGACGTGCCCCTTGCGGAAGCGGGCATCCTTGTACTCGCCCGGGATGATCTGGGTGATATCATGGCAGAGCACCTGCCCTGCAGCGTCAACAGTACGGATCAGTTTCATGATGGCATTCTCCTTACAGCGCGGGCATCTGGGCTTCGATCCAGTCTGCCAGTGCCGGAATATCGTTCAGGTCAAAATCTGCGCCGGGGATATCCCCCACCACCGCCAGCGGCTGGAAGGAGACGGGCGCATCCGAAATGGCGCTGCGCACCACCTCGATCTTCGGCCAGCCGCTGGACTTGAACCCCTCCAGCAGCACAAGGTCGTAGCCGTGACGCTCGAACAGGGCAAGCAGATCCTGCTCAGTCAGGCGGAATTCCTCGGCCAGCAGGTAGCGCGTGCCGGAGTAGACCGCCACGCCCTCGGCACCGGCTTCCCGCAGACGGTAGCTGTCGGTGCCGGGCACGTCCGGGGTAAAATCGTGGCCGTCGTGCTTGATGACGCCCACCTTCAGTCCACGGCTGCGCAGCACGGGCAGCAGTTTTTCCAGCAGAGTGGTCTTACCGCTGTTGTGCACCCCACTGACGGCCAGCACCGCCGGGCGCTTGAGCGCCTGCGTTTCGGCCAGTGCCTGTTTTTGTTCACTGTACAAAGCAAAGCACCTCCACTTCTGTACCGGATTCTACCGGCCCGCTGCCGGCGGGGATCTCCACCAGACAGTTGCAGCCCATCATGGCGGACAGCGCACCGGAGGAGTGCGCCTCGGTGTTGCCCGCGCCGGGCAGGGTCACCTTGCCGCCGCAGGCAGTCGCCCGCAGGTAGCGGTTGCCCTTGCTGGGTTTGGAAAAGCCATTGGTCAGGGTGCAGACGGCGCGGGCGGGGATGCAGCTCTCCTCCCGCCGCCCGGCGGCGCGCAGCAGCGCAGGGATGGCGTACTGCTCCAGCGTGGCAGCGGCGGCAAAGGGGTTGCCGGACAGGCAGAACACCAGCTTGCCGCCCAGCGTTGCCGCCAGCATGGGGCTGCCGGGCTTCTGGGCTACGCCCTCCACCACCAGCTGTGCGCCCAGCTTTTCCAGCACAAGGGGCAGATAATCCTTCTGCCCTACGGAGACGCCGCCGCTGGTGATGACGGCATCGCAGCGGGTCAGCAACTCCTGCATTTTACCGGTGATGACCTCCGGGTCGTCGGAGCACTGCTGCCGTTCCACGGCAAAGCCCAGCTGACGCAGCCGGGCGGCGTTCTGGATGCCGTTGGCATCGTAAATTTTACCGGGTGTCCACGGTGCGCCGGGTTCCAGCAGTTCGCTGCCGGTGGAAAGGATGCCCACAGTCAGCGGGCGGCAGACGGCTACTTTGGCGTAGCCCTGCCCGGCCAGCACGCCCAGATGGGCGGGGGTGAGCACCGTCCCGGCGGGCGCGATGACCGCACCGGCGGCTACATCTTCCCCCCGGAACACGACGTTTTGCAGCGGTTTTACGGCAGCATAGAGCTGTACGGTCTCCTCGCCGCTGTCGGTCAGCTCCTGCATCAAAACGCAGTCCGCGCCCTCCGGCAGGGGAGCTCCGGTCATGATGCGGGCAGCGCACCCTGCGGGCAGCGCCGCAGCCGGGGCATCGCCCGCGTAAAGCTTCATCACCACCGGCAGGGTGACCGGGTTCTCCCGGCTTGCTCCGGCGGTATCCGCGCTGTGCAGGGCGTAGCCATCCAGCGGGCTGCGGTCAAAGGGGGGCTGGTCCATCCGGGCGCAGAGGTCGGCGGCAGCAATGCGCCCGCAGGCGGCTTCCAGCGGGATGGGCTCCGGGGACGGAGAAGGCAGAAGCGCTGCCGCGTCCAGCACGCTGCGCAGCGCCTTGACGGGGGAGCAGAAAGGCTGGTTCATTATAACTTCCTCCATAGACCCGCCGCTCTCCCCTTCTGCTATGGCTCAGACAGGGACACCGGCGGGGGTATTCTTTTTTCAAAAAAGGCAGGTGAAAAAGAAGCGGAGACGTCTTGACCGGAAAATCAAAACGCCTCCGCAGAATATCCCCACAAAACCGGCTGCGACAGCTTGCAGTCTGCTACGCCGGTGGCAGCCTTTGGCTATGCGCCGCCCTTGCAGCGGCAGCACACAGCCCAAAAGCACCTGTGAAGATGGGAGGAGTTCTTTTTTTCAAATTGCAGCGTTTCTTCTGCGGGAAGGCGGTGGGGTTTCCCCCGCCACCCTTGAATGCCGGCTTATGCAGCCCTTAGCATTGCGGCGCGGTGTCCTGCTCTTTGTGAGAGTTTAGACGCCTTTGCTCAAAGAAGCTCTTATACCCTGATTCAATTGTAGGTTGGTTTAATCGCAGAAATCGTCCACGTCGCTGATAGCCTTGGCGTAGCGGCGGGTGAGGTGCTTGGTGGAAAAGAGGAACCGCTCGTTCTGGTTGTTGGTCAGCTCCTCGATATCGGCATAGGCGGGGTTCTCCTGCATGGCCTTCCATGTCTGCTCAATGACCTCCGGCGCAAGGCCGTAGGGGGAGCGCTGGAAGTACTTGAGCGGGGTGGCGCTGGGGTAGATGCGGGCGTTGAACCGCACCATCTCGGCGAACATCACACACAGATCCTTGTCCTCGATGAGCTGCGCGATCATGGCGTAGTTATCGCTCATGTTGGCGTTGGAATAGTAGTAGGTGTCCTTTGCACCCGCGCGGGTGACGATATCGGTGCACTGGGGGTCTGCGGGCATCTGCGCCAGCAGCTCGTCGGCGTTTTCCACTTCCTCCAGCAGCAAAGCGTGGGGGGTAATCAGCGCAGCCGCAGAGCGGGCACGGATGTAACCGGCCAGCTCCTGTGCAGGGGTCAGCTCCGGCAGCTCCGGGGCGGTCTTGGTGGGCCGATCCGCAAAGGGATCGTTTTCTGCCTCCGGTTCACCGGCCAGAAAATCCAGCAGCTCCGGCTTTGCAGCATCAGGCTGCGCAGCTTCGGCGGCTTCGGGTGCGGCCTCGGCGGCCTGCTTTGCGGCAAGCTCGGCGGTCTCCCGCTCCACTGCGGCGATTACGTCCTCGCCAGTCTTGGCGGCGCTGCCGTCAAAGGTGCTGCCGGTCTCCTTCAGGCGGCGGGCAGTCTCGCTTGCGGCATCGATGTCGAACACCTCTGCCTTGGGCTTTTTCTTGGCGGCCAGCTCTGCCTTTTGCAGTTCCAGAACGGCCTGTTCCGGGTCTACGCTGCCATCCACCGTGGTGGTGTAGCCGGGTTTACGTCTGCCAAACAACATGACGATCTTTCCTCTTTCTATGGGATTTATTCAGCTGCTGCGGTGTTCTGGGCGTAGATGCCGCGCTTTTCCAGATCATCGGCCATGTCAGCCAGATCATACTTCTCCAGCGTCTCGCGGGTGGGCACACCGGTGGTGCGGTCCCAGCCAAAGACGTCGTAGAACAGATCCTTTGCCTTCTCCATGTCGGCGCGATCCAGCTTGGTGGTGCCTTCCTCGAATGCCTTGAAGTCGGGGTCCTTATCGAACACCCAATCACAGATGGCATCGTGCTCCTGACGGAGGTTTGCGCTGCCGCAGTTGAGCTGGAAGCTGATGGCGGTCATGGCGCGGAGCATCTGGGTGATGCGCTCACCGTCCTCCTGCAGACCGGCTTGGGTATAGGTCTCGCCGGTGACAGCAGTCATAAAGTCTGCCTGCAGATCCAAGTCGCCGTGGTACTCACGCTCCTTGGAGGGAGACTGGGTCATGGGCCACATCCAGTTGCACAGGGTGGCAGAGTCGTGGAAGTTCTTGTCGTTGACGCAGTATGCAGCCAACTTTGCCTTGTTCTCGTTGATGGGAGTGTAGGCCTTGGCCTTATCGTAGCAGCCCTCGCCGAAGAAGTCCTCCATGACCTTCTTGGTCACCTCATAGGGAGCGCCGGAACCGGTCTCGCAGACGATCTCGTGGATCATGCAGTCGCGGTTGAAAACGAGGTTGTACAGCATGCCCACCTGCCATGCCTCAGCAGGGCCGTGGTGGTTGGGGAAGCCGTTGTAGATCAGGTTGGAGTTGGTGGCATCATCGTCGCGGTCCAGCCAGCTCTTGGGCAGGCCGAACTTCTCCATCATGGCCAGAGTGCCCTTGGCGATCACGGACAGGTCGCCCTCACCGTAAGCCATGCGGCGGATCAGCTCCACCTCCCAGCGCGGGTCGCCGGCCTTCTCCCACTCCCAAGGCAGAGAATCGTACTCTTCCTCGCTGATGTACTTGGTGGCCTCCTCACGGGGCATCCGCAGGATCCACAGCAGGTCGCGGTTCAGGTTGCCGTAGTTGTCCCACAGGCCCATATCGTCCACAGCATGAGACCATGCCAGATTGATGACCATGGTGCCGTCGCCTTCGTACTTGAAATCGTGCACGCCGTCCGGATAGACGCGGGTGCCGTACAGCACGGGCATACAGGTGTTGGAGTTGTGGGTGGGCAGGTCGTAATCGGCCAGCGGATCCACATCGTACTCCGTGTAGCAGCGGATGGGGCAGGAGGAGCAGCCGCCGTTCTTCACGGTGTACTCGGCAGCCGGAGCGCCGAAGTCGAAGTAGCCCTTGAAGCAGCGCAGAGCCACCTTGTTGATATCGTTGTAGGGCTGTTCGCCGGTATCCACGGGGCCGCCGGGAGCCTTCTTCCACATACGGCCGGGGGCGCCGGACCAGCGGTTCTTGCCGGAGGTGGCGCTGTACTCTGCCCAGCTCTGGGGCTGTGCGGGCACGTTGTGGTTGTTGTTGCCGCCGATCAGGTTGCCCATCATGTAGTTGGAGAGCTCCAGCACCTTCTTGGGGTCAGCCACCTTGACGCTGCCGGTGCCGCGGATGGCCAGCCCCTTCAGCTTCTTGTTGCCCATGGCAGCGCCCAGACCGGCACCGCCGGAGTTGCCGAAGCTGGTGTTCAGGGTAGAGTAGTCCACCAGATGCTCACCGGCGGGGCCGATGGAAGCAGTCTCGAACTCACGGCCGTTCTGCTCCACCATCCACTTGTTGGAAGCAAAGGTACCCTTGCCCCAGATCTCGCTTGCGTCCTCCAGAGAGACCTCGCCGTCCTCGATGCGCAGGTAGACGGGCTTTTCGGAGATGCCGCTGACAACGATGCCGTCGTAACCGGCATACTTCAGCATGGAGCCGATGTGGCCGCCCATGTGTGCATCGATGATGGAGTGGCCCTTGGACCAAGTAGAACGGAAGGTCACGTTCATACGGCCGGAGCAGGGCACGCCGGCACCGGTCAGGGGGCCGACGCCAAAGATGACCAGAGCCTTCTCGTCATAGGGGTCCAGCTCCATGGGAGCTTCCTCGTACATAATGCGGTAGGCCATGCCCATACCGCCGATATATTTATGGTATTTTTCGTCGTCCTGGGTGGTGATTTCACCGGTGGTCAGGTTGACGCGCAGGATCTTGCCTGCCCAGCCATAGGTTTCAGCCATTGTTGTTCCTCCTTACAGGTCCATGTAAGCAGCCTGTGCTGCGCTGGTAACGGCATCCCAATCCACGATGGACAGAGCGCCGGACGGGCAGCCTGCCACGCAGGCACCGCAGGCGATGCACTTGGAGGACTTGCCGGTCTCGGGGTTGACGGTGGGCATATGCCACGGGCAGGCATCATGGCAGGCACCGCAGCCGATGCACTTGTCGGTATCCACTACGCGGATGCCGCGGCTGTCGGTGGTGATGGCCTTCTGCGGGCAGGCATTGCCGCAGGCGGGGTCCTCACACTGGCGGCAGGTGTCCGGGAAGTAGACAAAGCAGTTATCGGTGCCGGACAGCAGGCCGTTGCCTGCGCCGTCCAGATTCAGACGGCGCTGGATCTTGACGCGGCTGATGTAAGAGGAGCACACGCCATCGTTGGTCAGGGTGCAGTTGATCTCGCAGCGCTGGCAGCCGGTGCACAGGTCTGCGTTGACCACCAGCAGGCCCTGCGGCAGTGCCCAAGTGGCCACTGCGCCGGAGTCCACCTGCTGCTGAGAGCAGCCGAACAGGGACAGCATGGAAGCAGACAGGGTGAGCCCTGCAAGGCTCTTGCCCGAGATCTTCATGAATTGACGGCGAGTCATGTCAGCCGTCAGGAAATCAGTTTTTGCCATAGGTTCCATTCCTCCGTTGAGGTCACTCTGCGCAGAGTACCCCGGTCACATAGAAATACGAGTTGTTGACGATGGTCGTCACAGCCGAAGAGGTGATGGTCGCGCCGGAAAGGGCGTCCACCTCGGTCAGGTCTGCGCTGACGGCACCGGACGCATTGCCGGTGGTGGTCAGGCTGGCCTGCTCCAGACGCGCCTTGGACTGCTCCTCTGCCGAGAGATCCGCAAAGGGGATCGCCATCGGCTCGCCGTCCAGTGCGCTCTTGCTGAGCATGGCTGCGTACAGCTTGCGCCGTGCCACGGCCTCTGCGCTGGAATCCAGCGGCGGAGCCAGCTCATCGCCCAGTGCCTCGCCCTTCAACGCCGAGAAGGTAAGCCCCGCAGCATACATCTTGCGGGTAGCCTCGGCCTCGGGAGAGGTATCGAAGGTGCGCCACTGTGCGGGGTCAAAATCCCCGCACCGGCAGCGGCATAGGCGGCACCGGTAACGGGGTCCGTTACGGTGTAGCTTTTGCCTGCCAGCGTGAAGGGAGCTGCGCCTTGATACTGGGACGTGAACTCCGGGTTGACGCACTGGCCGCCAAGGCTTTCCGTTTCGTCCTGAGAGAGGATCTCTACTGCGGAAACATTGCCCTCGGCGTCAATGGTCACGGCAGCCTGCACATCGCTTTGGAAGCCCTTCTGAGAGCCCTCCACGCGGTAGCTGCCATCGTCGAGCTGGTACACTGCGCTGATGCCGTAGGTGGCTGCATCCGCCTCCGACACCGGCAGCAGGGTACCGGCAACCGTGGTGCGTGCGCTTTGCAAGGTGGTCAGACCGACCGCCAAGGCGATGGTCGCAACGCCCATGGCTGCATAGCCCGGCAGCCGCTTGCGCCACAGCGGTACGGGCGCAAACGGGTTGGTTGCCTGCTTCATGTTATCACCTGCCTGTTTTTTATTTTGCCGGGTAACCCCGGACAACAATTGAGGCCGCTCTGGCTGCTGCAACAGCGGAGCGGTCTCTTCGATAATATATTAACATGCGTGCGCGGAGTATGTCAACAGAAACAGACAGGCTTTTCCGTTTTGTAACTATTGTTTTTGTAATATTTGCTTAAACTTTAGGGATTTTGCGTCCGCACACCAGCTGCAGGCCGTATTCCGCAGCAAGTTCTGCGGATTGCACGGTGGGCATGCTTTTGCTTACCAGCACCGGCACCCCGGCGCGGATGGCCTTGCGCACCATATCCAGCGGCACCCGGCCGCTGGTGTACAGCACACATTCTGCCAGCGGCAGCCCTGCCAGCACCGCGCAGCCCACCGCCTTATCCAGCGCGTTGTGCCGCCCCAGATCCTCACAGGCAAAAACAATTTCCCCTTTGTGCAGCACAAAGCAGCTGTGCACCGCCCGGGTGGCGCGGTACAGCGGCAGCCCGGCGTGCATGGCGGCGGTCAGGCGCTCCACCCATTCCGACTGCAAGGCCAGCCCCGGCACAGGGCGCAGGGGCTGCAGTTCCACCGGGCTGCCCAGCGCGATATTATCGGTGCAGCAGCTGGCCACCTCCTGCGCGGCGGCGCGGCGGGTAGGCAGCGGGTGGCGCAGATATACCTGCACCTTTGCGCCCTCGGCACAGACGGCGATCTGCTCCACCTCGTCCGCAGACGCGATCCATCCTTCGGTGAGCAGCCGCCCCAAGGCCAGCTGCGGCAGCAGCGCCGGGGTGCATACCACCCGGAAGGCAGGCTGCTCGTTCACATAGATAGCGGCGGCGTGCTCTGCCGGTACGGTGGCTTCGGTGCCGTCCGGCAAACGCAGGCTGGCATAGGCCGTCTGCGCGCCAAAGCGGTCGGTGATCTGCAAAGAGGGTGTACTGCGTTTTTCCATAAAGTTTCCTTGTATTATAAATGCACTATTGTGTGTCAGACGGACAGTATCAACATACCGGTTCTGTGGCAAAAAGTCAAGAGTCATCTTGCCGTAAAACGCAATGCCGGACAGCCCGCAGACTGTCCGGCATTGCGATCAAAACGTCAGGTTTAAAGGCCGTTCCTCTCAGACCATGTTCTCAGAACACGGCCGGGACGATCCGCTGGGCATCCACATCCACGATGCCGTAGGTGTTCAGCCGCAGCTTCGGGATGACCGGCAGGCTTACAAAAGCAAGGGTCATAAAAGCGTCGATGTCCTCCGAGATGCCGTGGGCTTTCAGTGCCGCCTTGAGCGCCTGCAGCTTTTCCTCCACGGATTCGGCGCTCTCGGTGCTCATAAGCCCTGCCACCGGCAGCGGCAGCTCCCCTACCACCTGTCCGTTCAGTGCAAAGGCAAGGCCGCCCTTATTTTTGCGCACCGTGTTGCCCGCCAGCACCATGTCGGCATCGTTGGTGCCCGCCACGATGAGGTTGTGGGAGTCGTGGGCGATGCTGGAAGCCACCGCGCCGCATTGCAGGCCGTAGTTACCCAAAAAGCCCAAGCCCACATGGCCGGAGCGGTGATGCCGCTCGAACACCGCCAGTTTGACGATTTTCTGCGCCACATCCACGCCGGGCGCTGTGCCCGGATGCTGGCAGAACGGAACGATTTTTTCCGTGGTCAGCAGGGCGTGCGGGGTCAGGCAGATCACGCGCTGCCGGGTGCCGGTCTGCTTCAGCTGCAATTGCTCCGGGGTGATCTCATCCATGTTGAAGGAATCGAACACCCTCGCAAAGCGTGCCTTGTCCACAGTAAGGGCGGCGGGGTGCAGCATTCTGCCCTGCTGCGCCACCAGTTTGCCCTTTTTGTACACCTGCTCCACCGTGAACTTTTCCAGATCCGACAGCACGATCAAATCGGCGGTATAGCCCGGGGCTACCGCGCCGCTGTGCGCAAGACCGAAGTACTGGCACGGGACAAGGGTGCCCATCCGCACCGCCACCACCGGGTCTACCCCGGCAGCAATGGCTTTGCGGATGATATAGTCGATGTGCCCGCCCTGCAACAGGTCTCCGGGATGCTTGTCATCGGTCACCAGCATACAGCGGCTGCAATAGGGCTCCCGGAACAGAGGCAGCAGGCTGTCCATGTTCTGGGCTGCGGTACCCTCCCGCACCATGATGTATTGTCCGCGCCGCAGCTTTTCCATGGCTTCATGGATGTCCGAGCACTCATGGTCGGACTGCACCCCGGCGGCGATATAAGCGTTCAGTTCCTCCCCGCTGAGGAAGGGGGCGTGCCCGTCGATGCGTTTACCCGCAGCGGTGCAGTCGCATATCTTCTGCAGGATCTTTTCGTCCGCGCGCACTGTGCCGTAGGAGTTCATCAGCTCAGCCAGTCCCAGTACCCGGGGCTGCTGATAGTAGGGGCGCAGCTGCTCCGCTTCCAGCACCGCGCCGGACTCGTCCAGCCCGGTGGCAGGCACGCAGGAGGGCAGCATAAAGTAGACCGAAAGCGCCAGATCTTTTGTGGTCTCCAGCATAAAG
>OCHV01002091.1_pt1 | contig 11803 bp, 9 predicted proteins | sample 1538461 | NCBI WGS metagenome assembly OCHV01 (sample SAMN04571692, study PRJEB22368) | human gut metagenome | biome: human gut; material: stool | host: Homo sapiens | place: Luxembourg | collected 2012-08-03 | reverse complement strand
GGATGACTTCTTCCAGGCTGTTGAGGACCATGTCCCGGTTAATGATGATCTCATGGTGCTCGCTGCCCAGATACTCTGCGGTCTGGCGGGCATATTTCAGGTCGATGGCGTCGGTGTCCATGCCGATGGCAAACGTCCGGATGGGCTTGCCCAGCTTTTTGGCCGCAATGGAGCAGACCAGCGAGGAATCGAGGCCGCCGGAGAGCAGGAAGCCCACCGGGGCATCGGCGTCCAGCCGCTTCTCCACGCCCGCAATGAGCTTTTCGCGGATGTTTTTCAGGATGGTGGGCATGTCGTCCTCCATGGGAGCCGGCACATCGGCGATGTCCTCATACCGGACAAAGCGGCCATCGCAGTAGTAACTGCCAATGGGGAACGGGCGGATGTCGTCGCACCAGCCAATGAGGTTCTGCATCTCGGAGGCGAACGCGATCTGGTGGCTGGACTTGGAGTAGCCGTAGAACAGCGGCCGGATGCCGATGGGGTCGCGGGCCGCGATCAGACGATCCTTGCGGGAATCGTACAGAATCAGAGCAAACTCGGAGTCCATGTGGCGGAACATGTCGAGGCCGTACTCATAATAGAGCGGCAGCAGGATCTCGCAGTCACAGTCGGAGGCGAATTTGTAGCCCCGGCGCTTCAGGATCTCTTTCTCGAACCGGAAGCCGTACAGCTCACCGTTGCAGACCACGCAGTCGGCCCCGCGGTAGAACGGCTGCATTCCCTCCGGCGTCAGGCCCATGATGGCAAGGCGGCCAAAGCCCATCAGGCCGAAAGGCCCTTCCACCACGCGCTGATCGTCCGGGCCGCGCGTCACGGTGCGCAGCAGGTATTCTTTGAATTTGGCGGCACTCAGGTCGTGCCCCGTGTAACCCATAACACAACACATACTTCTTACCCCTCTGAAACAAATCAAACCAAACAAAAAATACGGCAGCAATCATCCCATTTGCTAGGACGAATGCTGCCGTATCCGTGGTGCCACCTAAATTACCGGCGCACAGGGGCGCCAGTCACTTTTGTGCGCTCTCCCCGTTGAAAGCACTGCCGCGATAACGAGCGGCGCACGTCTGCCCCTACTACGCGCCCGAGGCGGGTTCAGGGGGAAGCTCACGGGGGTTCGTTCAGGTCCGGCTCTCTGCGCGGCTTGCACCTGCCCGCGCTCTCTGGAAGAGGGCCGCGTGGACCTTACTTTTCCCGGTCAACGCTTTTTCTTGACCGAATTGTATCACGGCTTTTCTGCCGTGTCAATCGGGTATTCACAATTTTTTTCGGTTTGTGCAGGGTGAACGGTTTCGGCTTCCTTTGCGGCGCAGCTGCGGCACAAACCGTACAAAACGCTGCCCTCGCACTGCAGGGTAAAGCCGTGCTCCGCCATCAGGTGGGCCCGCACTTCATCCATGAAATGGCAGTCCAGGTGGTAGATGCGGCCGCACCGCACGCACTTCAGGTGCAGGTGCTCCCGGCAGTGGCGGCCCTCGTCCACATACTGGAACACGGCTTTTTCGCCCTTGTCCGCCACGTATTTCATCACCCGCTGCTCCCCGGCCAGTTTATCCAGATAGCGGTAGACCGTGGTGGGGTTTGGGGCCGCGCCCTGCTCTTCCAGGTGGGCCAGAATGTTGGACGCGCTGACTGCGTGCTGGCGGTTATTGATGAGATAATCCAGGATGAGCTGGCGTGTTTTGGTGTTGTAGCCGTCGCTTCGTGCCATGCAAAAACCTTCTTTCTACCGGGTAGTGTACCACAATTTACACATGGATGCAAAACAAGAGCGCGAAACTGGTGACAAGCACAAAAACGTTTGTCAAAATACTCAAAACAGAGACAATATATCTGGTCAAAACGGAAAACGCACCAAAGTTTTGCGAAAAGTCTTGTAATAAATAACACCTTGTGTGATAATAAGAAGACCAGATTCGTTGGATTGTTTCAGGGATACAACCTGCCGTACCCAGAGCGCTGCTTCCGGTTGGAACGTTGTGGGTGGGCGGGGTATTTTTGCTTGAAAGATCCCCGGAGATATAGGAGAAGAAGATGAAAGAGATGGAATCCCAGGCAAAGCTGAGCTTGAAACTTCAGGCGTACCAGTACCTGAAAACCAAAATCCTGAACTGCGAGTACCGTCCCAACGAGTTTCTCAACGAGCAGAAGCTCTGCGCCGAGATGGGCAACATCAGCCGCACCCCCATGCGGGACGCGCTGGGCCGGCTGGAGCAGGAGGGCCTCATCACCATCCTGCCCAAAAAGGGCCTGATGGTGTCCGGGATCACCGAAGAAGACGTGCACAGCATGTTTGAGATGCGTCTGCTGGTGGAGCCCTATGCCCTGCGTACTTATGGCAGCGAGATCCCGCAGGAGGAGCTGGCCGCGTTTACCGAGTTGATGCATAACCCGGACCGCATTGATGATTTCTGCAAAGCGGACGATGATTTCCACGAGCTGCTGATGAGCACCCTGCCCAACAAGTATCTGCGCTCGGCCTACGACCGCATCACCGGCCTGAACACCCGTTTCCGCATCATGACCGGCAAGGTGAGCATGATCAACCGGGAGCAGACCTGTGAAGAGCATCTGGAAATTCTGGATGCCGCTACCAAGGGCGACTGGAACACCGCCGCCGATGCTTTGCAGAAGCACCTGGAGATCGCCCGTGACAAAGCCGAGGGCGTGATCAAGGTCATCCGGCTGTGGTAACTGGAAGCAAGCAAAAAAGGACGCCTGACGGCATCAGTCAGGCGTCCTTTTCGTATGGGGCAAACATCAGAGCGCGTCCAGCTCTTGCTGCAGCTGGGCCAGCGAGGCGCGGATGGGCAGTTTCTGGGGGCAGACGCCCTCACACTTGCCGCAGCGCGCGCAGTGGCTGGCTTTTTCGGCGTCCGGGAAGTGGGCCGCCCACTGCTTTTTGATGGCGTCTTTCTGGCCGAACATGGAAAGTTTGTTCCAGATGCTGAAGTTGTCCGGGATGTCCACGCCCATGGGGCAGGGCATACAGTAGCGGCAGCCGGTGCAGCCGATCTTGATCCGGCTGTGCAGGATGGCAGCGGTCTTTTCCACGGCCTGCGTCTCTTCGGGGGAAAGCGGCTCAAAATGCTCAAATGTTTTGAGATTATCTTCCAGCTGGTCTTCCGCGCTCATGCCGGAAAGGATGACATGGACATTCTGGTGGCTGCCCACCCAGCGCAGAGCCCAGGAAGCGGCGCTGGCCTCCGGGCGCAGGGCCTTGAGGGGGGCTTCGGCGTCCGGGGGCAGGGTGGCCAGGGTGCCGCCCTTGATGGGCTCCATGATGATGAGGGGGACGCCCAGCTCCTCGGTCAGCTGGTAGCCGCGGTCACCGGAGATCTCCTCGGCGCGGTCATCTGTGTCCAGATAGTTGTATTGCAGCTGGCAGAAATCCCAGGGCTGATCCCGCAGGATGTGCTCAAAGCCCGCCGAATGATCGTGGCAGGAGAAGCCCAGGCTGCGGATGGTACCGGCGGCTTTCTGCTCCCAGAGCCAGTCCACGATGCCCAGGGCCTTGGCCTCGTCGTAGCGGGCCTTGTGCAGGGAGTGCATCAGGTAAAAATCAAAATAGTCCACGCCCAGCCGTTTTTGCTGGTCGGCAAAAATGCGCTTGGCCTCGTCCAGGCTCTTGCACTGCCACAGGGGCAGTTTGGTGGCCAGGTAAAAACTTTCCCGGGGCCATTTGGCAATGACCCGGCCTACAAAGGGCTCGCTCTCACCGCCGTGGTAGGGGTAGGCGGTGTCAAAGTAGTTGACGCCCGCGTCCCGGGCGGCGTTGAGCAGGGCTTCGGCCCGGGGCTCGTCGATCCTGCCCTCCGGTGTGGTGGGAAAGCGCATACACCCATAGCCCAGCAGCGAGGTGCGGACCGGGGCGTTTTTCCAGTTGCGATATTCCATAGCTCTCTTTTGCGGCGGGAATTTTGGCACGGCCCGCCGCTCCTCCTGCAGCAAGTATACCATAAGGCAAAAAAATATGATACAATAGGATGCAGCGCAACCTGCAGCAAATCAATTTGAAATACGAGGAAGACAATGGAACCTTTGAAATTTGGCAATATCACGCTGCCCCACAAGGCAGTGTTCGGCCCCATGGCGGGCTTCACGGATGCCCCCTGCCGCCGCCTGATGGCAGAGCACGGCGCGGGCTTTACCGTCAGCGAGATGGTGTCCAGCCGGGCGCTGGTGTACGGTGACCACAAAACGGTCAGCCTGCTCAAGGCGGAGCCCAACGGGGCCCCCTACGGCGTGCAGATCTTTGGCGAGGTGCCCGAGATCATGGGGCAGGCCGCGGCGGCCATTGAGCAGTACCAATTCGATTTCCTGGACATCAACATGGGCTGTCCGGCCCCCAAGATCGTGTCCGGCGGCGCGGGCAGCAAACTGATGCTGGACCCGGACGTCTGCGGCAGGATCGTGGAACAGGTGGTGCAAAACACCTCCCGCCCCGTCACGGTCAAGATGCGCAAGGGCTGGGATGCCGACCACATCACGGCCGTGGAGTGCGCCAAAGCCTGCGAGCAGGCGGGGGCGGTGCTGGTGGCTGTCCATGCCCGGACCCGGGAGCAGATGTATACCCCGGGCATCGACCGGAGCATTGTCCGGAAAGTGAAAGAGGCCGTCCACGTCCCGGTGCTGGGCAACGGCGACATCCACACGGCGGAAGACGCCCTGACCATGATGCGGGAGACCGGCTGCGACGGCGTGATGATCGCCCGGGCGGCGCTGGGCGACCCCTGGCTGTTTGAGCGGGTGAACGCGGCCATCGAGGGGCTGCCCGCCCCGAAAGAGCCGAATTTACAGGCCCGGATGAACGCCCTCCGCCGCCAGGTGGAAGAGATGGTGGAGCAGAAAGGTGAATTTGTCGCCATGCCCCAGGCCCGGGCCCAGACCATGCACTATATGAAAGGCCTGAAAGGTGCTTCGGCCCTGCGGCGGTACTGCTGTGAGCTGAGCCATCTGGAAGACATCGACACCCTCATCGAGGCCGTGTTTGACCAGCAGCGGAGAGCTGCGGATGCAGATGATAACCGGGAGATCCCGTTCCCGTAAAGAAAGAAGGCCCTTACCATGGATTCTCTCACTTCTCGCCGTCTCCGCCTGCCGGGGCGTCAGCGTGACCGCTTCTGGCTGACAGTGGGGCTGTGCGCCCTGACGGCGGCGCTGTTCTTTCTGCCGTTCTACATTCTGGACGGCGGCTTTTTCCACTATGCCGGCGATTTCAACAGCCAGCAGATCAGCTTTTACCGGTATATGAACGGCTTTGTCAAGGGGCTGGGCTACCCGGACAGCCCGCTGGCCGGGGCGGCGTCCAATACGTTCTCCTGGGCCACCGACCTGGGCAGCGGTGCCATGAACGCCTATTCGTTCTACCTGTACGGCTCGCCGTTTTTCTGGTTCTCGCTGATCTTCCCGCAGCAGTGGCTGCCCTACCTGATGGTGCCGCTGCTGGTGCTCAAGTTTGCCGTGGCGGGCGGCGGCGCGTACCGCTATCTGCGCCGCTATGTGCAGAACGCGAATTTTGCGGTGCTGGGTGCCTGCCTGTATACGTTTTCCGGCTTTTCGGTCTACAACATCTTCTTCAACCACTTCATTGACGTGGTGGCCCTCTTCCCCTGGATGCTGGCCGCGCTGGACGAAGCAATGTATGAGCACCGCCACGGGCCCTTTGCGTTCTGGGTGGCGCTCAACCTGCTCAACAACTATTTCTTCTTTGTGGGGCAGGTGCTCTTCCTGGTCATCTACTTTGTCTGCAAAGTCAGCGCCGGGGAGGTGAAGCTGACGCCGAAGCTCTTTGCGCGTCTGGCGTTTGAAAGCCTGCTGGGCGTGGCGCTGGGCTTTATCCTGCTCTGGCCGGCGGTGCTCTCGGTGCTGCAAAACCCCCGCACCATCGACCTCTCCTCCGGCTGGGGCTTTTTGACCTATTCCAAGGTCCAGCAGTATCTGGCCATTCTGGTCAGCTGGATCCTGCCGCCGGATTCGCCCTATATGACCTCCATCTGGTCCGAGGGCGTCATCAAGTGGACCAGTATGTCCGCCTACCTGCCCCTGTGCAGCCTGGCCGGTGCCATGGCCTACTGGCGGGCCCGGAAAGGGGACAGCAAAAAGCGGATCGTGGCTACCTGCGCCGTGTTTGCGCTGGTGCCCGTCCTCAACAGCGCGTTCTATGCCCTCAACTCCAGCTACTATGCCCGCTGGTACTATATGCCGGTGCTCATCCTCTGCGCCATGACGGCCTGCGCGCTGGAAGCGCCGGACACCGACCTGGATGCCCCGGCCCGGGGCATTGGCTGGCTGATGGTGGCCACCCTGGCCTTTGCCGTGGTGCCGGTGCAGGACACGGAAAGCGGGAGCTGGAGCTTTGGCGTGCTGCAGAACCCCGGCCAGTTTGCGGCGGTGTTCGCCTTTGGTCTGGGCGGGCTGCTGGTGTACCGCTTTCTCTGCGGGCGCTGGCGGGGGCAGAAAGTGTTTGCCCGGCGGCTGCTGGCGGCCACGCTGGCCTTTGCCTGCGCGTTCAGCGTGGTGCACATCGGCATTGGCAAGTTCGGCCAGTGGAACACCGACAGCGACCTGGTGGAGGAGTACACCAACGCCCTCAAGCTGAAAGAAGACCTCCCCGCGGGTGACTGGCGCGTTGACACCTACAAGACCCACGATAACCTGGGCCTCTGGCTGGACAAGAGCTGCCTGCAATACTTTGGCAGCACGGCAGCCCCCAGCATCCTGAGCTTTTACCCGGCACTGGGCGTCAAGCGGGACGTGCGGAGCGAGCCGGAGCTCTCCAACTACGCCCTGCGGGGGCTGCTGAGCGTGAAATATCTGCTGACCACGGGGAAACATCAGGAGGATTTCCTCGCGGAGGCCGACGAAGGCTGGAGCTACTACGACACCCGGGACGGCTACCTGCTGTATGAGAACGAGAATTACGTCCCCATGGGGTTTACCTACGATTACTACCTGACCGAGAGCCAGTACGAGAACACCATCAAGACCACCCGCTCCAATCTGCTGATGCGGGCGCTGGTGCTGAAAGACGAGGATGCCGAAACCTACAGCGAGTACCTGCAACCCCTGCCCGAGGAACGGCTGAACGACCTCTACTATGACACCTACGTGGAGGACTGTGATGCCCGCCGGGCCACGGCCAGCCGGGTGTTTGAAATGACGAATTCCGGCTTCCATGCCGAGATCGACCTGACCCGGGAAAACCTTGTCTTCTTCTCGGTGCCCTATGACGATGGCTTTACGGCCTATGTCAACGGGGAGCAGGCCGACATCGTGGAAGTGGACGAGGGCCTGATGGCGGTGCTCTGTCCGGCAGGGACCAACCGCGTTGATTTTGTCTACCAGGCCGATGGCTACTCCCTGAGCCGAGCCGTGACGCTGGCGGCCATCCCGGTCTTTGCAGTCTACTGCGGTTTCTGGTGGTACCGGAAGAAACGGAAAACCGCGTAACAAAGCACAAAAAATTGTCAATACGCATTCTCCCACAAAATCCCGCGTTCTTTTTGGTAAAAGAGTGCATAGCCTCCGCAGCTCAAACGTGATAGAATAAGCCTGTTTGCGGCAGGCCGCGAAATACTGTGAGGAGAGTGCAACATGGAACAATGTTATCTGATGCCCGGACAGGAACGCTGTGAGAAGATCAAGGATGCAAACGGCGTGCCCAAAGTAAGCTACTCCTACCGCTCGCTGCAGGGGGCGTTTTTCCACTGTGTGAGCCGCAGTGTGGAGGAGGCCCAGAGCCGCTGCGAGGACTGGCTTGTGACCCAGGACCGCTGTTACCGCAACTGACCCACGGCAACAAAAGGATATTTTGCAAAGAGAGCTGCAGCCGCTGCACGGGCGGAAGCGGCTCTCTTTTTGTATGTGGGAGAAAAACAACGATCCAGACAAAAAAGAAAAGTGAAAATCTGGCAAAATTGTGGGCCATTGTTCCGGGTGAAAATACTATTAGATGGGGGGAATTGACAACATTTTTGATTCCGGGTATAATAAAATGCGATATTGTGAAAATTTGTCAAAATTTAAAAAACAGCGCAGGCAAACGATTTCAGCACCACAGAAAGGGGGCTTCCGGGAATGGACGAACGGTATACGCGGTACATTGAAAACCTGCGCCGGGTCCGTGCCCTCGTGCGCCCGGAAGTCCACGCCGGAATGAAAGCCGCCGACCTGCTGGAAGAGATCAAGCAGAACGCGGCGGAGTCCTACACGCTGATGCAGCAGAGCAATGCCATCCTGGACGAAGTGATCTTTTCCCGCCGGGCGGAAAACCTGACGGAGGAGGAAGCCGCGGGCCTTTCCGAGTTCGCGGGCAAACTGTTCCACTACGCCAACAGCGAGGACTGCGGCATTGCCTATAAGATCCACGCCCTGCTGCTGGACTACGCCCGCCTGAAACAGGACGACCGGGCCATCATCCGGGAGCTGTACTGGGCCGGCGTGACCATGCATTACATGAATGTCCGGAGCGATGATTCCAGCATCAACCCTCTGGGCAAACAGGTGCGGGGATACTTCCAGGAGGGAGCCTCCTACATGGCCCGGTACGAGGGATTTGACCTGGAGACCAAGAGCTATATCATCCGGTGCCTGGGCAACAGCCGGATGGCCATGTCCCGCCACAGCCATGCCGACTGCGAAGCTTACATGGAAGTGTTCGACAAGGCCATGGGGGTCATCTGCTCGCCCTATTACCGCAAGCTGGACCCCTCCATCCCCTGGGATAAATTTGAGTATGCCATGCACGCGGATCGGATGACCCTGCTGGCTTACCTGCGGGATTTTAAGGACCCGGAGATCGCGGAAAAGGTGCTGGAATCGGCGGAGTATATCCACCGGGAGCAGGCGAAGAACCAGACGGACGACGAGCGGCTGCAGAACTGGCGGCTGGGCTATTTTTACGCGATGGCCCGTTACCACGCCGGGCGCTGCCCGGTCCGCGAGGTGGTGGACGTGCTGTTGGAGGCCATTGAAAAGGCGGACCCGAAAGACTACTCGCCTACGGGCATCAACAACAATCTGACCAGCCTCTCCTCCCTGTTTTATTATGAGGCCGCGCTTCCGCCGGAGGAAAAGCCCCAGTACGCCTGCCGGCTGGAAAAAATGTTCAGCAAGAGCGTGAGCTACCTGAACGATCTGCCTGTGAACCAGTATCCCCGTGTGGCCAGCAACGCGGTGCGGGAACTGGTGGAGATGCAGGCAGGCGCGGAGCGGCCCTACCGCAAAAACATGCTGGTGTACATGCTGGCGGCCCACAAGCCGACCTATGTCCACTCTTTGATGGTGGCCAACCTGACCCGCTTTTTTGTCCGGCGGCTGCTGTGGAAGAAGCCTGAGGCCATGGTGGGCACCATGGGGTACGATACCGTGGAAGCGGTGCGGCAGCACGCGGAGGAACTCTGTGTGATGGCCTATGAATGCGGCGTGTACCACGACATTGGCAAGAGCATGGTGACCATGTATGTGGGCAACAACTCCCGCCGCCTGCTGGATGAGGAATTTGTCTGCGTGCAGTGGCACGCGGCGTTTGGCTATGAGCTGCTGTGTAAGATCGGCCACAAAGACGACCTGGCGCTGGCGGCACTCTACCATCATACGTATTATGACGGCCAGGGAGGCTACCCGAAAGATCAGCCGCCCTGCCCGAAGAACATGAAGCCCATTGTGGACGCCCTGACCGTGGCCGACTCTCTGGACGCGGCCACCGACAACAATCGGGCGGTGCTACACGGCGGCAAAGCCGCTGGAAAAGCTGATCGAGGAGCTGCGGGCCCAAAAGGGCAGCCGCTACGCCCCGGCGGTGGTGGAGCTGTTCGACGACCCGGATTTCTGCACCGAGTTTCGGCGCAAACTGTACGAGTCCCGCCAGAGCGTGTATCTGGAAGTGTACCGCGAGACGATTTAACGCGCGAAAAAAGGCAGCCGCGAACGCGGCTGCCTTTTGTGCTGTCAAAATCAAAAAATCAGTTCTCGGAAGAAATATCCTGGCCGAAGTATTTCTCACCCAGCTCGGAGAGAGTGCCATCGGCACGCAGCTCCTCAATGGCGCTGTTGATGGCCTCCAGCAGGGTGGCGGTCTCGTCGCCTTTGCGCAGAGGGATGGCAACGTGGGAAGCTTCCTCCGTGAATGCCACCAGCTTGAAGTCCGCGTCCGGATGGACATTGAGGTAATCGTAGAACGAGACGTCGGCGTTCAGGGTAGCGTCGATGCGGCCTGCCGTCAGCAGCTGGATGGTCTCTTCCAGCGTGTCGATGCCCTGCACGGTAGCGCCGTAGCTCTCGGCCAGCTCCATGTAGGTGGAGGCCAGGCTGTTGGCCGTGGTCTTGCCATCCAGGTCCTCAAAGCTGGTAATGCTGTCGTTGTCTTTCTTGACGGCGAGCGCGGTGTGGATGTAGCCGTAAGGCGTGGTGAAATCGTAGGTCTTGGAGCGTTCCTCGGTGACCTCCACGCCGTTGCAGACCATGTCATAACGGCCAGCGTCCATGCCGGCAAACAGGCTGTCCCAATCGCTCTCCACATATTCCGGCTCCACGCCCAGCTTCTCGGCAATGGCGCGGGAGACCTCGACGTCGTAGCCCACCAGCGTGTCGTCCGCGTCGTGGAAGCTCCAGGGCTGCCATGCGCCTTCCAGCGCCACGATGAGGGTACCGCGGTTCTGGATGGTGGAGAGCAGGTCGCCGTCCGCGGAGGCAGCACTGGAGGCGGCAGTGCCAGCGGTGGAAGCCGCGGTGTTATGGGAGGAAGAGCAGCCGCTCAGGCTCAGCACGCCTGCCGCTGCCATCACGCTCATCAGGGAGATAAAGGTTCTTCTTTTCATGTTTGGATTCCTTTCAGTTCGTATGTTCAATTTTGCGTAAAAATTCTCTGGTGCGTTCTTCTTTGGGGTGGGCGAAGAACTCCTGCGAGGGAGCGGCCTCCACCACCACGCCATTTTCCATGAAGACCGTCTTGGAGGAGACGCCGCGGGCAAAGCCCATCTCATGGGTGACCACCAGCATGGTCATGCCCTCTTCGGCCAGCTGCCGCATAACGGCCAGCACCTCACCGGTCAGCTCCGGGTCCAGGGCGGAGGTGGGCTCATCGAAATAAAGAATTTCCGGGTCGGTGGCAAGAGCCCGGGCAATGGCCACCCGCTGCTGCTGGCCGCCGGAGAGCTGGCGGGGGTAGGAATCGGCTCGGTCGGCCAGGCCGACTTTTTCCAGCATCTTCATCCCGATGGCGTCGGCCTGGGCTTTGGGCATCTTGCGGGCGATGACAAGGCCCTCGGTGACGTTCTGCAGGGCGGTCTTGTTCCGGAAGAGGTTGTAATTCTGGAAGACGAACGCCGTCTTTTTGCGCAGGCGGGCAATGTCGGCCTTGGTGATCTTGCCCAGGTCAAACTGTTCGCCGTCAAAGATCAGGGTGCCGCTGTCGGTTGTTTCCAAAAAGTTGAGGCAGCGCAGGAACGTGGTCTTGCCCGAGCCGCTGGGGCCCAGGATGGCGACGACATCGCCCTTGTTGACGGTGAGGTCCACGCCCTTGAGGACATCCAGCTGGCTGACTACCTTGCGGGCCCCGGGCTTGTGAAAGATGCCGGCCTGCAGGCCGGGTTTTGCGTAAGTATAAAACGATTTGCGGAGATCCCGCACTTCTAACATGGCCATACGCTCCACTCCTTTCTCACTGGAAGCCGCGGGCGTTCAGATGGCGCTCCAGCAGGCTCTGCAGCTTGGTGATGACGGTGCAGAACAGCAGGTAGACCACGGCGACCTCGCAGTAGATGGGCAGGAAGATATAGGTGCGGGCGGCCACCCGCTG
>OCHV01002087.1_pt1 | contig 11827 bp, 10 predicted proteins | sample 1538461 | NCBI WGS metagenome assembly OCHV01 (sample SAMN04571692, study PRJEB22368) | human gut metagenome | biome: human gut; material: stool | host: Homo sapiens | place: Luxembourg | collected 2012-08-03 | reverse complement strand
ACTGAAAATCCTCGTGTCACTGGTTCGATTCCGGTTCTGGGCATTTTTATTTTATGTAAACGGAAAGACTGCGTATACCGCAGTCTTTTTTCTATATTTTATTATTAGAGAAAGAACTCTAATGCAGAAGAGTAACTGTAGATTTATGATTTGATGATAGGGAGAGATTGATTTGGCAAGCATTGGAGATGTAGCAAAATTAGCTGGAGTATCAAGAAGCACTGTTTCACTTGTGTGTAATAATAAAGGATATGTATCTGACGAAACCAGGAAAAAAATTGAAAAAGCAATGAAGGAATTAAATTATATTCCAAGCGAGCTTGGCCGTAATCTGAAGATGCAAAAATCAGGAATTGTAGGAATTATTGTTCCAGATATCGCACATCCCTTTTTCAGTACGTTTATTAAATACGCAGAGAAAGAACTGTATTCCAGAGGGTATAAGGCACTGGTTTGTGGAACAGCTGGGCGTGAAGATGTAGAAGAAGCTTACCTTCAGATGCTGGATCGTAGAACTATGGATGGCGTGATTATGGGAGCTCATTCACTGAAGAAGGAGAGATATCTTAAGATTGACAGACCAATCGTAACAATTGATTGTTATTTGGCAGATTATATTCCGACTGTTCATGTAGACAAGAGACAGGTTGCAGAGAAAGCAGCGTCGCTTTTTCTGGAGAAGAACAGAAAGAAAGTCGTACAGCTTGTAAGTTCTCATACGATTAAGAACTATGAGGATGAAAAGGAGAAGGTATTCCGCGAAATACTTCAGAAAAAAGGTTGTGAAGTTGTAGATATTTCTGTGGGATATAATACATTTACTACTGAAAAGTATCAGGATGCTGCAGCTCGTGCATTTGAGACATGTAATGATATGGATGGAATTCTTGGTGTTGATATGGCTGCAGCTGCCTGTATGAGAGAAGCGCAGTTACGAGGAAGAAAAGTTCCAGAGGATCTCAGCATAGTTGCGATTGATGGAACGTATATTACAAAAATCGGACCAGAAATTCTGACTGCGATTGTTCAGCCAATTGAAGAAATGGCTCAAAAATTAGTGTCAATGATCATCTCGCAAATTGAAGGGAAAAAAATTGAAGAAGTTGAATCTATTTTTGGCGTGACAGTCCAAAGTGGTGAAACATGTTAAATTACATGTTACTTTTTACCAAATATCACGACTTTAATTTGTTGAAAAATACAGAAAACAAAAAGAATTGATTAAATTCATTGACAGCGAAATGGTAATGATCTATTATAATCAACAGATATCGAAACGATTCGATAAACAAAAATAACAGTGGCCGATAGGAAATATTCCAAGGCCACTATAAAAAACAAACATATCGAATCGATTTGATAAAAACGATATATGTTATAATAGCACAAATAGGAGGTAATGAGAGATGAAAAAAGATCCTGTAAAGACAGCGCAGGAAATTCTGAAAGCATTTGGCGGAAAAGAAAATGTAATCAGTGCGACACATTGTGCAACCAGGCTTCGCGTGGAAGTAAAGGATGCATCTATTATTGATGAAGAGGGGATGAAAGAGATTCAGGGAGTAGCAGGTTATTTCTCAAAGAGTGGCCAGCATCAGGTGATTCTTGGAACTGGATTTGTGAATAAAGTTTGTGCTGAGTTTCAGAAACTGGCAGGAGTGACAGCTGGAGATGCTGAAGTAACAGAAAATGGGGAGAAGGAAAAATTATCTTTCCAGAGTACAACAAAGATGATTTCTGATATTTTTATTCCTATCATTCCGGTACTTCTTGCAACAGGTATTCTGATGGGAGTAAGAAGTCTTCTTGTAAATGGATTTGGAATTGAGTTATCACCATCTTTTGATACAGTATTTTCTGTATTAACAGACACAGCATACACATTTATCCCAGTATTAGTTGCATGGTCTGCATGCAAGAAGTTCGGTGGCTCACCGATCCTCGGTATTGTACTTGGGCTGATGCTTGTATCACCAACTCTTCCAAATAAATGGGATGTGGTAAATGGAGTTGCTGATCCGTTAAGTTTTGTCTTTGGACCGTTGCATTTAAATATTACAGGTTATCAGAGTTCTGTAATTCCTGCATTATTCATGGGATTCTTTGCAGCAAAACTGGAGAAGAAGTTACATCAGGTGATTCCGGATATCTTAGACATGCTGCTTGTACCATTCCTTACTTTACTTGTTTCACTTTTGGCAGGACTCTTTGTTGTAGGACCGGTTCTTTCAGGAATTGAAAAAGGAATGACAGATCTGATCCTTATGATGCTGAAACTTCCATTTGGAATTGGAGGAATCGCTTATGGAGGACTGATCCAGATTCTCTGTTCTGTAGGTATGCATCATACAGTAACACCGATCATTGTAAGTATTTTTACAGAGACTGGTGTAGATTACATTAACCCAATGGGATCTGCAGCAATCGCAGGACAGCTTGGAGCAGGACTTGCAATCGTCATGATGCAGAAGAATAAGCAGAAGAGAGCTAATATGATTCCAGCTCTGATCCCGGCATTATTCGGAATTTCCGAACCTGTTATGTATGGTCTTACATTCCCAAGACTTAAGCCATTCTTCATGGGATGTCTTGGAGGTGCTGTAGGTGGTGGATTCGCAGCAATCGTTGGTTTGTGTGCAAAGGGAACCGGAGCGTCTATGATCCCTGGTATGCTGCTTTACCTTCAGGGAGGAATGATTGAGTATATTATTGTATTACTGCTTTCTGTAGGAGTTGCATTTGCAGGCACATGGCTGATTATGAAGAAGAATCCAGAAGCAGTATAAAGGAGTAAATTTATGTTTCAGTATGATTTTTCAAATCATCAGAACCGGCATATTCGGATTACGGATATGCCGGCTGAATATTTTCAACGGATACAGGAGACAACCAGGAAAGATCCGTATTATCCGGTATGGCACATTGCACCGAAATGCGGTCTGATGAATGATCCGAATGGGCTGTGTGAGATTAATGGGATACACCATATTTTTTACCAATGGTTTCCGGCTGGACCGGTACATGGGTTGAAACACTGGTATCATTTGACAACAAAAGATTTTATTCATTATGAAGATCATGGTGTGGCAATGTACCCGGATACAGAATCAGACTCTTACGGGTGTTATACAGGAATGGCATTAAAAGAGGGAGAAAAAGTACATGTTTTCTATACAGGAATTGAAAATGAAGAGATGATCCCATGTACCTGTTATGCCAGATTTGATGGTGAGAAACTGACAGACCGGAAAAAGATTGTAGAAATGGATCCGGATCAGACGACAATGAATTACCGTGATCCATATGTCTGGAAAAGGGACAGTGAATACTGGATGCTGACAGGAGCAGAAAGTAAAGAACATGAAGGAATTCTGATGTTGTACAGAGGTAAGCAGGCAGATTCATATGAGTACGCCGGAAGAGTGAGATTACTTCAGAATGGACAGGAAGCAATGTTAGGTTACATGTTGGAATGTCCAAATTATTATGAAGAGAATCAAAAAGGAGTGCTGTTCTGTTCTCCAATGGGAATTTCAAGTGAGAATAAATATGATTATAAAAATGTGTTCTCCGTAGTTTACATGATAGGAAAACCATTGGATACAGAACGAAAAGAATTTCAATTTTCAGAAATGTATGAACTTGATAAGGGATTTGATTTCTATGCGCCTCAATCGTATGAGGATGAAAAACATCGAAGAATTTTATTTGGATGGCTTGGAAATTCTAAGAGCGAATATCCAACTGATAAGAATAATTGGGCTCACATGTTAACACTTCCAAGAGAAATTTGGATAGAGAAAGATAGGTTGATCCAGCAGCCGGTAGAAGAGCTAAAGCAGCTTCGTGCAAATGAAAGAAGCATTGCAGAGCATATAAAGGTTGAAGAATGTTCTTTTGAGCTTGAAGGAAATACAGAAGGTGCGTTTTCTATAGAGATAGGAAATAAAGATGGTAACTGTTTGATTTTAAGCGCAGATGGGGAAGAATATTGTCTGGACAGAAGTGGTATGACAGAAGTGTATGCGGAGAAGTTTGGAACGATCCGTTATGCAAAACAGTTAGAGAAGAAACAGACTGTCCGGGTTATGGTAGATCATTCCAGTATCGAGATTTTCTGCGATCATGGGAAAACGGTATTTACTTCGAGAATGTTTATAGATCATGTTTCTTATGTAAAGGTGAAAAATCTGAGCGGAAAGTTCTATGATTTGAAAAAATAAGATTGTGTCTCGCCATTTAGAATCGCCTGTAGCGATACGGCGAGATGCATTTTAAAATTAAAATCTGAAAAAAGTGCTTGCATTTATATAAGACTTATGATATTATTACTTCTGCGAGTGTTTAAGGGCGTGTAGCTCAGGTGGTAGAGCACTTGACTTTTAATCAAGTTGTCCGGGGTTCGAATCCCCGCACGCTCACTGAAAGAAAGCAGTAATCTATTATGATTACTGCTTTTAACTTTATATAAATAAAATATGGCATCAGGAGAATCTATCATTATTCAGATAGGTTCTTTTTACAAATAAGAGGTTATTATGGAATATTTATATGAAAAATTAACTGCATATGGAAATTCAGATTATTATGCATTTCATATGCCTGGACATAAGCGTAATATGGAGCTCATGAGAGCCAGGTTACCATATAATATTGATATAACAGAGATAGATGGATTTGATGATCTTCATCATGCAGAAGGATTGTTGAAAGAATTACAGGAGAATGCAGCTAGAGTATTTCAAGCGGAAGAGACGCATTATCTGGTTAATGGGAGTACAGTCGGACTTTTGAGTGCAGTGATGGGATGTACGGAGCGTGGTGGTAGAATCTTGATGGCAAGAAATTGTCATAAATCGGTATATAATGCGGTATATATGAATGAATTACGCCCAGTATATATTTATCCAGAGTTTTCGGAAGAGACAGATCTTAATGGTGAGATCCATGTAGACCAGATAAAGAAGTTACTTGAAGAATATGAAGATATTCAGGTGGTTGTCATTGTTTCACCGACTTATGAAGGAGTTGTGTCGGATATTGAAGCAATTGCGGAAATCGTGCATGAATATAAGATTCCCTTGATTGTCGACGAAGCGCATGGTGCACATTTTGGATTTCATTCATATTTTCCACAAAATGCGAATACACAAGGTGCAGATGTGGTGATCCACAGTCTTCACAAGACACTTCCGTCTTTAACTCAGACAGCATTGCTTCATATAAATGGGAGATATGCTGATCGTGAAAGGATAAGAAATTATTTGCATATGCTTCAATCCAGCAGTCCTTCTTATATTTTAATGGCATCCATTGATGAGTGTGTCCGGGCAATGGATGAGTGCAGAGAAGAAATCATGGACACTTATGTTGAGTGTTTGCAGCAAGCAAGAGAGAGACTGAAGCAGTTAAAGAATATAAAATTAATTGAGGCAGAACATTATGACCGGTCAAAGATAGTATTATCTGTAAAAAATCTTAAAAATACAGATGGGGAAGTTTTGAATGGAAAACGATTTCAGGAAATGCTGAGATCTTATCATTTGGAGATGGAGATGGCTTCCGGGTCTTATGTGATTGCTATGACAGGACCGGGAGATACACAAGAAGGAATGGACAGATTGGTTCAGGCAGTGATGGAGATTGATAAAAATATTCTGTGCGAAGAGCTTTCAGGGAATGATGAGGATCATACTATAAAAAATATTTCTTATGAAATGGTTCCATTAGAACAAGCATATTCTTCCTTTGAAGCAGGGAGAATGGAAGGCGAGAGTGTGAAATGGAATGAGGCATCAGGAAGAATCTCATTGGAATATGTCTATCTTTATCCACCGGGAATCCCAATGATTGTTCCTGGAGAGAGAATTACTTCTACTATTGTGCAAAAGATGGTAAAATATAAAGAAATGGGTTTTTCCATTGAAGGGCTAAGCCAGGAGAATTGTTTATTAGTTGCGGGGAATCCAGAATAAAGAACCGACAGGCTGGAAGTCGAGAATACGAATCCAGATGCATGTTTAAGAGCAGGAGAAAAAGTATGGGTAAAATATTTTATATTATGGGAAAAAGTGCTTCCGGGAAGGATACGATTTACAAAGAATTGATCGAAAAGATGCCTAAATTTCATTCAATCGTTCCATATACAACACGTCCAATGCGTGAGGGTGAGAAGGACGGAGTGGAATATTTCTTTGTCGATCAGGAACGATTTGATGAGATGATGGACGAGGAGAAAATCATCGAGTTTCGTTCTTACAATACAAAGTGTGGAATCTGGACTTATTTTACAGCAGATGATGGACAGATTGAATTGTGGCAGTATGATTATCTTGTGATCGGAACAATTGAGTCATATTATGCATTGAAAGAATATTTTGGTGATGATGTTATGGTTCCATTATATATAGAAGTAGAAGATGGATTAAGACTGTCGAGGGCGTTAGAAAGAGAACGGGCACAGACGAAACCGCAGTATGCAGAACTGTGCAGAAGATTTCTTGCAGATGCAGAAGATTTCTCGGAGGAGAATCTGGAAAGGGCAGGAATCAAGCGGAGATTTCAAAATATTGATAAGGAAACTTGTATGGAAGAAATTTTGCGAGAAATAAACGTGAATTTATGATATACTTAAATGGTAGTTCATAGTTTTGTAAGAAAATGATGTTAAAATTATGAATATACTATTGTTAGGTGGATAATTGTGAGAATATTATCCGCTAAAGATGAAATAAGATACACGGCAGGTGATAGAAATGAGTAGTTTTAAAGATGTAGTAGGGCACAAAAACATAATCAAGTATATTTCGAGCGCAGTTCAGGCTGATGCAGTATCGCATGCATATATTCTGAATGGCGAAAGAGGATCTGGAAAGCGGCTTCTTGCGAATCTTTTTGCTATGAGCCTGCAGTGCCAGAATCGTGCGGAAGACGGAGAGGCATGTGGAAAATGTCAGTCCTGTAAACAGGCACAGAGCGGCAATCAGCCGGATATTATTAAGGTGACACATGAGAAACCGAATACGATCAGTGTTGATGATATTCGTACACAGGTTAATAATGATATCGTGATCAAGCCGTACAGCAGCAAGTATAAGATTTATATTATTCCAGAGGCAGACTTAATGAGTGCCCAGGCACAGAATGCATTGCTTAAGACAATTGAGGAGCCACCGGAATATGCGGTGATCATGCTTCTGACAGAGAATGCAGAGGCTTTACTGCCAACGATTCGTTCCAGATGCGTTATGATGAAACTTCGTAATATTAAAGATCAGCTCGTAAAGAAATATCTGATGGAGCAGATGGAGATTCCTGATTATAAAGCAGATGTCTGTGTAGCATTTGCCCAGGGAAACATGGGAAAAGCGATTATGCTTGCGACATCAGAATATTTCAATGAGATTAAGGAAGAAGTTGTACATTTACTTAGAAATATTGATGAGATGAATGTTTCCGAACTGATGGATGCAGTGAAAAAATGTATGACATATAAGATGGAGATTAACGACTATCTGGATATGATTGCAATCTGGTACAGAGATGTATTAATTTATAAGGCAACTAAGAATGTAGACAGAGTAGTATTTTCTGATCAGCTGAGATATATCAAGGCGCGTGCAAGTAAGAGCTCTTATGAAGGAATTGAGAATATTTTGGACGCAATTGAAAAGGCGAAAGCCAGACTGAAAGCAAATGTTAATTTTGAACTGACAATGGAACTGCTCTTGCTTACAATAAAGGAGAACTAGATACATGACAAAAGTAATAGGAGTAAGATTCCGAACAGCGGGAAAGATTTATTTCTTTTCCCCGGGAGAGTTTGAAATCAAACAGGGGGATCACGGACGTGTTGTCAGCGCACCAAAAGAGGTGGACGATGATTCAGTGGTTCAGCCTTTGAAGTCTGTGATTCGTATTGCAACAGAGCAGGACGAGAAGACGGTAGAGAAGAATCGTCAGAAAGAGAAAGAGGCTTTTAAGATTTGTCAGGAGAAGATCCGCAAGCATGGACTGGATATGAAACTGATTGAAGCAGAATATACTTTTGATAATAATAAAGTCCTGTTTTATTTTACAGCGGACGGACGTATTGATTTTCGTGAACTTGTAAAGGATCTGGCAGCTGTGTTCAGAACAAGAATTGAGCTTCGTCAGATTGGGGTCAGAGATGAGACGAAGATCCGCGGAGGAATTGGTATCTGTGGACGTCCATTATGCTGCAGCACGTATCTGACAGAGTTTGCAGCGGTATCAATCAAGATGGCAAAGGAACAGAACCTGTCTCTGAATCCGACAAAGATTTCAGGGGTCTGCGGAAGATTGATGTGTTGCCTGACGAATGAGGAAGAGACTTATGAAGTGCTTAACAGTCAGTTACCTTCTGTTGGAGATAATGTGACAACAAGTGATGGATTGACCGGAACAGTACATTCTTTGAGTGTACTTCGCAGACTTGTGAAAGTTATTGTTAATCTGGAGAATGACGAGAAAGAGATTCGCGAGTATAAAGCGGATGATCTGAAATTCCGTCCGAGAAGAAAGAAACAGAAAGTATCGAAAGAAGAGCAGAAGAAACTTGCTGCACTTGAGCGGATGGAGAAGAAAGAGGGAGCTTCGAAGTTAGATGACAAATAATCTGAGACCAGGCGAACGTTTGGATGATCTGCAGCTTGGAGGATTAGAATTGATCCAGAATCCTTCAAAATTCTGTTTTGGAGTGGATGCAGTATTTCTCTCTGATTTTGCAAAAGTAAAGCCGGGAGAGACCGTGCTTGATATGGGAACCGGGAATGGAATCATCCCGGTTCTACTTGCAGGAAAGACGAAAGGAAAGCATTTTACAGGGCTTGAGATACAGGCTGAGACTGCAGAAATGGCAAGACGCAGTGTTGCACATAACCATCTGGAAGACAGAATTAGCATTGTAACCGGAGATATTAAAGAGGCGGCAGAACGATTTAAGCCGGCCTTTTTTGATGTGATCACAACGAATCCGCCTTATATGTTAGCGGATCATGGACTTCGGAATCCAGATGACAGTAAGGCAATTGCACGGCATGAGGTGTTGTGTACATTAGATGATATTTTAAGAGAAAGTATGCGGCTTCTTCAGGATAAAGGCAGATTTTATATGATCCACAGACCGTTCCGGCTGACAGAGATTTTGACGAAGATGCATGAATATAAGATTGAACCGAAACGGATTCAGTTTATTCATCCGTATATAGATAAAGAACCGACAATGGTTCTGGTGGAAGGAATGCGTGGGGCAAAACCCAGAGTGACAATAGAGCCACCAATTATTATGTATGCGAAGGATGGGACTTTACTGCAGAAGAACGGAAATAATTCTGAAAAACAAAGGTAACTGAACAGTTACAAAGTCATGGGAGATGAAGATGGCAGGAACATTATATTTGGTAGCAACACCGATTGGAAATCTGGAAGATATGACATTTCGTGCGATCAGAACATTGAAAGAGGTGGATCTGATCGCAGCAGAAGATACAAGAAACAGTATTAAGCTGTTAAATCATTTCGAAATACAGACACCAATGACAAGTTATCATGAATATAACAAGTTTGATAAAGGTCGTAAACTGGTGGAGAAGCTGGAAGAAGGACTGGATATTGCGGTAATTACAGATGCAGGTACACCTGGGATCTCTGATCCGGGAGAAGAACTGGTGAAAATGTGTTATGAAACAGGGATTCGAGTAACTTCTGTTCCGGGACCGGCGGCATGTGTTACAGCGCTTACAATGTCAGGACTTCCGACAAGAAGATTTGCATTTGAGGCATTTCTTCCGACAGATAAGAAAGAGCGGGAAGAAGTTTTAAAAGAGATGGCTGCTGAGACAAGAACGATCGTAATGTATGAAGCACCGCATCGTCTGGTAAAGACTTTGAAACTTCTTTCAGAGCGTCTGGGAGATCGAAAAGTAACGGTTTGCAGAGAACTGACCAAAAGGCATGAGACAGCATTTCAATCAACACTTGAAGGAGCAGTAGCTTATTATGAGGCGAATGATCCGAAGGGAGAGTGCGTGATTGTAATTGCAGGGAGAAGCCGGGAAGAAATCCGTCAGGAAGAAAAAGCGCGCTGGGAAGATATGAGCATCGAAGATCATATGGAGCATTATATTTCTCAGGGGCTCGATCGCAAAGAAGCAATGAAAAAGGTTGCGAAAGACCGCGGCGTTCAGAAGCGAGAAATTTATAATTACCTGGAGAAGCAAAAATCATAAGAAGCATGTTTTGAGAGTTGTCTGGGTAAAAAATGAGAGGACAGCTTAAATGCTGTCCTCAATTACTTTTCCGTCTTTCATAAAAATGACACGAGAATTCAGGGAAACGGCTTCTTCGTAGTTATTTGTGACATAAAGAACCGTAATTCCAAGCTCTTTGTTAATCTTGAGAATATCATGGATCATATCTTTCCGAAGATTATCATCCTGATGGGCAAAATCTTCATCTACAAGCAGAACTTTTGGGTGGCAGACAATAGCACGTCCAAGTGCGACACGCTGACGTTCAGAATCGGAAATAGAACGGATCTTTTTCGTAAGAATGTCTGAAATTCCAAGAAAAGCGGCAGCAGTCTTTACGCGGGTATTGATAACTGTACGCGGAAGATCACGAAGCTTCAGTCCAAGTGCCATATTATCATATACATTCATGTACTTGTAGAGAGCGTAATTCTGAAATGCCATGGCAAGCTTCCGATCGCGTGGAAGAATGTCATTTAAAAAGGTATTATCAAGATAGATCTTTCCGGAAGTAATATCTTCCAGGCCGCCAATCATCCGTAAAATTGTAGATTTTCCGCATCCGCTTGGTCCGTGGAATACAACAAATTCACCGTCCTCGATCGAGAGGCTGACATCGTCTACAGATACGAATCCGTTCGGATATACTTTTTTCAAATGTTCAAATATTAAGCTGGCCATACACAACGCCTCCTGTATCTTATATAGTTGTATTTTATCACAAATAAAGAGGGGATGCATTACTGTTTGGAAACAAATTTCAGCGATGTATAAATAAGGAAGCCAATGCATAAAATTAGAGAAATAACTGTCGGAGTCTGCTATGTTGATTCAATTTTGGAAAAGGCGGAAGAAGCAGTGTGTAAGTATTGTATGTAGTATCAGTATTCTTTTCAGTTCTATTTTCTTTTTAAACGGTTGTGAAGCAACATTTTTAGAAGAAAAAAAGAGCAGTAAAGAGGTGGAGAATGAAAGATTTACATCGTTTACAGAAAAATTGTTTTGCAAAGAGGTGGCTGCAAGCCAGATCAGTCTGCACTATACATTAAAAGAGCCAGAAGCGTATGGGATTGATAAAGCGGATACAGCATATGGAACGATACAGACAGACAGTACTCAGATTAAGACAGCAGCGGAGAATATACAGCAGGCATTGTATACATTTTCTTATGAAAAACTGAATGTAAAGAATAAAATTACATACGATCTGTTAAAGCAATATCTGAGAAGTTTGAGAGAAGAAGCGGATTATCTGTATTATGAAGAACCGTTAAATACAGTTAATGGAGTACAGACGCAGATTCCAATTGTATTATCTGAATATCAGTTTTATGACAGGACAGATGTGGAAGAGTATCTGGATGTTTTAAGTGAGACAAGGGATTATTTTCAACAGATCATTGCATTTGAAAGAGAAAAAGCAGACAAAGGATTGTTTTTGTCAGATGAAATGGCGGATCAGGTGTTAGAACAATGTAATGCATTTCTTGCAATGGGAAATGGAAATTATCTGTACTCGACATTTGTGTCCAGAATTGGTGAATTACAGGAACTGT
>OCHV01002078.1_pt1 | contig 11883 bp, 9 predicted proteins | sample 1538461 | NCBI WGS metagenome assembly OCHV01 (sample SAMN04571692, study PRJEB22368) | human gut metagenome | biome: human gut; material: stool | host: Homo sapiens | place: Luxembourg | collected 2012-08-03 | reverse complement strand
GATCCGCGTCTGCGGCATGGTCCGCAACGAGGGGGAACCGGGCGGCGGTCCCTTCTGGGTGGCCAACCCCGACGGCACGGAGTCGCTGCAGATTGCCGAATCGAGCCAGATCAGCCCCGACGACCAGTCGCTGATGAAGTCGGCCACGCACTTCAACCCGGTGGATCTGGTCTGCGGCGTCAAGACCTCGAAGGGGGGCAAGTTCGATCTGCGGCGCTACACCGACCCCTCGACGGGCTTCATCTCGTCGAAATCCTCGGGCGGCCGCGAACTGCGCGCCCAGGAGTTGCCCGGACTCTGGAACGGTGCGATGGCCCGCTGGAACACGGTCTTCGTGGATGTCCCCATCACGACCTTCTCGCCCGTCAAGGTGGTGCAGGACCTGCTGCGCCCCCAGCATCAGTAGCCGCTTCCCGATTCGAAAGAAAAGCCCCGGTCCTTAGACCGGGGCTTTTTGTTTGCCGGAGAGGGCCGCCGTTTGCCGGGAGGCGGTTGATTGGGCCGGGTTTATTTCAGTTCGTATCCGCGTTCGGTTTTCCGCACAGTTCCCTGTTCGACCATCTGGGCGATCATGCGGGAGAGCGAGGGGCGCGCCACACCGAGGATGAAGGCCGCCTCCTGGAGGTTGCTGATGACGTGGTTGTCCTTCAGGTAGCCGACCACGCGCGAGGAGAGGCTCTGCAGGGCGAATTCGTTGATCCTCCGGCTGAGGAAGAGGCTGTGGTCGGAGATGATCGTCAGGAAGTTGCGCAGTACGACGGGGTCCTGTTCGAGGATCTGCCGCAGACACTCGCTGCCGAGGACCCAGAGGTGGCAGTCGGCATTGGCGATGATCGAGACCGGATAGCGGTTTTCCGAGGCGAAGACGAAGGCCGAGGCGAGCGTATCGGGTGCCGTGAGGGTGTCGAGGGTAAGTTCGCGACCCTCTTCGCTGGTCATCTGGGCATAGACGCTCCCCTCGCAGAGCAGCAGCAGCGAGCGGCAGACGTCGTTCTGCAGGGCGATGAAGTCGCCCTTGCGATAGGTGGCGTATCGACCGGGGGAACGCTGCAGGGCCGACTCCATGATGGTGCGGTCGCCCCCTCGGAAGAGAGGCATGTCGAAAATTTCACATTCCATAAACGGATCGAATTTTGCGGTTCGGGGATCTGCCGTAACATGGGTTACCGGAAAACGGATCCCGGAGATCTACCTTTGCACCCGTTCCTTGAGCGGTTTTTGCTTGTGACCCGGGATCGGGCCCGGCTCTCGGCAGCGGGACGATTTGGATATGCAAATATAGCGAAAGACCGCAGGAAAAAACAAGTTTATTGTTGTTTTTGTCGGATCACTCCTTCAGAAATTGCAGGAAAGTGAAATACGGATTCGATTTGACAGGTTTGATGAAGAGAATTTTTTACATTGTTTTGTGGAGCAGCCTGATGCTGGCATCGTGCGTGCGGGACGAGTGGAGTCCGGCGGCACCGGCCGTGTCGGACGGCGTCGTGTTCAGCCTGCGGGGTGCCGCCTATGACGATGGCGCAACGCGCGCGGCGGAAACCTCCGTGGCGGCCTACGACCGTGTGGAGTTCCGCGTGGTGGACGATACCTCGGGCGAGGTGGTCGGCGACCTCAAGGGGCTGTACGATCCCGCGGCTTCGGTGCTGCGGATCGAGGGGCTCCGCGAGGGTGACTACCGGCTGCTGGTGCTGGGCATCCGCGGCGACTGGACACAGGACCGGATGACGCTCCACGCCATCCGCCATATCGACGAGGAGTGGGTGAGCTTCCCGGACGATCTCGGGCAGCCGCTCGTGGCCGAATACTTCTATTCGCAGAGCCCCTTTGCGGTGCAGACGCGGGTTTCGCCCGAGGGGGTGGTCACCTCCGAGGTGACGGGAACCGAGACCCTCCAGGAGCGGATCATCGCGCGGGCCGACTTCGCCTTCACCTACGAGAATCCCTACGTCCGCACGGCGCGTCTGTCGACGCGGGCGACGCTCCGCGGGGCGCGTTTCCACACGGGAATGACCGGTGGCGGCGCCTTCACGGGCTGCAGCGACGAACTCTTGCTGGAGACGGATCTCGAGGCGGTTCCGACCTACTGGTTCCTGCCGATGACCGCGGAGACGACGCTCCGGGGCGAGATCGAGCTGGTGACGCGGACCTACCGGGGCGGTGAGGTGCGGCGGCTCTTCGACTTCGAGCTGGAGCGGCTCGCCCCCAACCGCATCGGACGCATCACCACGCGGGTGGTCCATCCGGACAACCCTTCGGGGACGATGTTCCTCACGCAGCGGGCCTACGACGAGGGCAACCACGGTCTGATCCTGCAGGACGGCGAGCCGAAGACGGTCTATACCGACCCTTCGCAGCGACGCTTCAACACGGCGGCTCCGCTTCAGTTCTCGGTGACCGACCGGGGCGAACTGCACGCTCGCTTCTATTCGCCGCGGGCCCTTTCGGGGGTGCTGGTGCGGGCGCGAATTCCGTCGGTCGACGACGAATACCTCGATCTGGCCTGGTTCGACAGCATCCCGCCCTTTGCCGACTTCTACGAGCAGCTGCCGCAGACGCTGCGTCCGACGGTGTGCCGTTCGGCATCGGGGCGCTGGGTCGACCTGCCGAAGATGGAGGCGGCGGACTTCGCAGGGATTGAGTTCGAGATCGAATCGGAGGATCCCTACTGGGCGAAACTGCGGAAGATCATCCACGGGTGGACCATTGCCTTCAGCCTCTTCAACGGTGATCCCGACAAACCCGACGGCGGTCCCGTGGGCAACTGGATGGGTATCCGCCCGGTGCATTGCCGCGAGGCGGTGGCCTTCTTCCTGAACTTCACCTACATGATCGACATGCCCGAGCACGAGACGATCCTGCGCGAGAACCAGGACCGGCTCTACGGCAACGGCGGCGTCAACGACAAGGTGACTCCCGAACGGGTGCTGAGTCAGATGCGCCAGAGCCGCAACCTGAACGTCGGACTGGTCTACCCGGGCAACGGCGTCATCGGACTGGGCGGCGGCTCCTCCTACGGAGTCTATCAGCAGGCGTGGCTGCAGCACTACTTCAACACCTATTCGTGCGAGATCATGTTCCACGAGCTGGGCCACGTGATGGGCTACAACCACAGCAGTTCGTTCACTTACGGACCCTGGGCGCAGGAGCTGATGAACCACTTCTACGTCAACCATCTGAGCGAGATGCCGATCGATTCGCCGACGTATCTCAACAGCAGTTCGAACCCGACCTTATATTGATTTCTTCATGAAACGACGACATAATCTCTGCGCCGCGGTGTTTCTGTCGCTGCTCGCGGCGGCGTGTACGAACGACGAAGCGACGAACCGTCCCGCAGCCTCCGCGACCGTGCAGGTGCGCCTGCAGACGGCGGCCCCCGACGGTGAGCTTCCGCTCGGTGAAGCCGATTCCGAATCGGAGATCCGCACGGTGACGGCCTACCGCTTCGAGCAGGGGCTTCTGCGCGAGGTGATCGAGGGGCGTCCGGCCGCCGGCGAGGGGTGCTACACCTTCTCCTCGGCCGAACTGCGCGGCGAACTGCATCTGGCGGTGAATGCCGCCGGGATCGGGGCGCTGACGGCCCTCACTCCGGGGGAGTCGACCCTCGGGGAGTTGCTCGCCTGCGAGGCTTCGCTGGCGGAGATGACCGCCGACGGACTGACGATGACGGGCAGCCTGACGCTCGGAGCGCAGACTTCGGCCGTCGTGCCGGTGACCCTGCGGCGCAGCATGGCCCGCATCGACCTGCTGTCGCGCGATGCCGGGGTCGAGGTGCACGAGGTGACGATCCGCGACGTGGCCGACCGGGGTATGATCTGGAGTGCGGCTGTCGTGCAGACGCCCGCTTCGGCTTCGCGCGAGGCGTTTACCCGCAATTACGGCGAAGCTCCGCTTCGTGCCGCCCGCGAACGGCTGCTCTACCTCTGCGAACAGCAGGGCGGGGAGCTGGAGGTCGAGGTGGTGGCCCGCTTTGACGAGGGATGGCACCGCCTTCGGAGCCGCCTCCCGGCCACGATTGCCCGCAATACGGTCTACACGCTCGAGGTTTTCGGCCGCGGGGCCGATGCCAGTGTGACGGTGACGGCCGGGAGCTGGGACGAGGGGACCGGAGCCGAGTCGCAGCCTGTCGTACGGGGGCTGGTCGACCTCGATGCCTCGACGCTGCCCGACGACGTGCGCGTCAACGCCGCGTGCGACACCCTCTTCATCCCCCATACGCCCAGCGAACTGCGGGTGGTGCTGCGGGGCGAGGCGGGATCCGAGATGACGGTCGACGGCGTGGTGAGCGGCGTGAGCGTCACGCCGCAGAGGCTGACCCGCGGTCTGGAGCAGGTGGCGGCCGTCGAGGTGCGGAGCCCGCTGCGGGTCCCCGGCACGAAGAACGGCTACGTTGCGCTGAACCTTTCGCACGAAGGGGTCTCGACCGGACGCGTCGTGCTCCTTTTCGAGGCCAATCCCGTGCGGGTCGAGGGGCTGCTGACGCTCGATGACGAGGGGCTGTGCGACTTCGACCGCTACCTCGAGGGCGAGCTGGCCCGCATCACCCTCCCCGAGGGGATGCGCATCGGGCTGGAGTTCCCGGCCGACGAATCGCGCTGGATGGATCTCGTCCGCGACGGCGACAGCTGGCGGCTGCTCGGGGGCTGGAAACCCAACGACCCGAAGGCCGACGGCCGCCCGCAGGAGGGATACCTCGTGGTGACCGATGCCGCGGAGGGTCATCCCGAACGCTACACGGTGCGGCGCCGCAACTGGGGGCTCCCGGTGGTGAAGATCGGCGGCGAGTGGTGGTGCAAGTACAACCTGCGGGGCGACGTGAAGCGCTTCGAGGATCAGGTTCCGGTATCGGCGGATCCGGCCGGGGACCGTGCGTTGGCCGACCATCTGGCCACGTGCGACGACGGGGAGCTGCTGGCGCTGCTGGGCGACCAGTACCAGGCGAACAACCCCGTGGGGCTTCCGCTGCGCCACGACGGGACGGCCTTCTACCACGAGGGAATGGTCTCCACGACGCAGAACTTCGGCACGCTCGACCGCGAGACGATGGCCCCCTACGGCTACCGCCTTCCCGACTACGATGCCTACGCCTTCTTCGCGCTCAACGAGAACCACAACATCGGCGGCGTGGGGGAGCGCACCTACCGCAATGCGGCCGGCGACGAGATCACGGTCCGCATTCAGGAGCGCACGGCCGAGTTCCTGGGCCATGCCTACGGGACGATCGCTATCTACGAGTTCCGCTCGGGCAACTCCACATGGGTGCTGGCCTCGCTGGGCCACCAGTGGAACACGACGCCGGGCAACATCTCGCCGATGATGCTTCTGCTGGCCACCTGGGGCAACTCCTCGAAGACGTGGGTCATGGAGGGGTACGCCGCGGCCGACCGCCCGGGACAGAACTGGATCAAGTTCATGGCCCAGAATACGACCAAGACCCGCACGGTGCGCTGTGTGAAGAGTCCGGTCGAGTACATCTACGATTGAGACATACCTATAAAGACAGATAAGAATTTCAGAAAACCAATCAAGAAAAAGAAGCAATGAAAACGAACAACATGACGATGATGGCAAAGATGGCGGCCATGGCCGCGATGATGGCACTGGGGCTGAGCGCCTGCTCCGAGCAGAACGAGACGGTGCACCCGTCCGTAACGGAGGCTCCGGTGGTGCGGACGCGACTGGCGGCCTACGACGGTGTGGGCCAGGCGCTCGAGGGTGAGAACGACGTACGCGATCTGCGTGGAGTGCTCTTCGTGGGCGGTGAGCTGAAGAAGATCTACGAGGCTCCGACGTCGGTTGGCGGCGGTTACGGCATCCAGCTCGACCGTCACGAGGGTACGCTCTACGTGGTGGCCAACACCGCGGGACTGATCGATCTGAACGCGCTCCAGGAGCGTGCCATCAGCGAGAGCGACTGGCAGAAGCTCACGATCGGCATGGAGGCCTCGGCTCCGGCCCGCTTCTTCTCGGGCAGCGTCCGCCTCGACGGTATGGAGAATACGCAGACCGAGCTTCCGGTGACGCTTCGCCGTGGTGTGGCGCGTTTCGACCTGCAGATCCGCACGGCCGGCGTGACCAAGGTGCGCAGCATCAAGCTGAAGAACGTTGCCCAGTCGGCCTACCTCTTCCCGGTCGAGGGTGAGCTCTCGCCGGCGGATGTCGAGCGGAGCGAGGTATCGGCCGTGATCACCGATCCGCTGACCCAGGATACGCCGGCCGTGCTCTACCTCTACGAGCAGCAGAACGACGGTCTGACGGTGGAGGTTGAGGCCGAGATCGACGGTCAGGTGAAGACCCTCACGAAGAGCCTCTCGACCGACATCGAGCGCAATAAGATCTACACGCTGACGGTGCGCAAGGATGTGATCGACGTCCGTCTCGACGTCTCGTTCGACGAGTGGGAAGAGGGTGGCGACACGGAGCTCACGCCGCTGCGCCGCTAAACGACCCGTGTACGGATCACAACCCGAGAAATCGCACTTCGCATGAGAACGTGGATCGATAACCTGACGAAGCGCCTGTCGTCCTTGTGGCTGGTGCTGCCGGTGCTGCTGGCCTCGTGTTCGGAGCAACCCGAATCGCTTTCGGGAGCTCCGGCCGCGGGGGCGGCGGTGCAGATTGCGGCGGCCCCCTTCGCCGGGACCGACGGTGCGGAGACCCCGGCGGCGGATGCCCTCCGGCAGGTCGATGGCTACCTCTTCGAGCAGGGACGCCTGACGAAGGTCTACGCGTCGCTGCCGCTCGACGCAGGGGGCTGCCGGCTGCAGCTCGAGCGGCTCTCCGGACGGCTCTACGTCGTGGCCGACGCCCGTCCGGAGGTGGCCTCCGGGGAGCCGGCGTTGGGACTTGCCGAATCGGAGTGGCTCGAGGCGACGGTCGGCGGGGAGGAGTCCGTCGTGGCGGACTTTGCCTCGGGCGTGGTCGACCTGGACCGCGTGGTGGCCGGCACGGCCTCGGTGCCGCTGACGTTGCGCCACGGCGTGGCACGCCTCGACCTGCGGCTGCGGGTGGCAGGCACGGTCGAGGTCGGGTCGCTGACGCTGCTCGATGCCGCCTCGGCGGGCTATCTGCTGCCGCGTGACGGCGGCCCGGCCACACCGGGCGGAACCCCGCAGGTGGATCGAACGGTGGAGGCGGCATGGCCCGTGAGTGAGGATACGCCGGGCGTGGCCTACCTCTACGAACAGACCGGGGTCGGCGTGCGCGTGCGGCTGGAGGTGGAGATCGACGGCCGCAGCTCGACGCTCGAGGGGACGCTTCCTGAGCCGATCGAGCGTAACCATGTCTATACGGTGACCGTGCGCAAGGATGTTTCGGATGCCGAGGCGCAGCTCGTTGTCGAGGCGTGGGGCGACGGCGGGGAGAGCGATCTCCAGCCCGATTTCGATGCCGTGCTGCGGGTCGATGCCGCCCGTTCGGAGATCCCCTCCGACGTGCGGATCGTCGAGGACGCCACGGCTCTCGAACTGCCCTACACGGCCACGGAGATCCTCCTCACGGTGGCGTGCGACAGCCAGCTGGAGGTGCTTCCGCTGACGGAGTTCCCGCTGACGGTTGAGGAGGTTTCGACGGGCACGGGCCTCGACGATATGAACCGTTTCCGGATCCGCAAGTCGCTCTTCGCCCCGAACCGCCCGGCCGAGGAGGTGGCCGTGCGCTTCCGCCGCAAGGGGCTCGAGCAGGTCTATCCCGAGGATCGGATCGTGCTTCGCCTGGCGGCCAATCCGACGCGCATCGAGGGCGGGCTCGATTTCGACAACGCGGCCTATACGGTCGACTTCGCCCGCTACGTTGACAACGAGTTGGGACGCTTCGTGCTGCCGGCGGAGAAGCAGCTGACCGTGGAGTTCGACGGTGAGGATCCGTGGGTCCGCATCGGCGAGGCGTCCGACGATCCGAATACCCGCCGGGTGGTGGGGGGCTGGCGCCCGAACGACCGCACGGCTGACGGACGCCGGCAGGCGGCCCGCCTGGTGGTGAGCAACCGCGCGGACGGTTCGCAGCGCGAGGAGTACACGATCGTCCGCCGCAACTGGGGGCTTCCGGTGACGTGGTTCCACGGCGTGTGGTGGTGCAAGTACAACGCGCGGGGCGATTCGCGCCGCTTCGAGGATCAGATCCTCTCGTCGGCCGATCCGGCCGTCGAGGCGGGCAAGAGCCTCTACGACTACCTGGCGAGCTGTTCGCCGGAGGCCTACCGCGACCTCTGGGAGTGGGCCTATCAGGGCGACAGTGGCAAGGGGCTGCGCGTGGTCGAACAGGATGGCAAGGCGGTGCTCGAGGGGTTCACGACGGACGTCTCGGCGCACATCAACAAGCTGCCGCCCGACGCCCTGTCGCCCGACGGCTACGAACTGCCCTCGATGGAGGTCTACAACCGCGTCTTCGACGCTACGGACTACGTCTGGATGATGTGGGGCGGGACGCACACGCTCCGCGTGCCGTGGGAGGGCCATTCGACCGTCAAGCGCAGCCAGCAGCGGCGCAGCGTCGTCACGGTGGGGTCGCTCACGCTCAACGAACTGCTCAGCGTGCGGATGTGGAGCCCCGACTTCCCCGACGACGAGGGGATCACCTGGTACGGACCCGCCGCACAGTGGAACGCCGACGGCATCCGCCACTCGAACCACTACAACAACATCCTCTTCGGCGTCTACTCGCCCGAGGGTTCGGGCTGGTACATCAACGGCGGTATGACGAACCTCCACCTCTCCAAGAACGGAGCCGGGACGAAGGATACCCGAATTCTGCGCTTCCGGAAGAGCGACGTCGAGTTCACCTACTGATCGGCCGGCCGGAGCCGCCTTTCCGGTTTTTAAAAAAATCACCCCTGTCACGCGAATCGTGGCGGGGGTGATTCCGTTTTGGGGAGCGGTCTGCCCCGTTTGTGTGCGAAATTCGCCAAAAGCGGATAAATTGTCGGAGGCGGCTGCGGTTTATTCGTAATCTTTTATATATTTGTAGGCGAAAATGAAAAACAATAATCAAAACTCAATCATACTATGGAAAACAAACTGCAAGAGTTGACCCGCAAACTCTACGACGAGGGGTTGGAGAAAGGTCGCGCCGAGGCCGACAAACTGGTCTCCGAAGCCAAGGAGGAGGCTCGGAAGATCGTGGCCGAGGCCGAAGCCCGGGCTGCGGAGATCGTGCGCAAGGCCGAGACCAAGGCCGAGGATGTGGAGAAAAACACCCTGACGGAGATCTCGCTGGCCGGCAAACAGGCCGTCTCGAAGATCAAGTCGGAGATCGCCTCGATGATCGTCGCCCGGTCGACCGGCGAGGGGGTGAAGGCCGCAGCGCTGGATCCGAAGTTCCTCGAGGAGATGCTCGTCTCGGTGGCCCGCAACTGGAACGGCAGCGATTCGGGCAAGGTCTCTCTGCAGGCCCTTCTTCCCGAGGCGGAGCGTGCGAAGCTTGATGCCGCCTTCGCCGGCAGCGCCAAGGCACTGCTCGATGCCGGAGTCGAGGTGGGCTGGTCCCAGGAGGTGAAGTCGGGCTTCAAGGTGGGCCCCAAGCAGGGCGGCTACTACATCTCGTTCACGGATGCCGATCTGGAGGCGCTGCTGGGCGAATACCTCCGCGAGAAGGTTTACCAATTGTTGTTCAAGGCTTAGAGGCATGTTTGCAAAGCAATATTATAGTCTGGTAGCCTCGCTGAGGGAGTACTCGCTCGATGCCGACACGAAGGGTTTCGACGCCCGCGCGATCATCGACGAGATTCTCGAAGGGGTCTCCCGGCGCGATGCCCGGACGGTCCGCCTGCTCTACGGCTACTACGACTGCGAGAATCTGGCGGCCCTGCGCAGCGGACGCGCGGCGCACAACCCGCTGGGCAACTTCACCCGCGAGGAGCTCGCCGACGAACTGAAGAGTCCGCAGCGGCTTCCCGAGGCATTGGCACGCGTGGTGCGGGCCTATGCCGATCCCGAGGGGGAGGATGCCGAGACGGTCGATACGGCGCATCGATTCGAAAAGGAGCTTTTCGGAGCCTACTACGGGCTCTGCGAGGGCTCCTCGAACCGTTTCATGCGCGCCTGGTCAGGCTTCGACCGCACGCTGCGCAACGTCACGGCTGCGGTGGCGGCCCGCGCGACGGGATCGAGGAGACGGTGGTCGGCGGCGGCGACGTGGTCGAACAGCTGCAGCGCAGTTCGGCGGCCGACTTCGGCCTGCGCGGCGAGCTGCCCTGGATCGACGCGGTGATCGCGGCGATGAACGATGAGACGAACCTCCTGGAGAAGGAGCGCAAGCTGGATCAGATCCGCTGGACGGAGGCCTCGGAGCTGGCCACGTTCGACTACTTCACGATCGACGCCATCCTCTCCTACCTGGTGCGGGTCAATATCGTGGCCCGCTGGACGCGCCTCGACGCCGCCCGCGGCCGCGAGATGTTCGCCCGTCTGATGGCGGAGCTGGACGGCCGTGAACTGATTGAAAATAAACAATAAAAAGATACGATGAAAACAACAGGACGTGTAAACGGTATCATCTCCAACATCGTGATCGTCAAGGCCGACGGACCCGTTGGCCAGAACGAGATCTGCCACGTGTGGACGGGTGATACGAAGATGATGGCCGAGGTCATCAAGGTCATAGGCGATGCGGCCTATGTGCAGGTTTTTGACAGCACGCGCGGGCTGAAGATCGGCGACCGGGTCGAGTTCGAGGGGCACATGCTCGAGGTGACGCTCGCCCCGGGTCTGCTGTCGCGCAATTACGACGGTCTGCAGAACGACCTCGAAAAGATGGAGGGTCTGTTCATTGCCCGCGGATCGATCACCGATCCGGTCGACTTCGAGGCTGAGTGGGACTTCACGCCGCTGGCCAAAGCCGGTGACAAGGTCTCGGCCGCCTCGTGGCTGGGCGAGGTCAAGGAGCAGTGGGTCATGCACAAGATCATGGTCCCCTTCACGATGACCGGCCACTATACGGTCAAGAGCGTGGCCAAGGCCGGCAAGTACAAGGTGCGCGACACGGTGGCCGTGGTGACCGACGCCGAGGGGCGCGACCACGAGATCACGATGGTGCAGAAGTGGCCCGTCAAGCAGGCCATCCGCTGCTATACGGAGAAGCCGCGTCCGTCGCGCGTCATGGAGACGGGCGTGCGCGCCATCGACACCTTCAACCCGATGGCCGAGGGCGGTACGGGCTTCATCCCGGGGCCGTTCGGCGCCGGCAAGACGGTGCTGCAGCACGCCATCTCGAAACAGGCCGATGCCGACGTGATCATCATGGTGGCGTGCGGCGAGCGTGCCAACGAGGTGGTGGAGATCTTCAAGGAGTTCCCCGAACTGGTCGACCCGCGCACGGGCCACAAGCTGATGGAGCGTACGATCATCATCTGCAACACGTCGAACATGCCCGTTGCGGCGCGTGAGGCGTCGGTCTACACGGGTATGACCATCGGCGAGTACTACCGCTCGATGGGTCTGAAGGTGCTGGTGATGGCCGACTCGACGTCGCGCTGGGCCCAGGCGCTGCGCGAGATGTCGAACCGTCTGGAGGAGCTTCCGGGTCAGGACGCCTTCCCGATGGACCTCTCGGCCATTATCTCGAACTTCTACTCGCGGGCCGGTCTGGTGAAGCTGACCAACGGAGAGACGGGTGACCTTCCTCGGTACGGTGTCGCCCGCGGGCGGTAACCTCAAGGAGCCCGTGACGGAGTCGACCAAGAAGGCGGCGCGCTGCTTCTACGCCCTTTCGCAGGGGCGTGCCGACTCGAAGCGCTACCCGGCCATCGACCCGCTGGAGTCCTATTCGAAATACCTGGAGTATCCCGAGATCCGCGAATACCTCGACTCGCACATCGAGAAGGACTGGGTCGACCTGGTCTATGCGGGCAAGACGCTCGTGCAGCGCGGCAAGGAGGCCAACGACCAG
>OCHV01002075.1_pt1 | contig 11894 bp, 5 predicted proteins | sample 1538461 | NCBI WGS metagenome assembly OCHV01 (sample SAMN04571692, study PRJEB22368) | human gut metagenome | biome: human gut; material: stool | host: Homo sapiens | place: Luxembourg | collected 2012-08-03 | reverse complement strand
GTGTCCCATCATGAATGCATAACCAGCTTTAAGGTTAGCATATTTGTCAAATCCCAGTCCCGGCATCTTATTAAGCATCGAACACTTAAGATGTACCACTTCATCATGCGACAATACCAGGATATAATTCTCACTGTATGCATAACTCATGGCAAATGTCATCAGATGATGATTATCCTTACGGAAATATGGATCCAGCTTCATATATTCCGTGAAATCGTGCATCCATCCCATATTCCACTTCAGGCTGAAACCTAAACCGCCTTCTTCCACATCACCGGTAACCTTCGGCCATGCTGTAGATTCTTCTGCAATCATGAGTGCTCCCGGATTTCTTCCAAGAACAACAGAGTTCAAATGTTTGAAGAAATCAATCACTTCAAGGTTCTTATTCTCACCATACTTATTCGCTACCCATTCGCCATCTTTCCGTCCATAATCCAGATATAACATAGACGCAACAGCATCTACACGAAGTCCGTCTATATGGAATTTTTCAATCCAGAACAATGCATTGGAGATCAGGAAATTGCGGACTTCATTTTTTCCAAAGTCAAACACTTTTGTTCCCCAGTCCGGATGTTCTCCAAGTCTTGGATCTGCATATTCATACGTCGCAGTTCCGTCAAAATCAGCAAGTCCATGTGCATCCTTCGGGAAATGGGCCGGTACCCAGTCCAGAATGATACCGATCTTATTTCTATGCAGATAATTGATCATCCATGCGAAATCTTCCGGTGTTCCATACCGGGATGTCGGTGCATAATAACCAGTCACCTGATATCCCCAGGAACCGTCAAACGGATGCTCCGCGATCCCCATCAGCTCCACATGTGTATAACCCATTTCTTTAATATATTTGGTAATTGCTCTGGCAAACTCTCTATATGTATAGAAACCTTCATCTTCCCGTCCCGGATGGCGCATCCAGGAACCAATATGTGCCTCATAGACAGACATCGGCTTATGCTTATGATTCCAGGTCTTTCTGTGGGTCATCCATTCTGTATCCGTCCATTTTATATTCTCGATATCTGTAACTCTGGATGCTGTTCCAGGTCTTAATTCCGCATAATTGGCATATGGATCTGCCTTAAATATCTGTTCTCCCGAATAAGTCTCAATACAATACTTATACATCTGATTTTTCTTCACACCAGGTATAAAACAGGTATAGATTCCCAGAGGTTCTTCTCTCTTCATCGGGTTCGCCTCTGTATCCCATTCATTGAACTCTCCGACTACCGAAACTGCCTGTGCATGCGGTGCCCATACCGCAAAATACACACCTTTTTGTTTTCCGTCCTGTACCAGATGTGCACCCAGCTTCTTATAAATCTCGTAATGATTTCCCTGTCCGAAAAGGTATTGATCCAGCTCGCCTATTTCATACGGTTTCTTCTTTTTTTCAGCCATAATTACCCCTCGCATTCTGTTGCATATTTATAACAACATTATACTTTACAAAAGGGCAAAAAGAAAGAGTTTTGACAGTTTAGTTTGTCAAAACTCTTCCAAAATCTGACTTAAATTTTAAAATCTTCTTCTTTCAGAATAATTCTGTCAGAATCATCTGTTCCCTTACCAAATACTCTTCGTGCAAGGTGTTTTACATTTGCTTTCTGTGAATGAGCAATTGCTTCATCCATGATCTCTTTAACTTCTGCAACAGATACTGCATGGTCTTCTCTTTGCATTACATCGATACGGCTGTACAGTGCAAGGATTCCCATCTCATCCAGTTTATATCCATTCTCTTTCGCATATGTCTGACCGAATGTTACCAGCTCATCATTAATGAATACCGGAAGTTCCAGTTTCGAACTGAATTTCTTCTTGAATTCCGGATTAGCTGTCATCAGACGCTCCAGAGGTTTTCTCTGATCTTCCAGTACGAAAAGTAATTCACCTGTCTTCTTTTCCATCAGATAATTAAGTTCTTTTACCGTTCTTGAATTCAGCTTGCCAGCATGTTCAATGATGATTGCTCCTCCACGAAGCTTCTGGATGATATTCGTAAGTTCTTTCTTATTCAAAGACTCACCTGTAACGATCGCTACTTTACCCTGTTTCAGACTTCTCTGTTTCTGGATTGCTTTTACGATATCAACCGCAAGAACTGTTTTACCAGATCCTTTTCTTCCGATTACCAGAAGGTTTCCTGTCTTGGAAGTACCCTCTCTCTGGGCACGTCTGTCATTATCAAGAACCTCTACGATCTGTTCACTCATTCCTCTTACCGGAACGAAATATGAGAATAACTTCTTCTGTTCTTCCGTAAGTCCTGCCTTTAATCCGATTTCACTCGTTGCACTCAGATCATATCTTCCTGTTACAACGAATCCGGTATCAAATGGAACTCCACCTTTTGACTTTTTAATTCTTGCCTGGATCTCTTCTTCGGATGGCTCTTCAATCTCTAATTCTTCTGTGTCATCCTCATCTTCGATCTCTTCTTCGTCAAAATCTTCTTCCTCGAAGTCGCCTTCGTCAAAGTCTCCTTCATCAAGATCCTCTTCCTCAAAGTCAGCTTCGTCAAAATCTTCCCCTTCAAGGTCTTCGCCAAAATCAAGCTCTTCGTCATCGTCGATCTCTTCTTCGTCGAAATCCTCTTCGTCCATATCTTCTTCAAAGTCGCCTTCGTCAAAATCGGTTTCTTCATCATCTATGTCTTCAAAGTCGTCTTCATCATCGTCTTCGTCAAAATCGGCCTCTTCAAGTTCTTCCTCGTCAAGATCTTCTTCCTCAAAGTCAGCTTCGTCAAAGTCTTCCTCGTCGAAATCTTCTTCCTCAAAGTCGCCTTCGTCAAAGTCTTCTCCTTCAAGATCTTCTTCCTCAAAGTCGCCTTCGTCAAAGTCTTCCCCTTCAAGATCCTCTTCCTCAAAGTCGGCTTCGTCAAAATCACCTTCCTCGAAACTGCTTCCGTTCATATCCAGTCCGGCAAGCTCATCTTCGATTCCTTCTATGAAATCTTCATCCATTCCCGGACCGTCTTCAAGTTCTTCCTCATAAATCTCATCTTCGGAATCTTCATTTTCACTCTCCATCTCTTCCATCAGACGGACAATGTCATCCGGTATTCTCTGTGTATTTCTTTCAGATTCTTTCTCGTCGGCTGCCTCTTCCTCAGCTTTTCTTGCTGCCTCTTCCTCGGCCTTTCTTCTGGCCTCTTCTTCGGCTGCTCTTCTTGCTTCTTCTTCAGCCTTTCTTCTGGCCTCTTCTTCGGCTGCTTTTCTTGCTGCCTCTTCCTCGGCTTTTCTTCTGGCTTCTTCCTCAGCTGCTTTTCTTGCTGCCTCTTCTTCAGCTTTTCTTCTGGCCTCTGCTTCAGCTGCTTTTCTTTCTACTTCTTTGCGCTCTTCTTCCTGACGGATTCTTGCCTGTTCTCTTTCCTTCTGGAGACGCTCCTCATCTTTGGCTTTCTGCTTTGCAATCGCCTCTTCATGATCTTTCTGTTTTGCTTCCCATTTCTGAAGGATATCATCGATCATCATCTGACCGTTTGCCAGGATTTCATCCTCGCGCTCTTTCATTGCTTCTTCTTCAATATTAATACCGCTTGCAACAGCAACACCCTGTGCCAGAGCTTCTTCTAATGTGGCCCCCGTAACTACCTGTTTGATTGCTGATGTATGCTCTTCAGGTGTCTCAACAGATGCTTCCGGTTCTTCTTCCCTATACATCGGAGTCTCTTCCACTGCTGCAGTTGCTTCCGGTACAACTTCCTCCGGTACGACATCTGCCTGTGCGGCTTCCTCCGGTATTTCAAACTCTTCCTGCATCGGAACCGGCTCCGGCGGAATCTCCTGTACTTGTGCATCATCTATTCTCTGCACCGTACTTTCCTGTACCTCTTCCTCAGAACCTTCATCATATTCATTCTCATCGTCAACTTCTTCCAATGTTGACTCCGTCTGTTTTACAGGTTCCGGCTGCTTCTTTACTGCTCCCGGACGGCTGTCATATTTTTCCTGCTGAAGCGGCGTCAGTGGCTTATACTTCATCTTAAGTTCCATCGCCAGGTATACATACTTTCCTTCGCTGAACCAAAGAATCAGGTCATCACATTCTTCCAGACATTCCGCAGTCATTCCCGCCTCATCATATAACTTGGCAAGTTCATATGCCCATTTTTCAATATATTCCGCTTTTTTAAATTCTTCCAACGCCGCAATCTGATCCGAAAGTGCTGCTCCCTGAGTTCTCAGGATCTTATACTTCAGGATATATTGATTCGGGTCTTTTGGCGCCAGCTTAACAAACTCTTCATAACAGTCTGTCGCTTCTCTGATATCCTTAATCTTTAATGCCAATGTACCTAATCGATATACGATTTTACGGCTTCCCGGTGCTCTGTCAAATGCCAGGAATAAGATATCTCTCCCTTTCTTAAATTCTCCGTTATATTCATAAATCTCACTTACCGTATTAAGCATAGAAGCGTTCTTTACTCTTCGCCAGTCTATACTTTCAGCTATATCCATTGCTTTCTGGTATTCCTTTTTTTCCAGATGATCAAGCATCTGCTCGGTCTTTACCCTATATTCATATTTATCCAATATTTCTCACCTCAAATATTTATTTTAAAAAAGCGTATTTCCCTACAATTTTACTTATATAAGTTTATCATATGACCTGTCTATTGTCAAAATATCCGGTTAAATATGTTAAAAAAATATTACAAAAGTTACAAAAGTTTATAATTTATTGTCGGCAGCTTCTTCCGAATGCATGGCAATACCGAAAACCTGCCACTGGCAGCTCCTTACGAACGCATGGCGATAAAAAAACAGCCATCATAATTCTTTTTATTATGATGGCTGTTACATATTCAATTTTATCATATACTTTTCATTTGTTTCGGAGAATTAATTATTATTTTATTCCCTGACGCCTTTTTATGTATTTCAATGATCTTTTACTCATTGTCCTACATGTTCATTCAAATCTACTATTCATGTTTCTTTACACATTTTAATAATATATTTAAATATATGGTATTATGTTCAATATGTTTACAGTTTTTTTATTTTTATTATCCGGTTTTATTTTCTCCGTTTATTTTTATTATTATCTGAATCTCCTCTACCGGCCTTTTTATCTATTATTATAAAGGCTTACTCTATGGGAATTTTTAACTGTCATACCACTAACATATTGATTCGATGATTCTACTGTGTCCATTGGATTAAGCCTCCTTTTCATAAATTTCCAATCAACATATCTCACCGACATATGAAATATTTTTTATCCTTATAAACTTTTTTCATTCTTTATACACATAAGATATAAATGATATTTATTACCTTGTCTCTTTCATTAAGATTATTCCTATATCCCCGTGATATCATTTTATAATCTTACTTCATCCATTCTCTATCTTTACAATATACTTTACGATATCTAATATTCGATGCATTACCAAATACTTTATACCTATATATGCATTTTAGATTTCTAAATGAATCGAAACTCTGATAATAAAAATTCTCTTATAAAATATATGCTATAGAATTTTCAAGATTCCCTTTCTCGTCAGGAGTCCTTTTTGTTTATTTCGGATTTCCTTTGGATTGATTACATAATATCATCCGCGTTTTGTTTTGTCAATACTTTTTGCGATTATTTTCTTTTATTTTTCATTATTTTATTTTTTACATTAAATTGTCTGATTTTTATATATTTATTTTAATGTTTGCACAATACTATACAGTTTCTCTGTAACCATATTTGTCAACATATCACCTTTTCAATTGTTAACCACGTCAAATGTGTAGTTGACATTTTGCACATTTCATTTTATACTGCTTTTATATTTTGATATGAATCTAAAGGAAAGGAGTTCTGCCAGCCGGCAGACAATTACTACTATGAATAACACAGCAAACAGCACAACAACGAAAAGACTCTCCACCCGTAAACTGGTTCTGATCGCCCTGATGACTGCGATCACCTGTATCTTCGCTCCTATGGCGATTCCGATCCCTGTCAGTCCGGTACCGATCAGTCTTACCAACCTGGTGATCATGATCAGTATCTATGTACTTGGATTTAAAGATGCAACGATCAGCTATATCGTATATCTGTTACTTGGCCTTGTCGGTCTTCCTGTATTCTCTGGTTTCACCGGCGGATTAGGTAAGCTTGCAGGTCCTACCGGCGGATATCTGATTGGTTTTATCTTCCTCGCACTGATCGCAGGACTGTTCGTTGACAAATTTCCAAAGAACAGAATCCTGGCCGTTGTCGGTATGCTCATCGGTATGGCGATCACTTATATCTTCGGTACAGAGTGGCTTGCAATTCAGTTAAAAATGTCCTTTGTTGCAGCACTTTCTGTCGGAGTTATCCCTTATCTTGCCGGTGACGCAGTGAAGATTATCATTGCGATCATTGTCGGACCTGTGCTTCGCAGCCGTCTGAGTCATATGCAGTAACAGTTACATCTACAGAACTTGCCACTGGCAGCTTCTCTTGCATACTTTGGTATCTAAAAAACACACAATACCGATTATATGATTCCTTCTGTTTCGGTATTGTGTGTTTTATTTTCCCTTCTGGAACCTCGACTATAAAACTTCCGGTTTTACAATATAATATCTCCCTTTTTCTTGCCGGTATCCATATCATAAGCCTCGATAATATTTCCACTGATCACGTATAATGTATCTTCTATATAAATCCCCCGGATACCTTGCGAAGTATTTCCATTAATCTCTTCTTTCAGGATTGTTTCAAACTTTTTCTCTTTTCCATTATAAGTCAGCAGGCAGTATGTTTCCCCATTCTGGCTGTAGCCAGAGAACCCGATCCTATTTTTCTGCTGATCGGCAAGAACGGATTTGTAATCGTATGCTGCATTTGTTCCATACAGATCATCCAATACAAGGGTTGATTCTTCTTTTACATCCGTTCTGTCTGTAATATCGAACATGGTGATTTTTACACCTTCCGACACCCCTGATTCTTCATCGGTTGACATGCCGATTCCAAGTAATTTATCTTCTCCATAGAAATGCAGATATTCTGAAAATCCCGGGATTTTTAATTTGCCGAGGATCTTTGGTTTCTCCGGATTGGACAGATCCACGCTGAACAACGGGTCTACCTGCTCATATGTCACGAAATATCCTGCCTCTTTCATGAATCTTGCAGAATAGATGGATTCCCCTTTTGCCAGATTCTCGATAGAACTGATCTTATCCAATTTCTTATCTAAGATTGTTACCAGATTTTCATCATCATTGGTTGTAAATAATCTTAAGTTCCCTTTATATTCATCCAGTGAAAATGTATCATTCAGATATCCTTTTACTTTTCCCTGAGCTACGGCCTTTAGCTTGCCCTTTCTATAAGAAATCTTGCGAAGTGTCGTCACAGTCTGATTATCCTGCTGCCATTCTGATTCATAATAGTAGATATTTTTTCCACTTACATACATTTGACCGCCTTCGGAGAGAATTGCCTTATTATCCACTGTTTTATCCGGTTTGCTGATGTCCACGGAACTGATCACTTCATACATTGTTCCACAATTCACCGGCGGCAGACAGATACTGGTCTGGCTCATCTCTTTGCCATTCACCAGAGGCACATAGGTGACCGGTTTATCTTTGACCATGTCTCCACCTGTATAGTATTCACTGAACAGATACAGATATCCGTCTGCCATACGAGACGAATTGTAAGTACCACTCTGTGTTACTTCGCCTTCTTTTACCGGCTTTTTAATATCACGGATGTCATAAGTGACCGCCGCTGTTTTAGTCTGATTCCAGGTATCTGTGTTCGTCTGCTTTTTGTTACTTTTATCTGCACATTCTTTCTGACATACAGCCACCAGTTTCTTTTGATCTGTATTTACATAAAACTCCTGTATTGTGTATTCTTTTCCAAGCGTAATCTCGCTGTATTTTTCTATATTCGTTCCGCTGTTTCCTACGTCTACAATATCGATGGTCCGGCCATTATCTTCCCGCACATATAGATAAGTCCCGTCTGTTTTGGCAATATCCCCTTCATCTACACCGGACTGTCGTACATTGGTCTGTGAATAACTGCCATCTGCTGTTGCCACACCGGTATCTGCCGAGGCCGTTTCCGTTGAAGACGCCGTTGATCTTCCTGTTGAAGCCGAATCCTCTACGGCTGCTGTTTCATTTACACTTCTTGCATACATTGCAATGCCGGAGTTATCTTGTGAACGTTTGATATATTTATAGATTTCGTCATAACTTTGGGCTGTCCTGATCTTCTTACTGTCGCTGATCTTCTTTACTGTATTACTATTTCCTGCACTGCTGCCTGCATTGCCACCTGACACATCCGGAGAATTTATCGCTCCTTCATGCATCCTTCCATACTGCCACACTACAGTTCCCGCCACAACTGCCACGCAGGCCGCCGCTACAAGCCCGATTTGATACGGGCGGAAATGTTTCTTCTGTTTTTTCTTTTCCAATAATTTATCTATATTCTCCGATCTCAGACTATCCGGGACTTCTGTATCTTCTGACATTCTTGAAATCTGATCTAGGATGTCCTGTTCACAATATTCTTTATGTTCATTCTCGCGCTTCATACCTTCTCACTCCCTTCTTTCCTTCTCATCTTCGCCGTAACTGCCCAGCACACATTCCATCTTCTTAAGTGCCCGGCTCCGCTTCGACCGTACCGTGTTCGGATTCAGCCTCATCATCTCACCGATCTCCTGACTGCAATACCCGCCAAATACGGATAATCCGACTAATATCTGTTCCTCTTCCGACAGCACAAAGAATGCTTTCTTAACATCGATTGCAAGATCATAATCCGGTGCTGTCGCTTGTTCCGGAAGTTCTTCTTCTCTTCCCGGTGTTTCTTTTAACGCTTTCTTCAATCTCTTCTTACATTTATTCGTAAGAATTGTAAATATCCAGCTTTTGAATGCTTCTTCTTTTTTTAATTTATGTATGTTCTCGTATGCTGCGATAACCGCCTCACTCACCGCATCTTCGGCTTCCTGCGGATTCTTCATCAGGCACAGTGCATAACGATACAGATCACGGTAGACAGTCTCGTACATTTCCGAGAATTTCTTTATACTGCATTTCATATCGTGTCCTCCCTCAGATATGAGTTTTCATGGTTTTTCTTTCTTTTCTCTATCATCTACATATATAAGAGTCTTTTACTCCAGATTCTGTTGCACTAAATTGAAAGTTTTTCTATCTTACATTCATGTTCCTTTGAGTCCTTCCAATAACCGATTCCAATTGCCAGAATGTCACCCGTGTATATTTCGTCATCACCCAGTTTTCCCTGAAAACGTAACGCATAACCCTTTTCTTTGATCTGACGCGCTGCTGATTCTGCTGTATCATCAACCTTTAGATCTCATCATATGGACCAGAATTTGTCCAATAATTTCCCATTCGGATTCACCGTATCCGCAAGATACTTCTCATATAGCCCGTCTACTTCCTCTTCTATAAATCCAAATATTTTTTCCAGCATCAATGTCTTATCAATAAAGTATCGTGACTTCGTCTCCCCTTCGTACAAAACATATGGTGCTCTACTGTTAAGATAAAATCTCATCTTTGTGTCTCTTTCCGGTAACACTGCTTTTTTCCATCGTTCTCTTTTGTTTTCTTCCATCCATTATCCTCCACTTGCAATTCAGGAGGATCTATACTTTTTCAGAAATCCTCCCGCTCATTTTAATATGTTGTGAATCTTAAGCATTGAAAATCTCTGATATGTATTTCGCTTGAATATAGAAACAGTTTTTCTGCTTTAGAAAATATAGAAATATAATGCTTGGATATATTCTAGCATAAGGCACTCAGGTTGTATATAGTAAATTTAATTTTATTTTTCATCTACCTATTTTATTATGACGTCAAAAAACTCCTCAAAATCCCGACAAATCTTTCATGTCTCAGAATTCTGAAGAGTTTTTATTTGTTTATATTGGAGAGAAAAAAGGTTATTAAAATAATTCTAATTTATTTGTTCACTTTTTTATAAAGTTCGATCATTTCTTCTGCCAAAACCTTGAATACTTCCGTACTCATCATCTGGTCTTCTGCATGTGCAAGGATGAGACTCATCTTCGCGTCTTCACCGGCCGCTTCTTTCTGCACCAGATCTGTACATCGTCCTGTCCCAGGAACATTCCGACTTCTACGATTGGTACAGGAATCTCCTTGGTAATCGGCACTGTCGTAAATACATAATGGACTTTTGAAAAATCAAAACACTCCGGGCTGTCTATCAGACCTCCCGGAGTGTTTCTATCTGTCTTATTTTCTGTCTTTCTTATTCTCTATCTACCTTATTCTCTATCCTCTATAATAATTGATCAGGCATCCTTTTAAGATAATCTCTCTCTCCGCATCCGTCATATCACCGAGCTTCAGAGTGATCTCTTTCAAAGTATCTCCAACCACATACGCCTTAATTTCAGCACTCTTATCCTCGATTGCTTTTCTGATCTCCGGCACGAAGATATAATCACCGTTCTTGAAGCTTAAGTTCTCATGATCTTCCTCTGTAATAAATGGAAGCATACCCCAGTTGATCAGGTTCGAACGGTATCTCTTGGTTGCGTATTCGTTCGCAATATTTGCCCAGCCGCCGAGTACCTTCTGGCAGGATGCTGCCTGTTCTCTTGCGGAACCGTCTCCCGGTTTTACTGCGAAGATCGTGCTTCCGATTCCAAGGTTGCCTTCTCCTGCTTCCGGATATGTCTCGTGGATCTTATCCATAACCGGTTTCAGTTCATCTAATACTTCTAACGGACACTGTCCTGCCTCGATTGCTTTCTCGGCTTTCTGCACTTCTTTTGCACGGCCTACATAAGCAGGGTCTTTTCTGGATAATGCAAATTCTGCAAGTCCCAGAGGATTTGATCTATAAGAAGATGTCTCTCCTGACGGAATCAATTCGTCTGTTGTTGTAACCGGATCGTGGATCTCGGATACTACTTTCAGGAGTAAGTTCTCCGGAAGTGCTGCCATTGCCGGCCAGTCTTTGATGTTCGGTCCAAATTTGATCTCTACAAATGGATCTGCTACGCCGTGGCTGTCGAAGACACGGTTTGCGTAAATATTTTTGTCAAAGTGATATTTCTGTCCTTTGTATTCCACATCCATGTCAGTTGCAGGTGTAAGGAATCCCTTATTTGCTGCTGTTGCTGCGATGGAACGTGCATCCATAAGTGCAACGGATGCGATCTGTCCGCTCTGAAGCTTAGAGCCTTCACGGTTCGGGAAGTTTCTGGTTGAGTGACGGATGGAGAACGCATTATTGGCAGGTGTATCTCCGGCACCGAAGCAAGGTCCGCAGAATGCTGTCTTCACGATCGTTCCCGCTTCCATAAGGTCAGCAACTGCACCGTTCTTTACAAGTTCCATGTAAATCGGTGTACTTGCCGGATATACGCTGAATGTAAATTCATCAGAACCAATGTAATGTCCTTTGATAATGTCTGCTGCAGCACAGATATTTTCAAATCCACCACCGGCACATCCTGCGATGATTCCCTGATCCACATATAACTGTCCGTTCACAATCTTATCCTGCAGAGAATAATTAACTGCTCCGTCCAGGCTTACGAGAGCTTTCTGCTCTACATCGTGAAGGATGTCTTTTAAGTTCGTTCTTACTTCGTCAATCGTGTACACATTAGACGGATGGAACGGCATTGCGATCATTGGCTTGATCTCGCTTAAGTTCACATATACCATACCGTCATAGTAAGCAACAGCTCCAGGATTCAGCTCTTTATAATCTTCGCTTCTTCCGTGAATGTCGTAAAATTCTTTGATCTTGTCGTCGGTCTTCCAGATAGATGACAGACAGGTGGTCTCGGTGGTCATAACATCGATACCGATACGGAAGTCAGCGCTTAA
>OCHV01002073.1_pt1 | contig 11899 bp, 9 predicted proteins | sample 1538461 | NCBI WGS metagenome assembly OCHV01 (sample SAMN04571692, study PRJEB22368) | human gut metagenome | biome: human gut; material: stool | host: Homo sapiens | place: Luxembourg | collected 2012-08-03 | reverse complement strand
ACACCATCCTTGAACGTTCCGGGCGCGGACGATGCGATGAAGAATTCACCGTAGCCGTTTCCGTTCTCCGTGATACCGGTGAACTGGTTTTCGATCTTCACGTTCGAAGGATCGGAGCAGTCAATCTTGATATTGGTCGGCGTATAGGAGAACTGTGCAGCAAGCACGTCCTGCGTTGCGCCGAGGACTTCGGACATATAGGTCCAACCAAACATCTCCTCTACCAAGTAGACATTCGGCTTCGACACATGCTCGTGAATCGTTACATTGATCTCGGGGATATTGCAGTCCGTAAAGACATCACTGAGCCAGCCTTCGCGGAACTTACCCGTACCGAGCTCCTTCCACGGCCACGGAACGATCGAGAAATCGACCATATAGTTACCGTAGGGAGTCGTATTCTCCTGATCGGTGAGCAACAGCGAAATCGGATACTCCGTACCATCAACCAGAGCACTGCGATCGAACGAGATAACCAGATCAGCCGAAGCGCTTCCGGCCTGGAACGATACCGACGACGGGATCGTAAAGAGACCCGACTCCTCGTTGGCCAGGATAGCCACCTGAACGGCTTCATCCGTATTGATACGTCTTACAGGGACCGTTACCGATGCCTGCGTATCGGGAACATCATACTCCGAAGGAATGGTATTCGGGAAATAGATCTGCATTCCGTCGACCGAAGCTCCGGGCTCATAGTCGTCGTTGGTGCAGGCCGTGAAGAGACCTGCCACCGCAACGGCCGACATCAACAAGAATTTATTCAAGTATTTCATGGATTTGCTGCTTTAGGGGTTATTTTACGGATCTTACGGTACCGGTCGGATCGGGGTTGTTCTTGCCCGAAAGTCCGATATTCTGCTGAACGGCCGAAAGCGGAATTACGCAGTTCCACCACGGAGCACGACCATCGGTCGAAAGCTGAGCCATCGACGGAGCATTCGAACCGGCATCACCATTGTGCATGCTCATGTTCAGACGCTTCATGTCGTAGAAGATGATACCCTCACCCCAGAACTCGATTCGCTTCTGGAAGATGATCTCGTCAACGAGCGTATAGGATGCCGGGATCGTGTAGTTCGGATCGCGGTGTGCCATGAACGACGTCAGCAGCGTACGGGCCGTAGCCTCGTCGTAGTGAGCCGTAGCCTCGGCCTCGGTCAGATACATCTCCTCAACACGCATAACCGGAACATCAACCACATTGGCCACGGTATAATTGCTCTTCTCGCCGCCATTCGTATGGAATTTGTAGCTGGCATACGGAGCCACGGTCTGGAACTCCTCCTCGGTCAGGCTCATGTAGTCCTTGGCTGCATCGTACGAACGATCGGCCGTTACGTAACTCTTCTTGCGGAAGTCGGTATCCGACAAACGCTCGTAGCTGAAGACCGAGATACCGGGCTGAGCGCCGTAACCATATCCGTAAATGGCCTCGAGGCTCATGTGAGCGGCCCACGAAAGCAGGTTGTTGAGCACCGTATCGGTCGTCTGGTGCATACCGAGCATCCAGGCGCTGTTGATCGTATTGAAACCGGTCTTCGGATCGAGCCACTGAGCCTCGGTCAGGATCGAGCAACCCGAAGCGTCGATAGCCTTGCGGGCATACTCGGCAGCCTTCTTGTAGGCCTCCGTTCCGGTCGGGATATTTGCATAGGTCTCGTCGAAACCACCCAGCCAGAGGTAAGCACGGGCATAGAGTCCGTAAACCACGGCCAGCGACGGCATGTTCTTCGATTCGGGCTGATAGTCGGCCAGCAGACGCTCGGCCTCGCCCAGATCCTCGAAGATGAACTCGAACATCTCCTCACGCGGTACGCGCGGGTTGTTCTCCAGTTCGGAGAGCGATGCACCCTCACGAACGATGGGGACCGTCAGGCCTTTGACCGCCTCAAGTTCCGATTCGTACGATTGGCGCTCGGGAGCCTTGGCCGGCAGAGCGTCGTACAGACGGGCCAGATCCAGGTAGAACAGTGCGCGGTAAGCCTTGGCAATACCCAGAGGAATATCGCCGTCGGGGCTGTCCTTGGCAATCGAGATCACCTCGTTGGCAGCATAGATGAACTGATAATAGTTCAGGTAGAAGAACGGCGTTGCATGACCCGAAGCCGAAAGGCCGCTCATGTCACCGGGATAGAGATAGGCCTGCCAGCGGTCGTAGTACTGGTTACCGCCGGGAAGGTTGCCCGATACGGGGAACACCTCTCCTGCAAGACGGTCCGTAGCGCCGAAGATGCCCGGATAACCGAAATCGAAGTGGTCACCAATCTCGACATAATTCGTAATGAGGATCGTCGGGATCGACGATGCCAGACTCTTCATGGCAAACGGAGAGTTGGCCACCTGCTCGGTCGTCACATTACCTCCTTCGGGGAAAGTCTCCTCGATACAACTCGACAGCAGTACCGGAGCGCAGAGGAGAGTTGCCGCGATTTTTACTATCTTGATCTTTTTCATGATATTCAACTCTTGAAGTGAAAGAAATTAGAAAGTAACCGTTACGCCGCCCGAGAAGGTACGAATCGGAGCGTAGTAGAAGGGGTTGGTCGCACCATTGATGCTCTGACGCGGGTCAAGACCCTGACGCTTCGACCAGTACCATACGTTGTCGCAGGCCACATATACGCGGAGGCTCTCTACGAGGAACTTGCGCGTGATCTTCTTGGGCAGCGTATAGCCGAGCGTGATGTTCTGAATGTTCAGATACGAGGCATCCGTCAGGAAGCGGCTCGACGTAGCGTTCGAATAGGTATCGCCGTAAGCGAAACGCGGAATGTTCGAATCGGTGTTGTCAGCCGACCAGGCCTTGAGCAGGTCGTGGTGGTAGTTGAAGCCCACCGAGGTACCTGCAGGCGAACCCATGTAGTTGGCGTAACCCGAGTCATAAACCTGACCGCCGATCTGATAGGTGAAGCCCAGCGAGAGGTCCAGACCGTAAGCGCGCAGCGAGGTGTTGAAACCGCCATAGAGATCGGGCAGTGCATCACCGTGCATCTCGCGGCCATTCTCCGAGGCTACGGAGTACTGGTCGGTCGTCGTGCGCTGCTTCTCACCGGTTGCTTCATCCGTCGTGTAGGTGTACCACAGCGACTTACCCGTCGTGGGATCAACACCTGCATAGGTCGGCAGGTAGAACGAGAAGACCGACTCACCCTCGGTCAGGAAGTAGCTGCCGCTGATACGGCCGACGTACTTGCCATCCGACGTGGTATTGTTCTTGTACTGATCGGGCAGCTTGACGAGCTTGTTCTTGTAGTGGGTCATGTTCACCGAGAAGTCCCAAACGAGATCCTTCGTACGGATCAGGTCGGCACGCAGCTCGATCTCGACACCGCGGTTGACCATATCACCGATATTGGTCCAGATCGAGGTGTAACCCGACTCCCAGGGCGTTGCCATCTGGAAGAGCATGTCCGAAGTCTTACGGTTGAAGAAGTCGATACCTCCCGACAGACGATCGTTCCACAGGCCGAACTCGACACCGAGGTTCAGGTTGGCGTTGGTCTCCCACGTAATATCGGGGTTACCCTTGCGGGCCAGCGTCTGCGTCACGGCCGTACCGCCTGCACTGGCGATCGTATAGTAATCGGTATAGAGGTACTCGTAAGGCAGCGCATCGTTACCCTGCGAACCGTACGAAGCCTTCACCTTCAGCATGTTGACCCAGGGGGCATTGAACCAGTTCTCGTGGCTGATCACCCAGGCGGCACCAGCCGACCAGAAGTTACCCCAGCGGTGATCGGGGTGGAAACGCGACGAAGCATCGCGACGGTACGAACCCGAAACGTAGACACGCTCGTCATAGTCGTACTGACCGCGGAAGAAGTAACCCTCGTTGTTGTACTCCGAAACCGACGAACCCGAGCTGGACATGTCGACCACGGCACCACTCAACTCAAAGTTGTCGGGCGAGTACATCACGCTGCGCGAACCGTAGAGGCCGTAGACCTTGCGGTTGTACATTTCGTGACCGAGCAGGACACCGATCGTGTGCTTCTCACCGATCGTCGTGTTGTAGTTCAGCAGCTGCTGGAGGTTGTACGTAATATCACGCTGATGCGACTTGTAAACCACACCGCCCGACTCGGCGAACTGACCGTAGAAGGGGTTCATCGTCTGCGTGAAGCGGGTTTCGTCGATAGCCACGCTACCGTTGAGCGTCAGCTTGAGGCCCTTGTAGAGGTTGATATCGGCAAAACCGTTGGCCGTGAAGGCATTACCCTCACTCATATTCTTATTCAGCTGAATATCCTGCAGGTCGTTGCTCTGACCGCCGGTCGAACGAACGGCACCACCGTTACGGCCGTCACCCGTATCGTAGAGTTTCATACCGTACTCGTCGATCATGATGTTGCCCTGTCCGTCACGGATATAGACCGGATAGATCGGAGCGGTCTGCATGGCCGTTGCAAAGGCGTTGCCGCCGTCGCTGGCACCCTCGTTGTCGGGGTTATTACCGTTGTTCCATACGAAATGGGTATAAGACATGTTACCACCCACCTTCAGCCACTTCTTGGCCTGGTAGTCGGCACGCAGACGAGCCGTGTAACGCTCCATGTCCGAACCGTCAACGATACCCGTATTGTCCAGATAACCGAGCGAAGCGTAGAAGTTGGCGCGATCCGTAGCGCCCGAAACGTTCACGTTGTACTCCTGACGGAAGGTAGCCTTCTTGTAGATCTCGTCGAGCCAGTTGTCGGGCTTGAGCAGGTAGTCCTGACCCTTGTAGTTGACCACGCGACCCTCCTTGGCCAGCGGGTTCAGCTTGCCGTTGGTACCGATCAGGTTCTGGCCCTCGGGAACCGTCATGACGTTGTAACCCAGACCGCCGGCATCGTTCGACGTCAGCAGCTGGTTGGCAGCCGTATTGGCCTGCAGGGCGTTCATACCGTTCTCGAGCGTCAGATAGTTGTAGAGCGACTTGTAGTGGAACTCGTAGTACTCGCCGGCATCCTCGACAATATCATAGTTCTGCAGGGCACGCGTATTGACGCCCCACTTGCCGTCGAAGGTAACCGTAGCCTCGCCGGCCTTGGCGCGCTTGGTCGTCACCATGATGACACCGTTGGCACCACGGGCGCCGTACAGGGCGTTCGAAGCGGCATCCTTCAGGACGCTGATCGACTCGATATCGGCCGTATTGAGGTTGTTGATATCCCCCTCGTAGGGCACACCGTCGACAACCCACAGCGGGCTGTTGCCGGCGCTCATCGAACCGTAACCACGTACATAAATACTCTGACCGGCACCCAGACGTCCCGAAGGCGAGCTGAACTGCACACCGGCGATCTTTCCGACCAGGGCGTCCTGCACGTTCGACGACTGGGTCTTGATCAGGTCGTCCGACTTGATCACCTTGGCCGATCCGGTGAAGGCCTCTTTCTTGGCCGTACCGAATGCGACGACAATCACGTCGTCGATTGCCTGAGTATCCTCATGCAGCGTGACGTTGATCTGCGTCTTTCCGGCGATTTCGACAGACTGGGTCTGATAGCCGATGAACGAAATCTTGAGCGTGCCGTCGGCAGGTGCCGAGAGCGAATAACGTCCATTGGCATCGGTCGTGGTTCCAATGGAGGTGCCGTCCACCAGGACCGTAGCTCCGGCGATCGGGGAGTTGTCCGCACCGGTGACCGTACCGTTTACTTGCTTACTTTGCGAGAAGGCGAACAATATGCCGCCCCCCACAACTGCAATTAACGACAGTAGGAGATTTCTTACCATAAGCGTTAATTTTTTAAATTTAAAATAAAATAAAAAGTCCACTAGCAAAGATAGGCAAATAGGATTATCTTTACAAATAAACGCACAAAAAAAACTTTCTCGATGATATTTTTTAGTTATTTTATATTAAACAGTTTAAATTCCGAAAAATTAGGGGGATATAAAGTTTCAAATTGAAACAAAATCTTCGAAAAATGCTTTCAACCAGTATAAAAACAGCATATTTTCAGCGGTTATCAACTGATAATCAAATACATACATTTATGTAGTTTTTTGAATAACACTTTCGCGAACATCCCGTTATTCGAACTCTTTCCGCAAATCGGACCCTCGCATAAAGGAAAAATCAGACACCTGATCCCCTTGACTACATCTCTGCTTTCGATACGAATCCCTCGCACCTTCGATTTGCAGGCTCCACCGTTCGGCCTTTCCTCTCTCCCACATGCGAAGATTTTCCCAAAAACAAGACTCTTTTACAATATTATATATTACATTTGCAATTATAATTACAATTCCAACCCCAAGCTTTAGGATCAGAATTGGAAAAAGTTGTTAAAACGGGCAATTTTGTTACAAGGGGCAATCGGGCAACCCGGATCCGACGGTATGAGCGGCGCCCCAGGCGGCACAAGACCGGGAGACGAAGAGACAGACGGATGGTCGGGAGTGGATGAGATCGGGATGCATGCGGTCGCCCCTTACCCGACGGAGAGACCAGCCGACACCCCCGATAACAGGTGCGGCCGGAAGCCGGCTCATGAAAGGGAGCATCGGAGAAGAGGGAGCAGAAGGGAAGAGACGAAGGGTGCCGAAGGAGCGAGCCCCGCAGAAAGCCGCCAGAGAGAATCCGTTCCGAATAGCAGACCATCAAAAACCACGACCATGTACGTACCGAATCATCTGAAATGGCGCATCCTGCTGGCGCAGGAGCTGAAACTACACTATTTCGAGCGGGAAAATTCGCACCGCAACTGCAAACGGATCCTCGAATTGTACGGCCGCTACCTGCTGGGGACGACCTACGACACCTTTCTGAACTACCTGAATCAGCTGAAATACGAAATCGGGAGTCTGCGCCTGCCGCCCTACATCGAAGCGGCGATCGGTCTGCTCGAGCCGTTGCGTATCGCCAGCGAACGGCTGCGGATCCGGAAGACCAACGGGACATGGACCCTGCTCGAGGTGGTTGAAGAGACGATGCGGATTCTCCAGGAGCGGTCACACACGACCCTCAACCAGCGGATCACGCCTTCCGACCGATTGAATGGCCCCGCACCGGCGGCCTCCACCTCCCTGCCGAACGGAACCGCCCGGGAATAAAACCGCCGGAGAGGGACGCTCTCGCCCGGAGCCGGATCGACGAAGAATCGAAAGCCACTCTCGGGAAAGCCGTCGGACGGAACAGGATCAAACCCACTCCGTGCAATCAGACCGCCCCTTCCGTGCGGAACGGACAGCCGCACCGTCCGACGGAGGGGATGCCCCGGCTGAGCAGCCGCGACGCGCTCTACCGCCATACGAAAAAACCTCTGTCCCGAAAGACAGAGGTTTCAATCGCGGTCCGACCGCCGCAGCGGAGGGAGATCCATCGAGCGGAAAGAAGGGGATTCGAACCCCTGAAACCCTTTTGAGGTTTACTCGCTTTCCAGGCGGGCCAGTTCAACCACTCCTGCATCTTTCCGTAATACGCGGCAAAAGTACGCAATATTTCCGGATTCTGCAAATGGAGCGGCGTTTTTCTACGCGCCGACGAGAGAATCGCCCGGAAGTAGAAAAGCTAACGGATATAATTCGTTACGATCCGCTCTTCGGGTTCGGGGCGATGCTCCGAGGCGGTCAGTCCGGCCTTGAGCACCCGGGCCATGTTGCGGCCCAGCACCCGCATCACCTGCATACCCTCCTCGTCCTGCATCACCTCTCCGGGCAGACGGCCGTGGGCGCTGTTCCAGTACTGCGACGAGACGACCGGCATGTTCGCAATCGTAAAGTACTTGTTCAGGCGGTCGAAGGCGGCGCTGGCACCGCCCCGGCGGCAGACAACCACCGCCGCAGCGGGCTTGTAGGCGAGCCGTTCGGCACACGAATAGAACAACCGGTCGAGCAACGCACAGAGCGAACCGTTCGGACCGGCGAAGTAGACCGGCGACCCGACGATCAGGCCATCGGCCGTGGCGAGTTTTTCACGAATCGTGACATAGGCCTCGTCGTTGAAGACGCAATGGCCGATCCGCGAGCACTGCTCGCAGGCGATGCACCCCGGGATGGGCTTAGTGCCGATCGAGACGATTTCGGTATCGATGCCCTCGGCTTCGAGCGCACGGGCCACCTCACTCAGTGCAAGATAGGTATTTCCCTCACGGTGAGGACTTCCATTGACAAGCAGAACTTTCATAATGTATGGTATTAGCATAAAAACCGGGAATCCGGACAAGAAAGATAGGCAAAAGTGCCGGGAATGGCAAACCGGCAAACAAAAAAAGAGGATCTCCTCTCGGAAATCCTCCACGCTTTTTACCGGAAAAGGCTTATTTTGCAGCCTCAACGGTCTCGGCAGCAGCCTCGGTAGCGGTCGAATCAGCCTGCTCGCAAGCAGCCGTCGAATCGCACTTCTCCGTGCAAGCCTCGCAAGCCGAAGCCTCGGTAGCAGCAGCCTCCGTTGCAGCCTCCTCAGCAGCAGCATTCTTGTTGGCATTTCCGCCGCAGCTTACCATAGCAACGGCAGCCAGAACGATGACAAAAGAGAAAATCTTTTTCATAGCGTCAAACGTTTTAAATATGAACTTTTTTGAACGCCGCAAAGATAGATATTCGCAAATTAAATGCAAAGAAAAAATGAAGAATTTTCAAGAACAGCCGCAAATTACTCCAGAAGGTCGGCCGCCGAGATCACTTCGTTCTTGAGAAAGGCCTTGGGGAAGGTCTGTGCGACCTTGCCTCTGAGGATGATGGCCTCCTCGGTCGTGAGGCAGTTTCCGACCGAAACCGAGAACCACGGACTCTCGTAAACCATGTAGACACGGATGCCGGGATAGGTCTCTTCGAAGAGTTGCTTGGCGGCAATGGCGCCGCTGCGGGCATCGGGTCCGTTGTCGAAGAAGATGCAGACGCGGTGGCCCTTGTAGGAGAGCCGTTGGGCATCACGGGCGGCATTGGCGACGGCCCGGGCGGCATCACCGTGCTCCGAGACGACGACACGCGCCGGATCGTAGAGGGCCGAATCGGCCGTAGGTTGCGCCAGACGCTGTTTGAAGGCGTCAATCGACTGGCCGCGCACGGCAAGAGTCGCCATCGAGAGAGCCAGCGTAAGGATCAGCGTTGCGTATTTCATCTATTTCAACTGTTTTTCAAGGTCTTGAATCGACAGGCCAAAGGTATTCAAAAATTCGGACAAAGGCATCTTTTCGCGGGAAAATTTCACGGGGGCCGGGCCTCCGCGCCCCTCGGCCTGACACGAGAGCGAGATCCGGTCATACGCCCCGGCCGCGACGTCGCGGGCGAGCAGCAGCAGTGTCAGCGGATCGGAGATGCGCAGCCGCCAGCGGGTCGTCAGACTCGCCTCGGTCCGCCGCTCGATCTCGACGGGCTCGCAAAGGACGACGGTCCCGACACAGGCATCGGCATAGTAGATGCCGATCTCGGCCGACGAGAGGGTCAGCCGGTAGGCCGATCCGTTGTCGACCCGCACGACCACTTCGGCGCCGGTCAGCCCCTGGCGTTCGACACGTTCGATCCCTTCGAAACGGATCTTGCTTGCCACCTTCTCGACAGCGCGCCGGCACGAGCCCGCCGAAAGGGCCACCCCCAACAGAAGCAGCCAGGTAAGAATTTGTCGCATTTTCATCGTTCACCTATATATATCTGGGCAATGCCGAAGCTCTGGCTCCGGGCCTTGCAGTTGCGGAAGCCGGCCGCCTCCATGCGGTGCAGGAAAGCATCCGGCAACGGGAATTCGCTCACCGAGGCGGGCAGATACTCGTAGGCGCGCCGGTCGCGGGAGACCATGCCGCCGATGCGCGGCAGGATGCGGTAGGTATAGAATTCGTAGACGGCGCGGAAGAGCGGGTTGGCCGGGCGCGAGAATTCGAGAATCACCACCCGTCCGCCGGGACGCAGCGTGCGGGCCATTTCGCGCAGACCGGCATCCAGATCGCCGAAGTTGCGCACGCCGAAGGCTACGGTCACCACGTCGATCGACCCCGTGGCGACGTCGAGGTGTTCGGCATCGCCGCGGTCGAGGACGATGCGGCCGTCGAGCCCGCGGGCCTCGACCTCGAGCATCCGCTCCGAGAGGTCGACCCCCAGCACCTGCACGCCGTCGATCCGGCGGGCCATGGCGATGGCCAGATCACCCGTGCCGGTTGCCACGTCGAGGATCCGGCGGGGTTTCGCACGCCGCACGCAATTGACCACGTGGCGGCGCCACAGGCGGTCGATGCTCATCGAGAGCGTATGGTTGAGCAGGTCGTATTTCGGCGCGATGTTGTCGAACATCTCGCGGACCTCCTCCTTCTTGGTGTGTTCGGTATTGTATGGTTTCATTCGTAACGAATCGTTTCTTCGGGTTTGATACGGGAGACGACGGCCGTGGGGATCACCAGCAGGGCGACGATCGCGGCGACGAATCCGATATTGAGCAGGATCCACCACCCTCCATCCAGCGCAATGGGGACTTCGGAGAGGAGGTATCCTTCGGAGTTGAGTTTGACCAGATGGGTCGTGCGCTGCAGCAGGCAGAGCCCCACACCGACCACGTTACCCCAGCACAGTCCGCGCAGCGTGACGAAGGCCGCCCGCCAGAGGAAGATACTGCGGATCTGCCTGTTACGCATGCCAAAGGCCTTCAGAAGGCCGATCATGCGCGTGCGTTCGAGGACGAGAATCAGCAGCGCCGAGGTCATGTTGAAGAAGGTCACGACGAGCATGATGACGATGATCACGGCGGCGTTCACGTCGTGGGCCTTCAGCCAGTCGAAGATATTGGCGTAGCGCTCCGTCACGCTCTCGACGGCAAGGTTTTCGGTCCCCTCGCCCTCGTCGTAGAGGAGCGTGCGGCCCAGCGTGCGGGCAAACGGTTCGGCCTCGGCGAGCGAACGGGTGCGGATCTCGTAGCCCGAGATCTCGTCGGCCGTCCAGTCCGAGAGGCGCTGCACGTTGCGGATATCGGTCAGCACCATCATGCGGTCCATCTCCTCCATGCCCGAGTCGTAGATGCCGCTCACCTTGAAGCGGTCGCGGCGCGGCAGTTCGCCCGGTTCGACAAAGAGCATCTCGACCCGGTCGCCCACGTCGAGCTTCATCCGGTCGGCCAGGGCCCGCGCCAGCAGGACATCCTTCGTGCGGATCGAATCGCCGACACGGGGCAGTTCGCCCGCCACCAGCCACTCGCGCAGACAGCTCCAGTCGTAATCGGCGCCGACCCCCTTCAGGAGCACCTCGCCCACCGCCTCGTCCGTGCGGACGATGCCCCCCTTGACGGCATAGGGGGCCATGGCGACGAAGCCGTCGGTCGAACGGATCAGCTCCTCGAGCCGCGCATTGCGGTGCACGGGCTGCGAATCGAGGGCATCGACCCCGCGGATATCGGTCACCGAGACGTGGGCCACCAGCCCCTCCATCTTGCGGGCCACCTCGCGCTTGAATCCGACGACGACGGCCAGCGAAAGGATCATGACCGCCACCCCGAGCGCCACCGACCCGACGGCAATACGCTCCATGACCCCGGGACGGTTTCCGGGGGTCGGTCGTGCCATGCGGCGGGCGATGAAAAAGGCGAGATTCACGGGCGCTCCAAATTGTCTGAAAATTTATGCAAAGAAACATATAAATTTCGTATTTTTGCCCGAAATACGGGAATTTCATGAAAAAACAGGCACTCATCACGGGCGCAACGTCGGGAATCGGCCGCGCCACGGCCCTGCGACTGGCCAGGGCGGGTTACGATATCATCGCCACGGGCCGCCGGGCCGAACGTCTCGCCGCGCTGAAGGCGGAGATCGAGGCCGCCGGAGGGCGCTGCACGACGCTGGTCTTCGACGTGCGCTCGGAGGAGGAGGTGCGCCGCAACCTCGAACCCCTCGAGCAGATCGACCTGCTGGTCAACAACGCCGGGCTGGCTGCCGGTCTCGAACACATCGACCGCGGCGACACGCGCGACTGGGACGCCATGATCGAC
>OCHV01002068.1_pt1 | contig 11914 bp, 9 predicted proteins | sample 1538461 | NCBI WGS metagenome assembly OCHV01 (sample SAMN04571692, study PRJEB22368) | human gut metagenome | biome: human gut; material: stool | host: Homo sapiens | place: Luxembourg | collected 2012-08-03 | reverse complement strand
CCCGGCGTCTCGGACTCTACTTCGACCGAAAGCCCGTTGTAGAGCGCCAGATAGTTGCGTTTCAGGGTCTCGACCGCGCCTTTGCGGGTGGCGTCGAAGAAATAGCCGTACAGTCCGTCGAGTTCATTCACGTTCTGCTGGATACGATCTAGGTCGGTGATCGTTTCGAGTTCGCCGCGCAGACGCTCGTACTCGGCCTGCTTGGCATCGTCGATAGCCAGAAACGCTTCGATCAACTGCCGCCGCGTCGCCTCCGGGAAGGGATAGAGCACCGAATATTCGTAACGGTAGGTCTTGGTCTTCTTGCTGTATACGCGCTCCCAGTAAATCGACTCGGCGTTCGAGAGGGTGATATTATTCAGGTAAGGCAGTTTCCCGGCCTCGGTCATCAGCACCGAGGAGTAGTCGTTCATCACGCTGACCAGCTGGTCGCGCGTAACCTGCCGCGTGGTCATCTTCTCGGCGGATGAGATGTTGACCGCCACGGCATTGACGATATACTGGCGGATCGAAGCCATGCACTTGTCCGAAGCGGCGGAAAGGGTCTCCCCTACCTCCGTGACAGCGAAATGCGACGGATCGGACTTCCCGATCCAGTCGGGCTTGCGCTTGCCGCTCGCCTCGACGACCTTGTCCTTCTGGGCAAAAGCCCCGGAAGAGATACAGCATGCCGACAGCAGCAGCGCGAAAGTAAGTAAACGCTTCATCGGATTGTCATTTTAGGGATTTTACCTTCCGCGTATCGGAATCGTAACGCAGTTTCACCCGGTCCGTAAAAGCGCCGAGGCCCTCCGCGTCATTATGCGTCTTGTAATGGCGGGCGATGAGCAGGGCGCAATCGACGTCGCCCATCCTCCCTTGGCTGTGTGCGAAGAAGAACTCCTCGGCCGCCGCGCTTTCGCCGGCTGCGAGCATGGCATGCACTACTTTCAGCCGCAGGTCTTTGCCGCCGTCCCCGTCATCGCCGGCCGATGCGAGGTAACCATCCCGCAGCTTGATCCATTCGGGCTGCGCGGCATAAGCCGCCTCGGCCCTGCGGGCGGCATGGTTCCGCACGGCCAACGCGCCGACGCCCGCACTGCAAAGGGCCAGCACGACGGCCGCAATCAGCATCACCTTTTTGCGGTTCCGGGCATGGGCCGCGGCCTGCCCGGCAAGGGCGTCGTCCAGCCGGAGTTCCATGGCGTCGAGCCGGGCCATCACCTCGGCATTGCCCGCGAAGCGCTCCCGCACCGAAGCGGCGTCCTCGGCGAAGACCCGTGCGGCGGCCCGTACGACCACCTCCCCGGCGCTCAGCCGCTGTCTTCCCCGCATCAGCGCAGCCACCAGCAGGATCAGTGCGACAATGGCCAGCAGATAGAAAAAATTGGCCCCGGTAAGCACACCGGAGAGCAGGCAGAAAGCCAGCGCAACGCCGCAAAGCAGGGGCATCATCTTGCGGACCGTTTCGCCCGGTGCGGGCATCGGGACGGTATCCAGCCCGGCCAGCCCCTCTTCGAGACTGGCGAGCATCAGAGAGGGATCGGCTTCGACCCCGGCGGTAATGTCATTGACCACGGCTTCGACGTAATCGGCGCCGCAGGCGGGACAGAGGTTCTGCGAATCGGGCATCTGGGCGCCGCAGACGGGACAGGTTTTCATCGTAATCCTAAAGTTAGTTCCGACATGGTTCGATCAGAGTCCGAAGAGCCACTCGCCCAGCGACTTGCCTTTTTTCTCATAGGAATCGGCCTTGGTCTGCTTCAGCGTCTTGGCTTCGGCCGCGGCCTCCTGCTGCGTGCGTTCGCGCAGCTGCTCGGCGTCCATCCTGCGCAGCTCCTGCTCCAGAGCGGCGGCCGCGGCCTGCGCGTCGAGCCGGTTCAGGAAGCGGACGACCTCGCCGTAGTTGGGGCTTACCGGATTGCACGAGCGGCACAAATCCAGCGCCGCGTCGATATCGCCCTGACGGACCAGAATATCGGCTTCGGCGACGGCCCGCTTCACCTCGTTTTCGAGCAGTTTGTTGTAGACCTGCACCTTGAGGTCGGAGACTGTTTCGTACTCATCGACGTTCTCCGGCACTACCGCCAGCGCGGCCATCGCATCCTCGTACTCCCCGCGGGCGACGAGCGAGTTGATCTTGGAGAGGATCTTCGGCATCTGGCGCGTATAGTAGTCGGCGATGCTCTGCTGCACGTCCTTGATCATCTTGGCGAAACGCACGTCGTTCACGTTCACCTTGTTGATAAGCGAACGCATGCAGGCCTCTTCGCTCTTGCCGTTGGCCTGAAGCGATACGGTCTGGCTGGCGAAAACGGTATTCTCGAAGAGGTTCTTGACCGAAAGGGTCAGGTCGGCACGCACGACATGCACGGTCGTCATGCCCGTATCGACCGTGCCGTCGTCGGTGACGGTAAGCGTCGGCGTGACGACGAAAAGCCCCGCCGCATCGGCCATGCCGTTGCGGGTGATGATCTTGCTGATCTTATTGCGGAGCGCCGCAGCGTTGCTCTCGCCGAGCTGCGCGGCCGTGTCTTCGTCGATATAGGCCGAAAGGTCGATTACGGTCTGCGCCCGGAGCGACAGCGCGCCCAGCACGAACGCCGCGAAGAGGGATAGTTTGCGAAGCAGATTCATGGTCTGTTGTTTAGTAGATGATTACGTCGATGGAATTTCCCGTGATCGTACGCGACACGGAGAGGTTCAATCCCTTGAGGTACTGGTAGAGCGCCAGCGCGAAATCATTGACGTCGGACTGCATGCCGTCTTCCACGGAGTTGTCCACGAAGATGTCGCTGAAGGCCAGCAGCGTACTCGTACGGCCCTGCGTATGGTATCTGCCGTTCTTGGCGTGGCGCTTGACCCACGACACGAGAATATCCGAAAGCGGCATGATGTTGTTGATTTCGGTGTCCATGTCGATCGCCGATCCGGGATCGATCGTGAAACGCACGGCCACGCTCTGTCCGGTCGAGATTTTGGTCGCCATGCGGGTCGAGATCTGTTTCATGAAGTCGCCGATCATCGCCTTGGCCATGACGCCGCACAACACGTCGGCCGTGGTGCGCTTGCGGCCCGAAATTTCGGATTTGGTGGCCAGCGTATTGCCCGTGGCGACCTCGATCGCCTGCAGGGTCAGCGACACGCGCACGCCGCCGTCGTTGACGTCCTGATTGATATCGACGCTCACCGAGACGTCGGCCCCGGAGTTGGCGAGAATCGCGTCGTCCAACGACATGCCGTCGCCCATACGCACCTGATAGGTGTTGGCGTTGTTCAGCGAGGTGAGCAGGTCCTTGGTCTCGACACCCTCGCCGATGAAGCCTTCGTTCACCTTCGAGATGGCCATGCGCATGTCCGAATTGTTGCGGATCGCCTCCTCGTAGGATTCGTCTCCCTTGCGGAAAGGCACCACCATGACCGTCGGCATGGCGATTGCCTCCTGCGTCTCGGAGAGCGCGATGTCGGAAGCGCTGCGCCCGATGACGCCGTTGTTGATCAGGTCCCGTTCGAGCGACTCGGTGTAGAGGTCGATCGTCGCGAAGACCTGTATGTTCTTATCGGCCGTCTTGTTGGTGCGGTCGGCGATCGTACAGCTGCGGATGAAATTGGCGTAGCGGGTCGTGCCGAGCAGCGTGCCCACGTACTGCGAAGCGTCGGCCGAAGGTTTGTAGCCCAGCAGGGGCTTGTTGTCGTTCAGGCCGTCTATACCGTTATATAAATAAGTATATATCACGGATTTTTTCGCCATTTCGGTTGCCTCCTTCTTCGTACGGGCGATTCCCGAACACTCCAGCGTCGCAATTTTTCCGGTCGTGTTCTTCAGGATGGCATCGGTCGTATAATTCTGGGCCGCCGCCGGGATCAGGGCGCAAAGAACGACGATAACTGACAATACGGACTTCCTAAACATTTGATTTTGTTTTTAAGTTTGAACGGATAAAGCCCCCGGAACGCCGTCGGCATCCCGGAGACTGTATGGAACAGGATATTTTTCGAAGCGCTTACGCACCTACCAGACCTTTGAGGAATCCGCCTGCGGCCGTTCCCTGCTTGTCGACGATGACGATCAGCTTCTCGCCGCTGTTGAACTTCTCCTTGATGGCCTCCTCACCGGCAGCGACCTGACATTTGGTAACGCCCTCCATCACCTCGACGGCGACGAGCGTACCGATCTCCGACTTGGTCACCTTAGGACCGATCTTGCGCTCGGTGTAGACCTTGAAGCGCGTCTTCTTGGCGACGCCCATCTCCGAGCCGCCCGAAATGTAGAGGTCCTTCACGCGGCCTTTCTTGTCGGCTTCGCCCAGCTCCAGAATGTAGGTCTCGAACTTGAAGTGGTTGTCGACGAACTTGGTCATCGCCTTGCGCAGATCCTTCATCGCGTCGTTGAACGCGCCGTCCTTCGAATCGGCATCGACACCCGTCACGGCGATGGTCTCCGATCCGACCATCGCGCCGTCGATGATATTGTACACCTTCAGCGCCAGCGTCACCTCGGCCTTGTTATACATCTTGCCGTCGATGTCCGACTTGAAGGTCGAAAACGAAACGTTGTTGGCCTGACCGATAACGACCTTCTTGGCGCCCAGTGCCTTGTAGGCGGCTTCGCTCTCGGATTTCCAGTTGGCGTCGTTCACCACGTCCTCGGCATTGCGGTCGGCGTAGAGTTTCGACAGCGTTTCGTCGGTCAGGGCGTCGACGATGTGGAAACGCCCCCGGTCGGAAAAGCCCGACAGCACGGCGGCGCGCATGTTGTCGCACGCAGCCTGACTCACGGCGTCGGTGCAGGCAAAGGGATTGATGATCACGGTCTCCTTCGAGGGGTCCTCCTGCGCCGCAGCGCCCAGCGTTACAAACACGGCAGCAGCCGTCAGAAAAGTTCTGAATACGTTTTTCATAGATATGTTTAAGTAAGGGTTAGTGTGCTCTCCGCATCGACAGGGCGACGCGCCGGTTCAGGCCCCCGCACCGAAAGGGTCCTGCATAACATGTCATCGTTAAAAAATAAGGAAAGCGTGGTGCTGAATGCTTATTTTAGAGTGGGAGGTTCTTGCAAAACCTGAAGAATAAAATAAGCAACAGTCCCACGCTCTATATCCGAAAACGGACAGAACGTGAAGAAATGCCGGCCTATTCTCTCCTTCGTAATAATTTGCAAGATTTACCACTCGAGAATAAACTTACACTTTCCGTGTTAGTCAATATGTTACTACAAATGTAGGAAACATATTCGGAAAATACAACACCGACACTTCTTTTTTGGGACTGTTGCGAGTACAATTTACGACAAAACATTCAAAACGGCAATATTGATTCTAAAATATCTTATTTCATATTGCGGGAACAGCGCCTTCCGGGAAAGGGTGCGCACAGCCGTCCGATTTGCAACGGCACGCAGACGGCGGCATCCGCGCCCGGACTTCACGGCCGCCGGAACCGCCGGCGCGGGACGCAAAAAAACCGGACCGCAAATCCGGCCCGGCACGCATATCCGACAGCGGTTTTCACATGCCGAAGAGCGCCAGTGCGGCCATCGGCACGACGGCCCACCAAAGCACGCGCCGCTTTTCCGCGGGCATCAGCCGGGCAAGGGTCTGCGAGCGTTCCAGCCAGCAAAGAAATCCGAACCACAGGCCGCCCCGGACCAGATTCAGCACCTCGGTACGCACCAGCCCGGCATAACCGCCCGACACCTCCGGATCATAACCGGCGACCAACGGGGCGATCACGGCCACACCGTGCACCAGCACCCGCAAACCGGCATACCAGCGGACCAGAGGCAGCCCATAGGATTTGCGCAGCGCCAGCGAGCAGAGGAGCGCAACCGGCAGCAATGCCCCGGCAAGTCCCAGCAGCTGCATTCCGGCGGTCAAGCCGTCGAGCCGCAGGTTCCCGTTCACGCACTGCATCAGCAGCGCGAAAGACCATTCGCCCAGCCGGGTCATGCCGTAAGCGCCGAACAGCCACACCGGCCCCGGCAGTTCATTGAGATTTTGCAGGAAAGGGGATTTCATAAGACGGAAACGATAAATGTTCAGCGACAAAGGTAATAATTTTCGCGGATTGTCCTTTACGCCGCTTCCGCCGGCCCGTTGCAACCGGCCGTGAATTTTGCGGATTCGGTAATTCTCGGACATGGCATATCAGACTCAGCGTTTCGGACCGGTCATTTCGCCCAATAGCCGGGGAAAGGCATTCCGCATACCCGGAAAAAGACCGCGCACCCTCCCGAAAGAGGATGCGCGGAACAACAGATCAGACAAGATCAAACTGCCGGGCGCAATCGCCCTCAGTCAATCTACTGCACTTCATCCATATTGATTTCATAACCGGCAGGAACGAAGGTCCAGTCCTGCGCACGGTTGCCGTTGGCGTTGGTGACAGTCAGACCGTACAGACCGCTGGCCGTAGCGCTGAACATATTCAGCGGATTGACCTGAGAACTGCGGCGCAGGTTGAAGAACATGAATGCACCGTAACCCTGACTCTTCGCACGTGTTGCAAGTGAATTGAGGGTAGAAGGATTGGTAGCTCCACCGAGATTGGTCGATACAGGCGACCAACGGGCTTTCTCCAAAAGACCAGAACCATAGAATCCTGTACCGAAATAGCCATGATAGGAGTAGTCGATGCAGGCTTTTGCCTCGGCATTGATAGAACCGGTGTAGCCCCAATCGAATACCGTGATAAGTTTGTCGGCAGGCATCAGCGCATGCAGCTTGGTAATGATCTCGCTGTACGAGGTCGAATTGGTGCTTCCATAATCATCGGCGTATTCATCATCGAAACCGATACCGTCGAGTCCGTATTTTGCCACGGCATGAGCCAGAATCTGAGCGAACTGCGTGGTCTGCGTGCTGTTCATGCTGGCGACGCCGATGCCCTGATGGTCACCAAGTACGGTGAGCAGGACTTTGATGCCCTTGTCCTGTAGCGGTTTCACATAGGTCAGATACCCGTTGTTTTCCAACAGGTTGGTCATCTTGTCATTGAGGTAGAGGGTCGGCTCGACCACACCGTTGACCGTACGCTTGCGGACATTCGATGCGAAGAGCTCCACGATGCCGGCGAACGGCTTGCCGTTCGACATCGTATAGTCGCCCGCGTTGAGAGGGTTGGTGTCATTGGTCTCGACATAGATCGCCACGACCGGCGTATCGCCGAATGCGCGGGTTTCGGGAGCCTGTCCCTGATCCATCGTCGGTTCTTCGGCCTGCTGGCAGGAGAACATTGCGGCTCCGATAAAAAGAGCCATCACAGATTTAAATAAATTTTTCATAACGGTTAAATTTGAGTTGATGATTGATTTGTTCCCTTTTGTGGGAATTTCATTTTTTTGAGATTGATTCTTTACTTTGGTTTTCTCCATAGATTAAAGTTTTAAGGGTTATTGTAACGCTGCCGGAACTTTTCCGGCATTTTTCTGATTTCATTCATTACCAATCTTTTGTCCATTTATTATATCCGCGCCTGCCATCCGGCAACTCACCCAACTTAGAAGAATCGAACGTATACTCATTTTCCGATAAGTAACTCGTACCCCAAGGGCTTTCGTCGATAAGGTAGACTCCGTCGTCGGCGAAAAATTTATATCCATCCGTGATACTGCTGGTCCATGTACTCTCGTACTTGTCCTGAAGCACCGTACGCATCTCTTCGAAAACCAGAATATTGCTCTGCTTATATCCGGCATCGCGCCAGAGAAAGACAGGTGCGATTCGCTCAGTCGGGTTTGTTTCCGCCTCTCCCGTATACCACGGAATATTGACGCATCCGTATTTGGCGGGAGCGAGTCCGGCGATCGGCTTGCGGGGCCATTCCGCCGAAACAAACGCGGCGCCCTGATGCCACGGATCGACGATCTGCATGTCTTTGGAGTTATCCAGATAGCCGGACCACGCGTAGTCGAGGTATTGGCCGACCTCGATGCCGCCCATAGCCGCAGTATCCCAGAAATATTCGGTAGGCTCCATATGGTCGGTAAGCGTTACGAGCAGTCCGTCGCCCAGCGCTTCGCGCACGGCTTTGATCAGTTTGGGGTACGACGTCGTATTCATCGCCGGCATGCCCTCTTTGCCGTAACCGGAATTCCGGTCCCAGAAATTCACGCCATCAAGTCCGTATTCGGTAACGACCGCCTTCACCTGCGCCGTGAAATCGGCGATCTGCGCATCGGTGAGGTTGCAGAATCCCAACCCCTTGCCGCCGCCTTCGATGCTGATGCAGACCTTGCGGCCCTTATCCTGCAGCGGACGGATATACTTGGTCGCATGGCCGAGGACATAGCGCATGTCGGCACCCAGATTCAGCATAGCCCGCGACGTTGCGGCATCGTAATCGAGCACGACCGTACGCAGATTTACAATATCGCCGATGGTTCTCGTACCGTCTGATCGTTCCGGCCATGCATTTTCCCAATTTTCGTCCAGTTTGGACATCAGGTATTCATCCACGAGCAAGGGTTGATACATAGCGGTATTGAGGTAAAATACCGTGAACACCTGTTCCTGATTGAGTTTGTACTCACCCATCTGAAGACCGCGGACCGTAAGCAGGTAATTGACAGTCTGCCGTTCGGCATCCGCATCGTCCGCGGCGACGGTCAGAGGCAGGTAATACTCGCCCGGAGCAAGATTCTCGGCAAAAAAACGGATGCGTTTGAGCGCCGAATGCTGGGCGTCGCCCGCAATGTCCAGCTTCTTGCCGTCGGGAAAGTCGTAATTGGCTTCGGGCAGCAGAGTGCGTTCCGTCTCGCCCTCCCCGGCTTTCACGGCCGCTTCGAGGGACAGCGCCGATCCGAGCGGCTTGGTGAGCTGATAATAGAAGTTATCGGTCACGAATCCGTTGCCTTCGGTCAGAAATACGCGCACCTCGTCCCGGACGCTCCGGGTACTGCGCAGCATGCCGTAGGTATTCTCAAGCCCGTCCTTGTCGGGCAGTTTGCCTCCTTCGCGTTCCACGGGGTCGGCGTCGCAGGCCGTAAGGCCCGCGAGCGCCGCCGCGCAGAACAGCGTCACTACTAATAAATTCTGTATCTTTTGCGTCTTCATAATTTACTCCTCCACTTCATTAATTTTCGGAATCTCGATGCCGTCGGGCCACTTCAGGTCGTATTTCGCCTGACCGTCGTTGCCGTAGCGCGAGTAATCCTTCACCGTATTGCCCTTGCCGTCGTTGAATTTCCAGTAACCGAGCAGCGTCGGGTCGTCCTTCGGGTTCTCGACGTTGTACATGTTCTCCCATATCTGTTCGGGAGTGCGGGCGACGGACCAGACGCGCGCCTCGGCGATCTTGCCGTTCAGCGGACGGTAGTCGTTGTACGAATAACTGATAAAGAACTGGCGGGCTTCGCTGTAGGTATCGTAGCCGAGCGTCTTGTACTGATCCTTCTTGCCCGGATCGGTCTCGTTGTCCCACAGGTCGTACAGCGCGCGGCGGGCCAGATGGATGAAGTTCTTGTCGTCCAGTGCGGCCGGCCCCATCTCGGTCCCCTCGCTCTGTATCCTGCCGTTGACATAGACACGCACGACGCGGGTGTTCTGGTCGTAAGTGCAGGCGACATGATACCAGTAGCCCTTCTGGAGGACCTTCGTGTTGTCGCGTCCGGGGAATTTGCCGAATCCGACGCCCGAACCGTCGAACTGCAGCTGTTCGCGCTCGAAGTTCGTGTCGCCGATACGCAGCAGCGCATAGTCCTCCTCGCCCATCACGGTCGAAATGCTCACCGGATTGCCCTGAATGTCGGTCAGCGCGAAATCGTCGATGTAGATCAGCGCTTCGTAGGTCATGGCCCGGAGTTTATTCCACGGCATGCTGTTGTCGCCGTACTTGTCGAGCGACGGGAATTCGATCCAGTTGTCCGTAAGCTGCGCCGCGACGGTGATGGCCGAAGAGCGTTTGACGACATAATAGGCGGCCTCGGAGCCTTTCAGCACCGACATCGACGAATGGGAGATGCGCACCGGCAGCAGATAGGTCTCGTCGATGGGCAGCGCGCCGGTCTGCTGTTCGCCTTCGCCCATCAGCCCTTTCAGGCGGAGCGTCACCACCTCCGACGCGGTCTTGCCGGCATGGATGGTCACGTTGTCGGACGACAGCTCGTAATACTTCGCGTCGAGCATTTTCCAGTCCGAACCGTAGCGGGCGTTGTAGGTCGCCACGAGCGACGGGTCCACCGTGAGCGACACCGCGACGTCCTGCCCTTCGGGATAGGCCAGCGTCGCCTGAATCGGCTTTTCAACCGTGGGCGTATTGTTGCTGAAGGTGGCCGGCTGCACCTCGTCGGTCTTCGACACGTCGAGGTACACGACATTGTCGAACTTGTGGTCATCGGCATCATAGTTATCGCAGGCCGTAAAGGCCCCCGCTGCCGCAACGCCCAGTATGAGATATTTATGTATTAATTTCATAGCGTCGGTTATTTAGAAGGATTAAGCGTCTGGATGGCCTGACGGATCATTTTGTAGTTCATGTCCGCATTGTAGTAGTCGTTGCCGATGTTGTAGGCCCCCAGTCCGCACAACGGACCGTAGGCTATCACGCGGCGCGACATCTCCTCGACGGCGGCATACTCCACGCGGTCTTCGTCCTTGAGGGGCGCTCCGGCCTCGGCCGCCAGCAGGAGTTTCGAAGCCGGAACGGCCGCGTAACCCGTGGCGTTGAGTATCTGCAGCTTCACGTCGCCGACATCTTCGGTTTTCTCGGTGTCGAGGATGAAATAATCCACCTTCGCACGGTCCGCTTCGGCGACAAAGAGCGGATTGCCCTCGAAGACGAGCAGCTTGCTCTCGTCGGCCGAGAGTTTCGAGACGATCAGCGCTGCGGCCTGCACCGCTGCCGGATCGCCGGCGTTGGGAATCCCGGTGAACGAATAGCCGTCCATGCCGTTGGCGGCGACGGACGACACGACCCGGTCGAGCCATGCGCCCAGTTTCGCGGCGTCGGCGAATTCGGCGGCACGTCCGGCATAGTCCACCTGCCAGAGCACTTTCGTGCCTTTCTCGCGCATGACGGCCATATCCTCGGCATCGTAACGCGAGAAATTGTCGGCATTGGTCAGCGCCACGATATCGAGCGAATCGGGCAGGCAGCGCATGAAGTCCTTCTCGCTGGCCGCCGGTTCGGGCGAGTTGTGCAGGCGGGCGTAGACGATGAAATGCTCGCTCTTTTTATAGTCCCGCAGAGCGGCCGTATATTCCGCCCACAAGGCCGGGTCCTGCTCCCACGGTTTCTTCACGTTGTTGTCCACGGTCTCCATCTCGGTCCAGTCATTGCAGGCGGCAAGGCCGAAGAGTACGCCGAGGAGCAGGAACAAACCGGAGAAACGTATTATTCTGTGCTGTTTCATAGCGTTTAGTTGTTATAAGGTTTCACGTCCCACCATACGCGGGTGCCCATACCGTCGCCCTTGCGGCTGCCCTGCGACTCGCTGTTAAGCATCTGTACGGCTTCCTGAAGATTGGCGTTGTTCTTGTCGTATTCCTCGACGGGATAAGGCAGACGGCGGGCGCCCTGAGCCAGATCCACCGTACCGCCCGACTTGTCCTCGACGGCGGGCAGCAGGCGCGGATACCCCGTGCGGCGGTGTTCGGACCACGCCTCGACGCCCAGCGGGAAGATGGCGATCCATTTCTGGGTGATGATACGCTCCAGATTGCGCTCTTTGATGGCCGCCTTGTCGGCGCCTTCGGCGGAATCGTCCTCCCATGCGATGGTGATCGAACTCAGGGCGGTCGCGCTGTAATTGCCCAGCGGATCGTTATAGGCCGCAGGTTTTCTGGTCTTGTCGGCGATATAGGCGTCGGCGTCCTTGGCGCCCTTGTCCTCGAACGAGAGGCGGATCGCCTGCTCGTAGAGCGCCTTGGCGGCATCCTTCGTTCCCCAGCGCAGCTCGTATTCGGCCTTGAGGAAAGCCACCTCCGCCGCGTTGATC
>OCHV01002066.1_pt1 | contig 11915 bp, 7 predicted proteins | sample 1538461 | NCBI WGS metagenome assembly OCHV01 (sample SAMN04571692, study PRJEB22368) | human gut metagenome | biome: human gut; material: stool | host: Homo sapiens | place: Luxembourg | collected 2012-08-03 | reverse complement strand
GTTTAATGGTGAAAATAATGATTCATTAAGTGATTTAACTATTATTTATGCTTCTGCATTAGAAGTAAAAGAAAGTCAATTAAAAGAAATTATAGATTCAGTAACATCTAAGACTAATGAAAATATTAATTCTTTTAGCAATTCAGATTATATGTACATGAATAATTATTTACTATACATGTCAATGTTTGATAATATGGCTAATGATGCACTACATATAGCAAATCCACCAAGTTCTTCAAATAATTTCACTAATGGTGGTGATGATAGTGGTGGAGGCAACTTTTTCGGTGGAGGAGATTTCACTGGGGGATGTGGAGGAGATTTCACTGGGGGATGTGGAGGAGACTCAGGACTTGGAGGGGGAGGAGACTCAGGAGCTTTTTAGTCTTTGTAATATGTAGTGATTTAGGAGGAAAACATGGGGGAAAAGAAAAAATGTAGTAAAAAGATTATATTTTATATTTGCTTTAGTTTAGTAATACTATTGCTAGGTTTTTTTGGAGGGTTTTTATTAGGAGAAAAAATGGAGAAATCTAGTTTATCCTTTGAAATGTCTATATTTACAATTGTATTATATATTTTTATTTTCTATTTTGCATTTATCATTCAAATTATAATACATGAAGCAGGACACTTAATTTTTGGATTACTATCTGGGTACGAATTTATATCTTTTAGGGTTGGTAGCATTACTATAGTAAAAGATCAGGAGAAATTTAAGCTAAAAAAGTTTAAAATTAAAGGTACTGGTGGTCAATGTTTAATGATGCCAAAAACTAATAACTATGAAGAGATAAATTATGTTTTATACAATTTAGGTGGAATATTAATGAACTTTATAGCTTCTATTATATGCTTACTAATATTAATTTTAGTAGATACTAATCAATATATAAAAGTTATGTTAAGTGAGTTCATTTTAATAGGAGTGATATGTGTTATAAGTAATGGAATTCCAATGAAGCTTGGTGGAATTTCTAATGATGGTTATAATACAATGTCTATTTCAAGAGATAAGTTTATAAAATATTGTTTTTATATTCAACTTAAGGTAAATGGACTTTTATCTAAAGGAATGAGATTTAAGGATATGCCAATAGAGTGGTTTAATGTAAAAGAGGGCGCGGATTTAAATAATCATCTTGTGACATTTTTAAAGATTATGGAGGCAAATTATTATCAAGATAAACTTGATTTTAATCTTGCAAAAGAATGTTATGAAAATATATTAGATAATGCTCCTAATATTATAAAGTTATATGAAAATGAAATAAAGTGTGAATTATTGTTTTATGAAATATTAAATGGAAATATGGAAAAGGTGGATGAGCTTTATACAAAAGAGTTGCGAAATTATATAAAAATAACTGATTGTTATATTTCAAGAAAAAGGCTTATGTATGTTTATAATCTAATTGTATTAAAGGATAAGGAAAAAGCAGATAAAGTATTAGGAGAATTTGAAAAATTAAAGAATAGTTATCCTATAAAAGGTGATATTGAGTCTGAAGAGGAAATTATGAGTTTTATATTGGATAATGTAAAAGTTGTATAATTTTTAGTTAAAAACAAAACAGTTGCAAAATATACTTTCGCAACTGTTTTGTTTTTATTTGGAAATTTTATCTAATAATTCAATTGAAGCATTAGCAGCTTTTTCTATTTGTTCATCAACAGATATTTTAGCAGGGTTATCTCCTGATTGCTCACCATAACTGCCAAATTGAGCATGATTTCCACCAATTATTTCAACAAAAGTTGTAGAAGCTGGCAAAAGATCTTTAGAGCCAACAATTTTTTCTAAATTAGCAACCCCATCTAGAGAACCATAAATTGAAGCAACTTCAATATTAGAGTCTTTAAGTTCATCTCCTTGAGGATATGAAGCGTAAAAAATAACACCTTTAATATTGCTATTTTCACTAGCGTATTTAGCAGCCATTACTCCACCTAATGAATGGCCAGAAATGACCCAGTTTTTAATATTAGGGAATTTTGATATTACTTCATCAGCAGCATTACTATCAAATATAGCAAAGTTTAATGGCATATGAGTTATAATAACAACTTTCTCATCACTATACCATCAGCTTTAAATGGTTCAATATCACCGTAATCAAAAAAATCTTTTAATATACAAACTTCAAGAAATCCATTCTTGATATATATATTTCTAGCTGATCTCCAATTTTCAGCTACTACTAATAAAAGAGATTTAGGTTCTTTAACTAATTTATCTACATTATCAATTAAGTAATTAAATAGTATTTTACCTATTCCATATTTTCTTGCTTTAGGTGAAATAGCGAAAGATGATATATATAATTCATTACCGTTAGCTTTATGGCTTTCTTTAATAGAATGATTTAATAAAAAATCACTTTCTTTAAGATTTTCATTATATGGCCATATTTCAGAACAAATATATCCAATTATTTTATTTTCATATTCAGCAACTAAGAAACCTTCATTAAAGGTTTCAATTCTATCAATAAATACTTGTTTATCTTCACAAATATTTTTATCAAAGGAAGCATGTTCAATTTCTAATATTTTTTCTATGTCATTTATTTTTGCATTACGTATTTTTAGGTTATTAATGTTCATATAATCTCTCCTATGGACTTTTATTTATATTTTAAGAGAAGTTTGAATTTTTGTGATTTATTATATATTAACACATTTTAGGGTGTTGTAGTAAAATATATAAGGTTTTAGAAGTATCTATTAATGTATAAACTAGATAAATATTTGGTATTTTGTTTAAGAATAATAAATTGTAGGATATAATATAGGTATGTGAAAGTTGGTGAAGACTTGGAAAAAGAAAAAGTGAAATTAGATGAAATTTTAAAATTTTTATTTTCAACATCTAATAAAGTATTAGTAAAATTATTAAATGGAATATTTGAAGAGAATTTTAATGTTGATGAAGTAGAGTTAACAGTTAGTAATAACGAGTTTGTTGAAGATGATTTAGGAATATTAAGAGGAGATATGTTCTTTGATATTTTAAATAAAAATAGTGATAAAGTTAGTTATCATATAGAATTTCAAACAAAGAATGATAATACAATGGTTATCAGAATGTTTGAGTATGGATTTAGAAAAGGAAAAGAACAAGAGAGAAGTATTAATAAAGTTAAAGAAGATACAAGAACAATATATTTTCCAAAGCAAAAAGTAATATTCTTTGAAGAAAATAAAAATATAAAAGATGAATTAAAGTTAAAAATAGTATTTCCTAATGGGCAGGAAATTACATATACTGTATCAGTAATGAAGTATTGGGAATATAGTGATGAAGAGCTGAGAGAAAAGAAGATGTACCCTTTAATACCATTACAATTATTTAATTTAAGAAAAGGATTGGAAAAAGCACATAATAAAAAGGATATAGAAAAAATAAAAGAAATATCATTTATTGCTAAAGAGTTAGCTAATAAATTAGCAAAAGAATCAGCAGTTTTATTTGAAGAAGACGAGATATTAGGTGAAGATTTCCACAAGATGTTATTAGCAATACAAAATCTTATTGAATATTTAAATAGAAATTATATAAATGATGATAATATAGAGAAAGAGGTGAGTACAATGACAAAAACATTATATGATCCAGAGGTAGAGAGAAGAGGAGTAGAAAAAGGGATAGAAAAAGGAGTGAAGGAAGGAAAAACTCAAGCCGCAATTAATTTTTTAAAGTTAGGTTTAGATGAAGAAACAGTTGCAAAGGGAACAGGACTTACAATAGATAAAATAAAAGAGCTTAGAAAAAGTTACAATATATAATTTTAGTACAACTATGAGAGTTAATTTTAGCTCTCATTTTTGTATTAAAAACAATGTAAAAAAATATATGGCTATATAAATAATTATTCGAATAAAATTGATATTTATAGTAAAATAATATTATTAAACTTAACAAATTAAGGAAGGTAAGGGTTATAAAATATAAATATGTTAAATATTACTTCAAAAACAACTAAGAAAATTACAGAGGCGTCATATTTATGTACAGGAAACACATTTAGATATAGGGCAATAATAAGAATTGCATATAAAAAATATGAAAAAATGAAGTATTTACTATACAAAGAAGAAATTTTTGAGGATATTAAAAAAATTAATGGATTTGATGAATATACATTAGATGATTTAAAGCAAGATTTAGATTCTTTAGAAGCCTGGGGTAATTTTATTACTGTTCAGGATACAGCAAGAACTAGAACCTTAGAGGAATTTAAAAATAGGAAATTTACATATCAATTATCTACAACAACTATTGAATTAGAAAGAACTTTAATAAAAATTGAAAATATCAAAGAAACATCTAGAGGGTCATTAGAAATTTCATTAATTGAAAGATTTAAAGAAACATTAGAGCAAATAAAGAATCTAGAAGAATTTGATAGTAGTAAAATATATTCATGGTGGGAAATGTTAAATAGAGATTTTAAGCATTTAAATGAAAACTATCAAGATTATATTAGCAAATTTTATTCTCCTAAAACAGATGAATTACTAAAAACTAATGAATTCTTAATATTTAAAGAAAGTTTTATAAAATACTTAAGAGAGTTTATTAAGGGATTACAAATAAATGTACCTAATATAAAGTATTTATTAAGAAATATCAATGATGAAGAAGCTAAAATTAAATGGATTGTTCAAAATATTATAAAGTATGAAAAAGAAAATATTGCTTTAGATATGGAATATGATGAAAAAGAAAGTTATGAATTGCATTATGGAAGATACTTAAGCATGAAAGAATGGTTTATAGGGAGTCTAGGCAATATTTCTATGGCTGATAATCTTTTAGAAAGTACTAGTGAAATTATTAGAAAAATAACAAGATATGCTTTGCAAATAGTAGAAATGCAAACTTCAGGGGGAAGTAGAAAGGGTGAATATAAAAGCTTAATTGAGATGTTCAATAAATGTGTAGATATTAATGAAGCACATAAATTATCATCAGTAGTTTTTGGAGTAATGTCCTCAAAACATATAGGCTGTGATATTGAAAGAGAAACAGAAAATATTAATAGTGGAATATATGAAGAAAAAGCTACAACAATAGTAGTACAACCAAGCAATAGATACAGAGTAAAAACAGCTAATAGAAATTCAGTTAAAGAAAAAACAGAAGCCAAAAAAGTGATGGCTAAGAAAATATTAGAAATGAGACAAAGAGAAAAGGAAATTATTGAAAGTAAGATTGTAAATAATAGATTATCATTTAAAGAATTGAATAATATTACAGCAGAAGAAAGAAGAATATTTTTAACTTGGCTATCTTATAGCTTAAACAAAAAAGAGCAAGAATGGGTAAGGAATGAATATGGAAGATACTATAAGGTAGTGAATAAGCATGAAACAGAAAAAATAACTTTAAAGTGCGAAGATGGAGAATTTATTATGCCAGCTTATGAGATTATTTTTAAAGAAGAGGTTTAAAAAATGAATTTTGTTGATTTATTAGGAAACTATTTAATATTAAAAGAGAGAGATAAAGATTTATATTATGATATTAAAGATAATATAGATAAGTATAAAAATTTTATTTATGATAATCTTGCTTATGACATAATTATAAAAGATGATTTTATAAAACTTGAAAAGATTCCAGGAGTTCCAGAAGAGTGGATGGGAATAAATGAATTTACAGAAATTAAGGAATACATATTTTTTATTTTATTAATTACATTTTTAGAGGATAAAAATAAGGAAGAACAATTTATTTTATCTAGTATTACAGAATATATAGAACATAATTATCCAGATGAAAAGATTGAATGGACTATATTTAAAAATAGGAAAAGTTTAATAAAGGTCATGAAATTTGCTATAGATATTGGAATAATTAAAAAGAATGATGGCAGTGAAGAAGAGTTTTCAAAAAGTGAAACTGGAGATATTTTATACGAAAGTACAGGATTATCAAGATATATAGTAAGAAGATTTAATAAAGATATAGAAGATAGTGAAAGATATGAAGATTTATTAAGTGATGAGTTTTCAGGAATAAGTAAGGATTTAGGAACAGTTAGAAAAAATAGAGTTTTTAGAAGGTTACTTTTATCACCTGTTGTATATAATGATGAAAATGATAATGGAGATTATGATTATATTAAAAGTAAAAGAAGTTTTATTAGAAGTACTTTTGAAGAAAATTTAGGTTGGGATATTCATGTTCATAAAAATGGGACATTAGCAGTTTTAGAAAATTCAAATGAAATTAAAGATATTTTTCCAAATAAAAAAGGTGAAAGTTCAGCAGTTTTATTTATTAATAATGAAGTAAGAAGAAGAATAAAATCAGGAGATTTTAAAAAGGAAGACAATGATATTATTGTTATGAAAAATTCAGAATTTGATGAATTTATTATTGAAGTAAGAAAAATTCATGGTCATGGATTTACAAAGGCATTAAGAGATGCAAGTGAAGAAGTTTTTATAAACATAATAAGAAATTTTATGAGAGAGTTTTCTATGATAAGAGAAGAAAATGATTTTACTATACTTATGCCTATTATTGGGAAAGTTTTAGGTGAATATCCAGAAGATTATAAAGGAGGAGCTAAAGATGAGTGATAGATGGATTGCAAATAAATTTGGGTTATTTGACTTTTGGTATTATGATGAAGAAGAATTTGAGTTATCAAATGGGAAAATTATTTTTAGGGGAACTAATGGTAGTGGTAAATCAGTAACTACTCAAAGTTTTATTCCATTATTATTAGATGGAGATAAAAGACCAAGTAGATTAGATCCATTTGGATCAAGTGCTAGAAAAATAGAAAATTATTTATTATTAAATGAAGAAGAAAATGATAAGATAGCATATCTTTATATGGAATTTGTAAAACCATCTTCAAATACATACTTAACTATTGGAATAGGATTTAGAGCTAGAAGAGGGAAAAAGTTAGAGTGTTGGCACTTTATATTAAAAGATGGAAGAAGAATTAATAAGGAACTTAAACTTTATAAAAAAAGAGAAGGTAAGAAGTTTGCCTTAACAGATAAAGAATTTAAGAATGCTTTAGGTGAAGGAAATATATATACAACAAGTCCTAAAGAATATATGGAAAAGGTTAATGAGCATTTATTTGGATATTCAGATATAGATAGTTATAAAGATTTATTAAATTTATTAATACAAGTAAGAAGTCCTAAATTATCTAAAGATTTTAAGCCAACAGTAATATATGAAATATTAAAAAGTTCATTAAGTTTATTATCAGAAGATGATTTAAGAACAATGTCTGAGGCTATGGACAATATGGATAGTCTTAATAATAAGCTTGAAGAATTAAAAAAGAGTAAAGAATCAGCAATAAAAATAAGGGATTCTTTTAATAGATATAATTTAAGTCAGTTATATAACAAAAGTAGAAATTATTATAGTAAGAAAAATCAAGTTAAAAACTTAAATATAGATTTAGAAAATTTAAAGTTAGAAAAAGAAGAAATATTAAAATATATTGAAAACAATAAGAGTGAGCTTGAGACATATATAAAAAAATTAAATGCAGCAAAAATAAAGGAAGAGGCTTTAAAAAATAGTAAAGGATTTAATACTAGAGATAAGCTATGTAAAGCTGAAGAAGAATTAAAAGAATTAGTAAATAATCGTGATAAAAATCAAGAAAAATATAATAAGAAAAATGATGATAAAATAAAAAGAGATAGTGAAATAAAAACTTTAGATTTAGAAGTTAGTCATATAATAAACGAAATAAAGATGTTATTAGATGATGAAGAATACTTTAGAGAAGAAAGTTATATTCAAGAGGACTTTGGATTTAAGGATATTTTAAAGAATGATAATTTTATTTTTGAAGATATAAGAAGTAGTATCAATGAGTATGATAAGTTAGTTAGAGATGCATATAGCTTAATTTTACAGTTTGATAATTGCAAAAAAGAATTTAATACAGTAGAAGAGCAAAGAGATATCCAAAAAGGAGAAGCTGAGTCTGTAGAAAATAAGCTGAAAGAATCAATTGAATACTTAACAAATTTAAAAAGTGAATATATAGAAGCTGTTAATGAATATTTAGGAAAAGTTACAGAATTAAATATAGATGAAAAACAATTAGTAAATTTATTTAAAGAAATTAATGATATTAAGGAAATTGCTAATTGTAGCAATATATTGAATATAATTAAAGAAGTTAATGAACCTATTAGACGTAAAATTTTTGAAAATAAAATTACATTAGAAAATAAAAAAAGATTATTACAAGAAGATATTAATAATATACATAACGAGATTTTAACAATAGAAAATTCTAAAGAAATAATAGAAGACACTGAAGATATAGCAAATTGTAAAAAGATTTTAACTAATAATAATATACCATTTGAAAGTTTTTATAAATGTATAAACTTTAATGAGGGAATATCAGAGGAAAGAAAAATTAATATTGAAGGTAGTTTATTTAATATGGGAATATTAAATAGTCTTATTATTCCATTAGAGTATAAAGAAATTGCATTAGAGTGTTTAAAAGGATATGAATATAAAATAATATTTGCTGAAAAATCAGAAGAAATATCTAATATTAAAGATGATTTAATATTAGAAAACAATACTTTTATTGAAAAATATAAAAGTCAAGTAGAAGAAATATTAAAAAGTATATCAATAGATAATAACAATAAAAATAATACATTTATTAAAGATGATTTAAGTTTTGGAATAGGAATAATAAATGGTGGTTCTTATAAAAACTATGATTTAAAATATATAGGTTTGGAATCAAGAGAGAATTTTAGAAAATTAAAAATTGCTCAGCTAAATATTAAAAAAGAATCTATAGAAAATGAGTTAAATAATACAGAAAAATCAATACTATTTACAGAGGAAAAGTTAAATAAACTTCAAGAAGAAATAGATAATTTCCCTAAAACAAATGATATTGAAGTTGGAATTAAAATTATAAATGAAACAAAAAATCAATTAGAGGTTTTAGAAAAAACTTTAAATTCATTAGAGGAAAAATTATTAAAAGTAAAAAATGAGTTAGAGCAATTAAAAATTAAGGTATTTAAAGCTACTGAATATATAAAAATTCCTAAAAATAAGGAAAGCTATGATAATGCTATTAAAAATATTACAGAATATAGCAAGGTTATAGGAGATTTATCAGAAAAAGTAACAAATTTGAGACATAAAAAATCTGATATAAAAAGAATTAAGGAAATTATAGATGAATTAAATGAAGATATGGATTCAATTTATGGTGACTTATTAATAGTAAAAGATAAGATAGACTATAAGAATAATAGTATAAATTCATTAAAGGAAACCTTATTAAAGTTAAATTTAGGTGAGCTTGAAAAAGAATATGATGAAGTTACAAATATAATTAATTTATATCCAGAAAAAATTTCTAATATAAAAGAAAATATTGTAAGATCAGATGAAAAAATAAAAAGCTTAAGTAATAACTTATTAACTCTTGAAAAGAAGATTGCCAGGGAAAATAGTATATTAGATGTTTATACTACAGTTTTAGAAAATGAATTAAACTTAAAGTATATAAAAGAAGTAGATAACCTTACAGTAGAAGAAGCAGTAACATATATTATGACAAATTACGAAAGTTTTAATATATCTCAAAAGGAAAATACATTATCAAAATTATTTGATGTTTATAATAAATTTAAGGGTGACTTAGGTGATTATTCTTTAAGTTCAGGAGATATTTTTGATAATTATGATGAAAGTGAAGACGAAGAAATAAATGAGATATTATCAGAATCAGTAAGAACAGATCTAAAAGTTAGATTTAACAGAAAAGTGGTTAGTATATATTCATTAGTTGAAGAATTAAATGATACTATAGAAGTGCAAAATTTATTAATTAGTGACAAAGAAAGAGAAGTATTTGAAGATACATTAATTAAAACATTAAGTACTAAAATAAATGCTAAAATACATTTGGCAACTTCATGGGTTAATCAAATTAATAAATTAATGGAAGACATGAATACATCAAATAAATTTAAATTAAGTTTAAAATGGATACCTAAAAAGGCAAGTAGTGAGGAAGAATTAGATATTAGAGAGCTTACTAAAATATTGGGAACACCAGATTTTATGGGTGATGAACAAAGAGAGAAGGTAGCAAATCACTTTAAAGAAAGCTTAAAGAAGCAAAAAAGAATTGCTGAAGAAAGTGGAACTATAAGAAGTTATCAAGGAATAATAAGTGATGTTTTAGATTATAGACAATGGTTTGATTTTCAATTATCATATTCAAAGTCATTAGAGCCTAAAAGAGAATTAACAGATAATGCATTTTTTAGATTATCAGGTGGAGAAAAGGCTATGTCAATGTACATTCCATTATTTGCAGCTGTTAATGCTAGATATAATGGTGCAGATAAGAAGGATTGTCCTAGAATAATAGCATTAGATGAGGCTTTCGCAGGTGTTGATGATCAAAATATTGGATATATGTTTGAACTTATTGAAAGTTTAAAGCTAGATTATGTACTTAATTCACAAGTTCTTTGGGGAACTTATGAAAGTGTTAAGAGTTTGGCTATTTATGAGCTTATTAGACAGGGGGAAGAGGTAGTACTTCCTATAAAATATCACTGGAATGGAAAAGTTAAATCTATGGAAACTAAGATAGAAGTATAATAAATTTATGTAGATAAAAGAAATAGGAAGATTTATATGAAAGAATCATTAGATTTAATAAATAGCAATAAGATTTATAAAAAAATATTTTTAGAAGTATATAGTAAATATAAAAAATATGGAAAAATTACAGGCAGCTTTACTTTAAAAGCTGCCACTGCAGAAGAAAGACGAATACTATCTAATTTTGACTCTAAATCATTAATTGAAGGAAAAGCTAAGATAAAATCTGTAACAGTTAGAGAATTATTTAATAGAAAATTAAAAGATTATAGTTTTGAAGAGTTGTTAGTTAAAGTAGTTGGAAAAGAACTAAAGACTAATAAAGAAATTAAAGATGAAGAAAAAGAGCAAGAAGAAAAATTTTATGAAGATATATTAAAATCTTGTGATAATGGCATTGGTAAACAGTGGTTTATTGAAATTTTAGATAAGAAAAAATATGGATATAATATTATTGCAAGAAAATATAAAAGTGAAAGGGAAATAAATAAATTAGAAGAATTAAAGAGAAAAATAATTTTAACAATTAATTCACTAAATAAACTTCCATATTTAAATAATGAATATGAAAATATAGCAGTATTTTCAGCTGTAAATACAAGAGATTCTCATTTTTTTGATATTGATAAATTTACAGGAAGACTATTTATAAAGGCTATATCTTTTATTATTGATAAGGATGAGCCTAAAGATATAAATGAAATTAATGAGGTATATTATGAAGTTGGTATATTAAAAGATGAAATATCAAATCATACAACTATTTATGGATTAAATGCCTTTGAAAAGGATAATAGTGAAGTTACAGCTGTTAATAGTTTTAATTTATGGAATGAGCCTTTACAAATATCTATAAGCAATTTATTGAAAATTGATTATTTAAAGGCTGTAAATAATACAGTTTTTATATTTGAAAATCCTGCAGTTTTTCATAAGGTATTAAAGGAAACTGGTGATAATATTTCATTGATTTGTACTAGTGGACAATTAAATTTATCTTCATATATATTACTTAATAAAATTAGAGATTTAAAAAATATATATTATGCAGGGGATTTTGATCCGGAAGGTTTAATGATTGCGTATAAGCTAAAGGAAAGGTATAAGGGTAAGGTTAGGTTTTTAAATTATACTAGGGAAAGTTATATAAATACTATGTCTAATAATCTTATTGAGGAAAAGAGTATGAGTCAATTAAATAAAATTAATTGTAGTGAGTTAGATGAAGTAATTAGGGAGTTAAGAATAA
>OCHV01002032.1_pt1 | contig 12059 bp, 7 predicted proteins | sample 1538461 | NCBI WGS metagenome assembly OCHV01 (sample SAMN04571692, study PRJEB22368) | human gut metagenome | biome: human gut; material: stool | host: Homo sapiens | place: Luxembourg | collected 2012-08-03 | reverse complement strand
CGAACTGGCCGTAGTCGTTGATCCACGGCGAGGGCTGGTGGGTCTGCTTGAAGCCCCGGATTCGGTGCGCCCCGTAGGTATAGGCCCAGCCGTCGCCCATCTTGCCGGTCTGGGGCGTCCAGAAGTTCATACCCCAAGGCAGAGCGACGGCAGGATAGGTATTGCCCGTAGAGAAGGCAACGTCCGACTGCGAGCCTACCAATGTCGAAACATAGTCCGACGGACGCTGCGGGGATCGCTGCCCGGCCGAAGGGCACGAACAGCCGGCCAAAACGGCGGCGCAAAGGGCCGCGAAAAAGATATTTCTGCTTTTCATTGCTGTCATTTCCGTTTAAAGTTCATACCATAGGGCAGGCTCCGGTCCCATTTCGAATTCGAGCGTGCCGCCCGCGGCGATCTCTTCGAAACCGATATAGGGCTTGGCGTACGGCTCGCCGTTGAGCTTCACGCGCTGAATGTATTTGTCAGCCGCCGAATTGTTGTGCGCGATCACGGTGAACACGCCGTCGCGCACGCGCAGCTCGGCCTTGTCGAAGAGCGGCGAACCGAAGAAGTAGCGTCCTCCGGCCGGCTCGACCGGATAGAATCCCAGCGACGAAAGCACGTACCACGCCGACATCTGGCCGACGTCCTCGTTGCCCGACAATCCGTCGGGCTGGTCGTGGTAGAGCGTCGTCAGGATTTCGCGCACCTTGTCGGCGGTCTTCGCGGGCTGGCCGATCATCGTATAGAGGTAGACGACGTGGTGGCTGGGTTCGTTGCCGTGGGCGTACTGACCGATCAGGCCCGAAATGTCGGGCGAAGCGGCGCCCTCCAGCACGGAGCTGACCGTGAAGAGCGAGTCGAGTTTTTCGACGAAAGCCTCCTTGCCGCCGAAGCAGCCGATCAGCCCCTCGACGTCGTGCGGCACGAGCCACGTATACTGCCACGCGTTGCCCTCGCAGTAGTCGTCCTCGCGGTGGGTCGAAGCGAACGGGTTGAAGGGCGTGCGGAAGTCGCCTTTCGAATCCAGCCCGCGCATGAAGCGGGTTTCGGGATCGAAGAAGTGGCGGTAGGATTTGCTGCGATCGAGGAAATAGTCGTAATCGGCCGTATCGCCGCGCTGCGCCGCGACCTGAGCCACGGCCCAGTCGGCCAGCGCGTACTCCATGTCGTAGGCCACCGCTTCGTTGAAGAGGTCGCAGGGGATATAGCCGTATTTCATGCGCAGGTCCATACCCCGCTCGCCGAGCATGGCGGATTTCTTCAGCGCCTCGTAGGCCAGCTCCTTGTCGAAGCCGCCGTAACCTTTCAGCACGATGTCGGCCATGGCCGGAATGCCGGGATTGCCGACCATGCAGTCGGTCTCGTTGCCCGCGAGGTGCCAGACGGGAAGCTTGCCCTGCTGCGTGTAGATATGGAGCATCGTATTGGCGATGTCGGACATCTTCTCAGGATGGAGAATCGTCATCAGCGGCTGGGCGGCGCGGTAGGTGTCCCACAACGAGAAGGTCGTATAGTTCACGAACGGCGCGGCGCGGTAGATCTCGCCGTCAGCGCCCCGGTAGTCGCCGTTCACGTCGCAGAACTCCGACGGAGCGACCATCGTGTGGTAGAGCGCCGTATAGAAGATGCGGCGGGCGGCTTCGTCCGAAGTCTCGACACGCACCTTCTGCAACTCGGCGTTCCACGCCTTGTCGGCCGCCGCCGCCGTGGCTTCGAAGTCCCAGCCGGGAAGTTCTGCCTGCATGTTGAGCTTGGCGTTCTCGATGCTCACGGGCGAAATCGCCACTTTCATATAGAGCGGCTCGCCGTCGGTCGTATCGAACTCCACGCGGGCGTAACGGCCCTTGACCGTAACGTCGCCCTCCTCCGGAACCGTCTCCGACGCATCGGGATAGGAGATATTCTTCACCGGCTTCGAGAATTCGGCCGTGAAGTAAACGCGCTGATCCTTGGCCCAGCCCGTCGAATAGCGGTAACCGCTGAGCCGGAGTCCGTCGGAAACGAATGCGGTCTCGGTGGCCTTGTCCCAGCAGCCGCCGTTTTCGAGGTCGAAGACCACGGCAGCCTCCTGCGACGCAGGGAAGGTGTATTTGTGCAGCCCGACGCGCTTGGTGGCGGTCAGCTCCACATCGACGCCGTAGCGGTCGAGCCGCGTGGCGTAATAGCCCGGACGGGCTTTTTCGTTCTTACGGCTGAAATAGGACCAAAGCCCCGACTGCGGGTCGTCCTCCGTGCCGCGGGCGTAGGTCACCCCGCCCACGACGGGCATCACCGTGACGTCGAACAGGTCGCCGATACCCGTACCGTTGAGGTGAGTATGGCTGAAACCGATGACGGTCGTATCGGAAATGTGGTATCCCGACACCCAGTCCCACGACTGCGGGATGCTGGTGGGGCCGAGCTGCACGGCGCCGAACGGAACGTTGGCCCCCATGAAGACATGGCCGTGGCCGCCCGTGCCGATATACATGTCGACATACTGCGTCAGCGGCTTCTGCTCAGGCTGCGAACAGGCGGCCGAGATCAGCAGAACGGATAAGGAAAGAAGATGCTTGGGTTTCATTATGCAATCGTTTAAAATTTTTCGCAACGTTTTATTTTACGGTCACTTCGTCGAGGAAGAACCAGCAGGGGCAGCCTACGCCGTAATGCCACGGCGGACAGGTCTTGACGCCTTCGATTTCGACTTTGACATAGCGGGCCAGCACCGGTTGTGCGGTCGTGACGGCAGCCGGAACGAACTTCACGGGCACCGACTGGTCCTCAGGAAACTCCACCTGCCCGAACGGGGTCCAGTCTGCGTTGTCGGACGAGACGGAGTAACGCACCGAACGGGGCAGCAGAATCCACTGGCCCAGCTGGTGCAGGAAATCGGTCTCGACCGTCGAGAAGGTCGTGTCGCGGCCCAGATCGACGACGAAGGCGCCGTCCTTGCCCTCCCAGCCCGTCCAGCTCTCGACGAACGATGCGCCGCCGAAAAGACCGTCGGTCAGGGTCTTCTCGCCCGACGCCCGGTATTTCTCCGCAGGAGCGTCGATCCAGACGATCCGCGCGCCCAGCGCCAGATTGGAGTTTTCCGCAGGAAGATAACGTTTGCGGTAGAGCCGGCAGTATTCCTGCGGACTGTTGTTGCGCTCGTTGAGCGTTTTCACGCCGAATTGGGTCACGTATTTCTCGAACGCGTCCAGCTCGCTCACCACGGCGCCGAGGTCCTTGTCGGCCGTCGTGCGGGCGATTTCAAGGTTGGAGTACATCAGCGGCAGACGCGTCAGGCGCACGCGGCGCAGCAGGACGGAATCCCCCGCCACGGCCCGCTCGGCGCAGTCGAACAGCTCTCCGTAACGCTTGCGGCAGGCGGCGTTGAGCATGCCGTCCTTGTGCGAGACGGGAGAATCGTATATCCACAACCGCTGGCCGCCCGCCAGCAATGCGCCTTCGAGCAGTTTTTCGTACTGATAAATATAAGGCGCAGCGGGTCCGTAATAACCGCGCATGAAACGCAGCATGAGCGAATCGGTATCCTGATCGGGATTCCACATCAGCTTGGCGACCACATAGGTGCGCATCTCCGAGAAATCGCCGCCGTACGAGCCGCCGATCTGCGAGAAGTGCATCGTGGCGTGGTTGCGCCGGAAAAGCCCGATATTGGGTTTCAGGATCGGAAAGTTGGGGAACGGAGCGACCATGTTGTCGAAATTGATGCCGTAGTCCCACACGAAGATATTGTCCGACAGGGCCGCCCACCCCTCCATCGCTTCGATGAACTCGCGGCCCGACGCATTGTCCGTAAGGGGCACTTCGCGGTCGCAGTCGATGTCGCACAGCATGATATTGACGTTGGGCAGCGGCTTCACGTGCTTCGGGGGCTGCATCGTAAAGAGGTAGGCCAGCGTCGAAAACTCCTTGTCGGGGAAACGCTCCGCCAGCTTGTTCAGGAAGCGGATATAGTTGCCCGAAGGCGCACCCTCGTACTGGTTGACCTTCTCGCACTCCTCGCAGCGGCAGTAGGTGAAATTGCTGTCATTCTGGCTTATGGAAATGATGTTCATGCCGGGGTTGGCCCGGAAGATCGAATCGACCTTCGCCGCCGCCAGTTCGAAAAGCTCGTCGTTCGTCAGACACCATTGGCTGGCGCGCCCCGGACGGCGTTCGCCGTTGATGAACGAGTAGTATTCGGGATGCTCCGCGCCGTAGACCGACGCAGGAAGCAGGCTGTTGAAGGTGTGCACCCACAGGCCTCCGGCAAAGATGTCGCGCGGCTCCTCCAGACGCAGGGCCAGCCGGTACACGGAGTCCTGCGCCATGCCGTAGCCCTGACTCTGGCGATAGCGGAACGCCGGGTTTTCGGCGAAGTCCATCGCCGGAAGCGTGACGGTCGGATTCCGGTCGAGGTCATAGACCCCGGCGGCGAAATAATCCAGCCCCAAGTAACGTTCCAGCAGCGTCATGACGCCGTAAACCGCCCCCTTGTCGCCGCCGCTGCTGATACGCAGCACGCCTTCCTGCGTGCGAAGGCGGAAGCCGTCCTCGGCAAGTCCCGCGGTGTCCGAAGCTCCGATCAGGATGTCGCCCTTGCGGGGCGTCACGTCATGCAGCAGGGGCAGTGTCGCACCGGTCGATTCGCGGACGAATCGCTGCAGCAGCTGCGCAGCCGTGAGATCGGCGGCAGTTTGCTGCGCCACGACGATCCGGGCCGCAGGTTTGCCGTTGCGGGTCAGCCGGGTCTGCGCCCGGACTCCGGACGAGACGAGCAGCAGCGAGACAACGAATATCCAGCGGAAGAGTCTCATCTATTTGCGGTTTTGAAGTTCGAAAGTCAGCCGTCCGCCCCGCAGCAGCTCGTCGTGGCCGATGCGGTATCGCTTCAGCGGTTTGCCGCCGAGCGTCATCGAGCGGATATAGACCGCGCCGGAATCGGGACGCTTCGTCTCGATGACAAGTTCCCCGGCCGGATAGTATTTCCTGTCTAGCGTAACGGTCACCCGATCGAAAACCGGCGAGGTGAGCGTGTAATACGGCTCACCCGGACAGTCGGGATAGAAGCCCATCATCGAGAAGACGGCCCACGCCGACATGGTTCCGGTATCGTCGTTGCCGGGAATGCCGTCGGGCGCAGTGGTGAAATATTTGGCCAGCAGGCGGTTCACCTCGCGCTGCGTACGCCACTCCTCGCCCCGGAAATAGCTGAAAAGGTAGGGATAGGCGATGTCGGGTTCGTTCGCGGGATCGTAAAGCCCCTCGTCGAAGACCATTTGCAGCTTGTCGATGAATTTGCGCCGGCCGCCCATCAGCTTCGACAGTCCGTAGACGTCGTGCGGGACATAGAACGTATAGTTCCATGCCGAGCCTTCGTGGAAACCGGGGACCGGCTCGAAATTCTCGCCCTGCCGCGGATCGAACGGCGTCAGGAAACCGCCCTCCCCGGTGATCGGACGGAAAGTGCCCGATTCGGGGCTGTAGTAGTTCTTATAGCCGAGCGAACGGTTCCGGAACAGCGCCGCGTCCTCCCTGCGGCCGAGCGAATCGGCCAGCAGCGACAGGGCATGGTCGGCGATGTAGTATTCCAGCGCGTGCGACACGGAGTTGTCGCCCGAAAGGTCGCGGGCGTAGAAGCCCAGCGGCACGTAGCCCTTTTCGACATAGGGATCGATGTCGGGGCGCATCCTGTTCTGCGCGCCGGGCGTCGTGGCCGACTTGCGCATCGCCTCGTAAGCGGCGTCCATGTCGAAATCGCGCAGGCCCTTCATCCACGTATCGACGATCACCGGGATGGCCGGGTCGCCCTCCATGGTGAAGGTTTCGCGGCCGTAAAGCTCCCACTTCGGCAGCCAGCCCCACTCCTTGTACATGCCGATCATCGAACGCACCATTTCCAACTGGCGTTCGGGATAGACCAGCGTCATCAGCTGGTGCAGGTTGCGGTAGGTGTCCCAGAGCGAGAAAACCGTATAGCGGTTGCCCTCGGCGGTGCGGATTTCGGCGCTCTCCATCGCGGGGTATTCACCGTTGACGTCGCTCAGCACATTGGGATGGATCAGCGCATGATAGAGTCCCGTATAGAAAACCTTCTTCTGCGCGTCGGTGCCGCCCTCGACACGGATGCGGCCCAGATCGTCGTTCCACGAGCGGCGCGCCGCGGCACGGATGTCGTCGAACGAACGCTCCTGTTGCTCGGCTTCGAGGTTCAGGCGCGCATTCTCGACCGACACGAACGAAACGCCCATGCGGACTTCGAGCTGCTCGCCCTCCGTCGTTTCGTAGCTGAACCACACGCCAACGTCGTCGCCCGCGAGTTCACGGTCGTAGTGCGTATAGAGTTTGTAATTGCCGGCATCCTTGTCCCACTCGGCTTCGACGCCGTATTTGGGGGGCTGTTTCTTCCAGAATCCCGTGGCGGAGGGGCGTTTCGAGACGCGCATCACGAAATAGATCGGGAACACCGCCTGCGGGTTGTAGCAGAACGTGCCGAGCAGTTTCATGCCCTCGACCTCGGTATCGCTCACGCGGCGCACCCAAGCTCCCGATTCGTTGGTAAGGCCCTCGCCCAGATTGAGCAGGATATGGCTCTCGCCCGCCGGGAAGGTGTAGCGTTCGGCCGAGCTGCGCGGCGTGGCCGTCACTTCGGCAAGGACGCCGTACTTCGAAAGCCGGTTCGAATAGTAGCCCGGAGAAGCGGTTTCACCGGTGTACTTGCTGCCGTAATTGCGGTAATCGACGTCGAGCGCGCCCGTGGTCGGCATCACCAGCAGCGATCCCAGTTCGGGGCACCCCACGCCGCTCAGCGTGACATGGGCGAAGCCCGTGAAGAACTTGTTGTGGAACTCATAGGGCGCGGACCACCAGCGGGCGTCCTTATCGTAGACGTTCTCGTCGGAACCCATCACGTTGAAGGGAACCACGGACATCATGCCGTTGGGACACACCGCGCCGGGGTTGGTCGTGCCGAAGTTGGTCGTGCCGACGAAAGGATCGACCCAGTCGGCAGGTTCCTGCGCACGCAGCGGTGCGCAGAAAACAGCTGCGGCGAGCGCAGCAGTTAAGAGCGTTCGTCGCAGCATCGTCAGAGAATATTGTTTTCCTTGGTAAACTTGACGATTTCGGGGATATAACCGAAGGCAAGGCCCGTGACGGTGTCGGCGCATCCGTAATAGACGGCGATCCGGCCCGTTTCGGGGTCATGGAGCGACGCGCAGGGGAATGTGACGTTCGGAACGTCGCCCATGCATTCGTACGTTTCGCGCGGCGAAATCAGATAGGGACCGCTGCGGGCCGTGACCTTCCACGGCTCCTCCAAATCCAGCAATGCCGAGCCGAAGGCGTAGACATAGCCGTTGCACGAGCGGAGCACCCCGTGGTAGAACAGCAGCCAGTCCTCCGAGGTCTCGATGGGAACGGGGCCCGCGCCGATCTTCATGCACTGCCATGCCGACACCTCGAAAGCCGCCGGAGACATCACATGCCGGTGGCGGCCCCAGAACTCCATGTCCGGAGACTCCGAATAGAAGATGTCCCCGAAGGGCGTGTGACCCGTGTCGCTCGGACGCGACAGCATCGCGAACCGGCCCCCGATCTTGCGCGGAAACAGAACCCCGTTGCGGTTATAGGGAAGAAATGCGTTTTCAAGCTGGTGGAACGTCTCGAAATCATCCGTCCACGCAATGCCGATCGTCGGCCCGTGGTAGCCGTTGCACCACGTAACGTAGTATTTGTCGCCGATCTTCGCAACGCGAGGATCGTAGCCGTAGACCCACTGGCCGATCTCGGCGTCCGCACCCTCCAGCCGGAAGTCGGACTCCTCGATCTCCCACCGAAGGCCGTCGACCGAGAAGCCCACGTGGATGCGCATCCGGCGGTTCGTGTCGTCGCACCGGAAAACGCCCGCATAGTTATACTTGCCTTTCTTGAAGGGAATGACCGCCGAGTTGAAAATGCTGTTCGACGTCGAAAGCGCGTCGCGCGGGATGATCGGATTGGCCGAATAGCGCCACATCACTTCTTTGGAGCCTGCGGGACGATCCTCCCACGGCATATCCGGCATGGCCGGGCCTACGATTTTCAGGTTATTCATAATTATTTGTCATTTGGTTTGTCGTCATAGGTAAAGGGAACCAGCCGGGTGATCACAAAAGCCGGAATGGTGGCGAGCATCACCGCGAGGAAGAAGATCCGGTAGCTCATCAGATCGCTCAAAAAACCCGAAGCCATGCCCGTGAGCATCACCGAGAGGTTCATAATACCCGAAGCAAAAGCGTAGTGCGCCATCTGGTGACGCCCCGGAGCGACCTGCTGCATCATAAACAGCGTGAGGCCCACGAAGCCGAAGCCGTAGCCGAAGTACTCCACGACGATGCCACCGCCCACGAGCCACATCGACTGCGGCTGGAACCATGCAAGCAAGGCGTAGACCCCGAACGGCAGGTTGAAGATACAGCACAGCGTGAAAAGTGTGCGCCGCAGACCTCGTCGGGCGATGTAGTAGCCCGCCAAAAGCGAGCCTATGAGAAACGCCCCCGCGCCGAAAGTCCCGTAGTAAAGGCCGATCTGCTGGTTCGTAAGACCCAAGCCCCCGGATGCGGTATCCGCTTTGAGGAACAGCGGAACGATCTTCATCACGAAGCCCTCGCCCAACCGGTACAGGATGATGAAGGCGATATAGTACCAGATATGCCGTTTGGTGAAGAACGCCGCGATAACCTCTTTCAGGCCCGAAAGGCCATCCCGCAGCGAGCGGCCTTCTGAAGCCGAACCGCCTGAAGGAAGCGCGCGGAGATGGTAAAGGCCCAAAGCGACGAGCGTGACGCACAGGAGCAGCAAAACGACCGTCCACGAACGGACATAAGCGTCGAACGATGCGGTCCCCGAGGTGCTGAAACCCTCGTAAAGCCACCCCGCAAGCCACACCAGACCGCCCGTGGCGACAAGTTTCGCAAGGTTGTAGAAAGCCCCCTGCCAGCCGATATACTTCGCCTGATCCTGCGTCGTGAGTTCCGACATGTAGACGCCGTCGGCCGCGATGTCGTGCGTGGCGCCGCTGAACGCAACGACGGCAAAGACGGCGATCGTAACGGCGAAGAACGACGGTAGGTGAAGCGACAGAGCAGCAAGGCCGAACAATATGCCGCTTAGGAGCTGCGTCGTGACGACGAAGAATTTTTTGGTACGGAAAATTTCCAAGAAGGGGCTCCACAGGAATTTGATCGTCCACGGCCACATGATAAGCGATGTCCAGAACGCGATTTGTGCGTCCGAGATCCCCAGATCCTTGAACAGAACCGCAGAGACCATGTTCAGAACCACAAACGGAAGGCCCATCGCAAAGTACAAACTCGGAACCCAACGGAGAGGAGAAAGCGATTGTCGGGAGTTTTGAGTAAGTTGATTCATTTTGTATACTATATATTAGATCCGACAAAACAATGCCATCTAATATATAGTTCCACAACTCAATAAGATTCCCTCTCCTAAAGCTCTTTTTTTGATTTTTTCTTAAAATTAGAAACGAGAAAAATTTGACCCAAGAACAGATCAGCCGATTATATTTCAGAATATACTATCAATAGCAATAAGAGCAAATAATCCTTCAAAGACAAGCGTAATTTCATTGCCGCCTGTTGTAATTCCCTATCTACTTTTTTGAGGTTGATGCATAGCATGTCAGCAATCTCTTTGTAACTTTTTCCCTCCAGTTTATGAGCTATGAATACCTGTTTGGTCAATTCCGGCATTTGTTCCAGTTGTTTGCGGCATATCTCGATGATTTCCCGCTGGAATAATTCGTTCGGATTGCAACTTTCGATCGTGCGGGTATAAAAATCCATCACTCCGCGCTCCTTCATCAGGATTTTCTCATACACGGCTTTCCCCGTATATCTATCCCGACGATATTTCAGACAGCGTTTTTTTACGACACCGAAAAGATAGGCCTCTATGCTCGTAAACTGTACAGTTTCCCGGTTCTCCCAAATTGTCATGAAACTGTCATGGACAATATCTTCTGCCGTATTTGCATCATGTACAAGGCTATATGCCACAGCATATAGTTTTCGCTGGTATAGGCGAAATAACTTGTCGAACGACTGCTGGGTCAGTATGATAGTATCCGGTTTCATTCCAAGAACAAAGATAAGAAAAAATTAAAAAGATTATAATGCAAAAAAAATATTTACCCATATAATTGACCTGCAACAGGTTAATTTAATAAAAAAAATTATTTGCAAAAAAACGCATTTTAGAGGAGGGAATCTTATTGAGTTGTGGAACTATATAAATAGATGCGATATTATGACAGAATGGAAAAAAAGGTTACAGATGCAATGTTATTCCGTTTCTTCGCAGAGCAAACGACTTTGGAAGAAACCGATATGATTTCGGCTTGGCTGAACGAAGATCCGGAAAAGAATCAGAAAGTTCTCGATAAAGCATATAATTTGTATGTATTGGGCATAATGTGTGCACCTAATCCGGAGGCGGGTATAAATAATTCACGCTCTTTCCTACGTTTCGGATGGCCGAAAGTGCTGCGTTATGCCGGAGTTGCTGCCGCCATTTTACTGCTCGGAATTGCTGTCGACCATGTGCTTTTGAGTCAACGCATGAACCGGTGGTTACAACAGCAAACGACTGTCGAGGTTCCGGCAGGGCAGCATATTCGCCTAACGTTGGGGGATGGCTCCATCGTGGAACTTAATGCGCAGAGCCGCATCGTTTATCCTGCGATTTTCCCAAAAGGGGAGCGGCGTGTCCAGTTGAGTGGAGAGGCCATATTCAATGTCGCCCATAACTCTGAATGCCCGTTCATCGTGGAAACTTTTGCCTGTGATGTAGAAGTATTGGGTACGCATTTCGATGTAATCGCCAACCAAGCGGAGAATCGTTTTTCAACAGCTCTGTTTAGCGGCCGGGTTGCCGTGACGAATAAAAAAAACGGAGAATCCGTCATTCTGCAGCCCAACGATATCGTCAATCTTCGAGATGGAGGGTTTCAAATCCAAGAACTTGAAGATAAAGACGATTATCTGTGGATGGATGGTATTATTTCAGTGTACGGAATGCCGTTTGAGCAGCTGATGAGCAAGTTGGAGCGTAGTTATAACGTGAAGATAGAGATTCGGCGCGAAACCATGCCCGTCGTAAAATACAAAAGTTTGAAAATCCGTGTTTCGGACGGTATAGACCACGCTTTGCATATGCTACAACTCGCCTCGGATTTCACCTTTGAACACGATGCTGTTACCGATGTAATCATCATTAAATAGTCCATCCAATTATTAACTTATCTCAAATTCTTTAGATGCCTATGATGTAAACCACGAACTATCAACTCTGAACATTTGCTTCCTGATATGAAAAACCGATGAGTGGGCGAACACTCACCGGCGTATAGTTCAATCAGGAATATTAACCAATTCCCAACCATTGAACCAAACTTGACAAATGTATGAATAAAAAGATTATTCAGCAAATCTGCCTGTCTTTTCTTTTAGTTCTTACGCTCGTCTGTATCCCTGTTACTGGGGTGCAGGCACAGACGCAGAAGGTTTCCATCAAGATGGAAAACGTGCGTATGAAGCAGGTAATGAATGAGATTGAAAGACAGACAAAATTTCTTTTCGGAATCAATGATGATGTAGATGTTAACAGGCTCGTTACGGTAAATGTGACGAACCAATCCTTGCAAGCAGCCCTCGACCAAATGGTCAAAGGGACGGACATCACCTATCAGATCAGTAGTTCCAACATCATTCTCTCAAAAAAACAGGCAAAGCTCCCTGTTGACATTTCCGGAACTATCCGCGATATCAATGGCTCCCCGATCGTCGGAGCGACCATTGTTATCCGGGGCACCTCAATCGGCATCAGCAGCGGTTCCGATGGCTCTTTCTCGCTTCAGATACCCCCCCCCGCTGCCTCCCGGCAATTGGAAGTCAGCTATTTGGGCTATGAGACTCTGGTGGTCGATGTGGGTAACCGTACTGCTTTCGACCTTACGCTTCAGGAGTCGTCCGCCGAGATCGAACAAGTCGTGGTCACTGCTCTTGGTATTAAGCGTTCGGAAAAGGCCGTAGCCTACAATG
>OCHV01002021.1_pt1 | contig 12092 bp, 11 predicted proteins | sample 1538461 | NCBI WGS metagenome assembly OCHV01 (sample SAMN04571692, study PRJEB22368) | human gut metagenome | biome: human gut; material: stool | host: Homo sapiens | place: Luxembourg | collected 2012-08-03 | reverse complement strand
ATAAATAGACACTTAATAGATATAAAAAATAGTTAATAAATATTTATTAACTATTTTTTTATAAATCTATATATTCTTTGATTTAATAATCTTTATTTTTAGATAAAAGGATAAATACACACCCTAAAATAAATAGTATTATAGAAGGTATAATTAACCCATTTCCTATAAATCCTAAATACGTACTAAATATCTCTTTACTTTTAGATGTTATTACACTACCATAAATAGCTGCGCTTATATACATTGATGAATACAATATCGCTGATGCTATTATAAACACCGATCCAAGAGTTTTTTTCCACATATTAATACTTCCTTTCTTTAACAGTATATACTCCATCTAAACCATTCTTACTTGCTCTTGAAAAATATGTAGTTGCTTTTTTATCTCTTGCATTTATTCCGTCATAGTAGTATCTTAACGTTCCATAACTTTTATATACTATTGGGTAAAATTCTACCCAACTTTCATATTTTGGTTTTATTTTTGCATCAACTGAATCTGAATATGTACGTGAAACACCATAACTTTTTCCTATCTGAGCATTTATCGCATTAAATTCTTTAGTCGTTAAAGTTATATCTGAACTTCTACTATACGTTGTAGAAAAAGATATATTTCTTGATATAGTTGATGATGTATCATTTCTAACATAAGGTGTTATTCTTTTATTTCTTCCTTTATGATGATATTCTTTGATTCTGCTAGACTCAATATATTGATATCTTGGTGGATTAACTAATCTAGCATCATGGCTTTCAATATAGTTAAAGTTATCTATATCTTCTGATTCTACATATTCTTTATTACTTTCTTCTATGATTTTATCTAATTCATCTTGAGTTATTTCTTGTTCCTTTCCATCTTTAACAAGAACTATTTTTACTATATTTTCTTCAGCATCACTACTTACATTGTCTAAAGCAAATGACCCTCCTGAAAATATCATTGTAAAAATACTACAAAACATTAAAATCTTTTTTAATTTCATAAAAATTCCCCCTCATATAAAGATAAATGTATATAAACCTTACCATATTCTGAAAATTTTGTATATTCCTTTTGCATAAATGGTCGTTAACTATACAAAAATGGACAAAACTTTTATAATTATATAATTTTCATGATTAAATCTATTGATACTTCATTCTATATAACTAAAAACTCCCACTATCAAAATATCTATTATCATTATATCCTCCTTTGAATATTAACTATTAGAACTTTCTTCTCAGACTTCCCCTTAATACACTTATTTTTTGGTTTCGTTTTCTCGTGTTTTTTCCGACTTTTCGAAACTCCTTATTGTTTTTTTGTGAAAATATGGGTATACTTATATCGTAATAAAAAGAGTGTTAAGGACGGCGAAATCACATAACACTCTAAAAATTAAAATATTCCTTCTAATAGTATTTCCTTATGATTACTATCTAGTTGGCTTAATATTTTAGTTTTTCTTTTTTGAATAGAATTTTCTAAACTCATATCGGAGCTTGTTACCGCAAGTTCCTTTTTTATGTCTGAAAGTTCTATTCTTGATTTAATTGTATATACTCTTAATTTTTTATTTGCCACACCATTTGGCAATATATTTTTATAAAAAGTATAGTTTTTTAGTGTGGCAATTCTTGTTTCGGTTTTTGCCACATTATATATTTGATTTAAAATAGCACTAATTTTTTTTGTAGATAATGACCAGTTATCACCAAATGCTATCCTTAAAGCTTCTGATAAATCTTCTAGATGCTCTTGAGTGTAACTAACCCCCTCATATAGGTAATGAGTTATTAAATTATAAATTCTAACTTCTAAAGAGTAGTCATTGCTAAAAGCATTAGGATATTCTTGTTTTAACTCATCATAAATAATAGTGTTTATCTTAGCAAATATCTTTTTATTGTTCTTTCTTTGAGCCATATTCCAAGCTAAATCAAGACTAAAGCTATTTTCTAGTACATATTTACTGTATAAGTTAATCATAGATTTTAAAGAATTTTCATTTATTAATTTGTGGACATTGTTTTTTAAATACTCTTTCTGAATATCTTCAATATATAAGCTATTTATTTTTAAATATTCTTTTAGATTGCTACTTAATTTTGATTTTTTTATTTCATCATATCCAATAAGTATATCCTTGTATTTTTCAAGGTTATCAATAGCTTCTTCTTTAGATAGTTTTAATTCGTGTTTATATATATCTTTATCCCTTTTTATATCTTCGTCAGCCTTAATATTATAGACTATTTCGATATTCTCAAAGTATTCTTCTAATAGTACTTTGAAGCTTTCTAGAGTTCTTGAATTATAGTATTTTGAATATACTTGGCTTCTAATATAAACACTATCAATTTCGTAATTATTTATATCTCTATTGAAATATACGTTTGTATCGAGGTTTATTGGATTTATATTTAGTCCTAATGTTGAAAACTCTGTATTTCCATTACAAGCTACATTATATGCATCTTTTAATATACTAGCTTTACTTATATTTTCATTTACAAGCCATTCTATATCGTATATTTTGCATTCCTCTTGATAGTTATTGAATATATGTATATTAACTTCTTTTAAATCCCTAAATCTTGCTACATATTGCTTTATAGTACCAAGGTCTTTTATATTTGACACTATTATGTCGCTTACATTAGGATTTTTTATGTTTACACCTGCAACAATAGTTGTTGTGTTTAGAAGCACCTTAAAATCGCCCATATTGCTTCTAGTCATTATATTATTATATAACTGACTAGTTTCTTTCGTATCTGATGTTATTACATCACTTTTTTTATTTATCATTGTAGATATATATTTTAATTCTTTTGTATCATTCATAAGTAGAGAAGAATTATTTGAATTATTTAATATATCTATAATCATTTTTGTGTCTATACCATTGTATAATTTCACATTGTACTTGGTTTGTTCTTTTTGCTTATACTCCGTGATATAGTTGTATATTTCAAAATCTAACTTATTAGGTGTCGCAGTTATATCTATTCTACCTTTAAATTTTTTTGATACATCATACAAGCCTTTTATTGCCTTTTTACGGTATGTGTCTGTATATGTTTGATGTATTTCATCAATGATTATTATATATTCACTTAAATCCGCTTCTGTTAGTTTAGATACCTTATCCCATGTCATTACGACTACATTATCTTTTTCCATTGCATCCGCTGCCGATAGTTTATCGTATGCCCCTGGAATATTATATTCAGACATTACTTGTTCAACATTTGCACTATTAGGTAATATAAATATAGCTTTATATTTATATTTTTTTAATATATTTATTATCGAATAGGTTTTTCCGCTTCCAGTAGGGGCAATTAGAAGGTGAGTTTCCCCGCCTTTTGCACCATTTATAGCATTTGTAACTGCTTCATCATGTTCTGATATGTATTTATCTATGCTTATTGTTTTATTTGCTTTAAATTTTGAATAATTAATTATTTCAGTATCATTAATGAAGTCCTTATTTTCTTTTAAGTTATCTATAAGGCAACTAATTCTGAATTTCATATCTAAACTTGTATTTGGACCATCAAATGCTTTTTCTAGTTTGCATATATGTTTATTTATCTCTTTTTTATCTTCTAATGCTTTTTTAAATACTTGATTTTCTTCTTCTGTATATTCTGCTTTTGGTAGCTCTATACAATTATCAATACATAGTTTTTTTATAGCTCCCATAAAGTCAGTTTTCTCTTTATTTATGACTAAATCTATTACACTCCCACCAACTCCACAACTAAAGCATTTGTAAGTATTATTTTTCTTATTTATTTTTAGTGCATCTGAACTACTACAATGCACACAGTTTCTATTTTTATTTTTTTCATAGCTTCCATATAAATTTAATGTATTTTCAAGTATAGACGGATTACTTTTTAATCCGTCTATTATATTTTTTAAACTTATCATTAGTTAATCACTTCTCCATTGTATTCCTTTAGAAAACTTTCTGCTCCTCCACAAAATGTATCTAGGATTATATTTTTTTCTTTTATTGTAAAATCAAAATTTTTAAGCTTTTTTCTAGCTTCTTTTATATCTATATTTAACGCTTCGTGTATATCAAATGGTCTACGTGCTTTTATAAAGTCATTAGTTAATTTTCTTCTCTTTATTTCTCTTTTGTATTTTTCATTATCTAATGCCCCTTCTATATTTTTCGATATAGTAACCATTTTCAATGCAAATTCAACAACATTAGGCGAATGCTCTACATACCCAATTAATACCTTATTTAAATCTTTTATTTGTCTTTTTAATTCTTTTTTGTCCATTTTCAAGTCTCCCTATATGTAAATTTTAGAATTAAAAAAAGCCTTAACTGTTTACGGTTAGTTAAGGCTTGTACATTCTAAATTTATCAATATTTACATTTATACTTGAAAAATGATATAATCTAAGTATAATAAATATTTGATAAGCTTTAGATTTTACATAACTCTTACTAACTGTTGCAAGCAGTTGGTACGTTTAATCATATTTAAGTGTTGCAAGCACTTTTATGTGACTGTAAAATTTAAGGCTTTTTCTTTATTCTATTATCTTTTTATATTATAACTCTTTTTATTATAAATTGACAATATTTTCTTTTTGCCTTCTATTTGCCCTCACATTCTGTTTTTAACAATTTTAAATCATTTTCTTTTTTATATCTTATTAAAGTTCTTCTGCTTATTCCTGTCATATTTGCAACTTCATTGTATGAATGTTTCTCGAGCAACTGTAGTGCCATATCCCTTTGAGCCTTTTTAAATTTCTTAGGTCTTCCTAATGTTGCATCTACATCAGTTTCCATTTTTATTTGCTTTCCTTCAAGTGTACGCTCAACTATCATATCTCTTTCAAATTCAGCAAATGAGAAGAATATATTTCTTATTAACTTAGAAGCTGGTGTATTATCCATTAACCCTATGTTTAACACATTTACCTTAACGCCTTTTTCTATTAGATCATTAACTATTTTAGAACCTTCTATCATACTTCTAGCAAATCTGTCTAACTTAGTAACAACTAATGTATCACCTTCTTTCAATTCGTTTAGTAACTTATTAAACTGTGGTCTATCTGCTTTTGTCCCTGTATATGCATCTTGATATATATTTTCTTTTGACACTCCATTTTCTAATAATAATTTCGTTTGCCCTTCTAAACTGTTTCCTTCGTTTGCTTGTTTAACTGTACTTACTCTTATATATCCATAAATCATAATTGACACCTCGTAATTTTAATATATATTTATGTCACTTATTAATGACACTTCTCTGTGTATTGATTTTACTACAGAGATTTCCATGATGTCAATATTAAAATTATGGCACCATGTAAGTCAGATATCTTTATATACATTCTAAGAAACACTATTTTCTATAAAATTATTTAAAGATGTATAGAAAAAGCTACCATAAAATAAAAGTAACTATTTATCATAAGTTTATTTTGTAAAATATGTTAAAATTTACCATACTAGTATTTAATATTTATGATATTATTACAATTGTATAAATATTAAATAGGAGGAGAGTTTTAAATAAAATGATAAAAAATAATATAAATAATATAAATACAGTTGTATTTATATTATTTACAGCAATGTATATTTATCAATATTATTATATTATTGTAGTTTTATTGAAAAATAAAAATGTAAAATCTAAGGGTAAAAATATAATGAATAAGTTTGCAGTAATCGTTTCTGCAAGAAATGAATCTGATGTTATTGAAGAATTTATACATACAGTTGATTTACAAGATTATCCAAGTGATTTAATTGATGTATATGTTATAGCAGATAACTGTAGTGATGACACAGCACAAAAAGCAAGAATAGCTGGAGCACATGTTTATGAAAGGTTTGATAATAAAAAGGTTGGTAAAGGATATGCTTTAGATTTTTTATTTAAAATACTAAGAAGCAAAAAAACAAAATATGATGGGTATTTTATTTTTGATGCGGACAATTTACTATCTAGAAATTATATATCAGAGATGAATAAAGTATTTAATCGTAAATATAAAATAGTTACAAGTTATAGAAATTCTAAAAATTATGATAGTAATTGGATTTCAGCAGGGTACTCATTATGGTTTCTTAGAGAATCTAAATACTTAAATTATGCTCGAATGTTGTTAAATAACAGTTGTGCAGTATCAGGTACAGGTTTTTTAATATCATCAGAGATAATATATAAAAATAATGGATGGAAATATCATCTTCTTACAGAAGATATAGAGTTTACTATTGATAGTATAATAAATGGAGAAAAAATAGGCTATTGTAATTCGGCTTGTTTTTATGATGAACAACCAACATCATTTAAAGATTCATGGAATCAAAGAATGAGATGGTCAAAAGGGTTTTATCAAGTATTCTTTAAATATGGATATAATTTATTTAAATCTATATTTAAAAATAAAGATTTTTCTTGTTATGATATGTTTATGACTATTTCTCCAATGATGCTTATATCAATTGTTATGATTTTATTTAATAGTAGTATATTTTTATATTCGTTAATATCTAATGATTTTCAAACAAGTAAATTAGCGATAGGATATGTACTTTCTTATTTTTTAAATACTTATCTTATGATGTACCTATTAGGTTTATTAACAACGATAACAGAATGGAATAGAATACAATGTAAAGGTTATAAAAAGATTTTTTATACATTTACATTCCCAATATTTATGTTTACATATATGCCAATATCTATATGCTCAATATTTAAAAAAGTTGAATGGAAACAAATTAAACATAATATTAATAAATCAATTGAAGATATGGAATTAATAGCTTAAAAATAATACTTAGAAGAAGTTTAGTAAACTTAGCAAAAATTCTAATTATATAATTAAAAATAAAAAAGAGTGTATATATTTAAATTGCTACATTTTAACATATACACTCTTTTAACTTTTTAACTATTTCCTAAATCTAAATTTTAAGGTTAGCCAGCTATATAAAATACAAAACTATCTATTTATAATATTTTCACATACTTTTTCTTTAATGATAACCACTTTACGAAATAATTAATAGGATTAAGGTATGAGTTAATGGATTCGTTTCCAATTGTAACGGAACAAATACAATTGTCTCGGTAATTAATAAAACACAATTAACTATACTAAGTAAAAATTGTATTTTATAATATTTATCATCTTGAACTATAAGCTCCTTATTCCATATAATATAAACAACTTTTTTGGATTTGTAACAAACAATATTATAAATAAAATAAATTATAGCACTATTCTTATTTTGTTGGAACTCGCCTTTTTACAAATTAGTCATTTAGTATCAAATATTCTTTTCCTCTACTCTTGCAATGTTTTGCCAGTATTTTAGGCTTATGCTCTATTAGCTGATTAAACTTTTCTTGAAGTCTTTTATTTTCATGTTTATTGTTTCTTAGCTTCTGAGTCTCTTCTTCTTGAGTTTTTAACAAATCAAAAGTATGACCTATAAAAACATATGTCTTAAAATCTATATCAACCGATAGCTGATAAACTATCGCTAATTTACTAATCATAAAATCACCCATAAATCATAATTGTAATTACTTTATTTTATATAGGTTGCGTATTCTCAATAAAAAACCAACTTTTCGCAACCTATAAATACATCTTTAAAAGCATATTATAAATTTATTTCTAAAAATACGTTTTACATTTCTTCACCATAAATCATACTTAAAACCATCTTATCAGAACACCATCTAAATCTTGTATGAAATCCGTGGTCATTCCTATATTTAAATATAAATGCTTTAACTCCTAAATCTGTCCTTCTTTCAAATTCTCTAACTATCGCTCTATGAGTTAGCTTCCACATTTTATCATGAAATAATTGTGTCCTTAAATAACTATAATTGTAATTACCATAGTTATATTTACTATAATCTTCTCTACAAAATATTATTTGCTCTTTTGCTCTTGAGTAATATTTATTTTTAGAATTAAATTTATAGCTCCTTACATTAATTAGCTTAATGGATAGCCTTCTTAATAAAGACTTTAAATCAGTATAGTTTAATAATAAATATAACTTACAAATAAACATTTCAGTTGTATCGTATATATTAAGTTTTATATCATTTATATACTTTATATTTTCTTTAACTTCCCTAATTGCTTTTATATTATCTTCTAATGTAAATCCATTTATATTTTTAACACTTTTTAAATGCTTTAGTATTTTTTTCAACTTATCTATTCTTTTATTTCTATCTAAATCAAAATTGTTATTTTTATAGCTATAATCTAATATTTCTCTTTTTATAAACCATTCATCAGCTAGCAATTCATCTATTGAACACATTGAATAGTCTTGTCCATATTTAATTATTCTAATTTTGTCTAAAGTTAATTTTGATATTTTTATAGTTTTTGTTCTAAAGTTGCTCATAAAGCTTTTATCTTAACCTTTCTACATAATAATTTATTTTTATAAACGCAAATATTAATTCTCATTGAAAAATCAATATATACACAATTTATTCGAGTTGTATTTTAATAATAACAAACGCTTTTTATAAAAAAACGACAGAACCATTGAAATTACTTGCATATATAATTGAGTTTTGTTTCAACCTTTTAACAAACGCAAAACACCTTTAAGTGATTGATTTTACTTACTTCTTGCATAATAATTATTTGAACTTATCCTCTAGCGTTTGTTATTCAAAAAATACTTAAATTCTTAAATGATAATAAAGATTTTTATAAAACAAGCCTTATTTAGCTTCTACCTAAGATATATCAATAGATATATCCCTATAAAAAAATGAAACTTTTCCTCTAATTCTCACATTTTTTTAATTTAACTCTATATATTGATTTTACTTAGCTTCAAGCTATTTATTTTTAGTATTGAGAATGAAATGTAATATAGGGTTGTAAATTCTCACATTTTTTCAAGTGAAAAAAAATATCACTATATATTTATGTCCATCATTATTCCATCTATCATTTCTTGCTCTAATCCTAAATATACAAGTGTATCTCTTTGATTTTCATGTCCCAATATCTTCTGTGCAGTTTCTATTCCATGTATTTTATTAACTTTTTTACCTAGTGTTTTCCTCATCGTATGAGTCCCTATATTATATTTAATCCTACATTTCTTACTAGCTTCTTTAAATAGTCTCCATGCATGACCTTCGCATATATGACCACCCTTTTGGCTCTTGAACAAGTATTCATCACCTTTGGATTCTTGGTAGTATTCTTCTATTACTTCTCTTATTGCTTTGTTTATTATTATTGTTTTTCTTTTTCCAGTCTTCTCTTCTGCTTTTATAACTAAGTAATCTTTGTTTCTAAACTGATCTACCTTCAGTGGTACTATATCAGAAATCCTTAACCCAGTATTACTACCAATAATGAACATAGGATATAATCTTTTATCCTTATGTCTTTTTAAATATCTTTTAAACTTATCTATATCCTTTTGAGTTCTAAATGCTTCTACTCTCATTCTTTTAATTACACCTCTACATTTCTTTATAAAAAATACCCACTTCAGCATTATTCAGAGTGGGTATTGAATTATTTAAATGTATTTATACTTACACTAAATCTAGTGAGGAACTATTTATTTACGAAATAGTTCCTTATTTACTTATTTATTATAAATCTCCTAAATCATAAAGCTTAAAAACTTTAAGCTTTATGATTTAGGCATTTTTTTACTGTAATATAAATCCCTTAATTCTTCAACTTTATAATTCTTCAATTCTTGTTTTTTATAATGATATTCTTTTATGAGTAACTTTTTAAAATATTTTTTCACACCTTCTTCACCTTGATATAAATAAACTTCTCTCTCTTCCTCAGTAATTGGATATGTAAGTTTCTCTAAAGGAGTCCTTAAATTTTCATTAAAAATAGCACTTTTAAACCTGTTTTCTTTTAAAAATCTTAATAAAACTATATTTATTAAATCAACGACATCTTCTGTGTTATAATCATCTGATACTTCTTTCATATCAAGCATTATATTTGTATCTATATCTACTTTATTATTACGACCTTTCATATGGTAATAAGTATGGAAATCTCCATACCTCTCTTCATAAAGCCCTATAAGTTCAAAATCATACTTAAGTCCCATAATATGTTTTATTATTTCATATGCTTTTTTATTATCTATGTGATACCATATATTAAGTTGTTTATTCTTCTTAAATCCATGTTTGGAAATCTTTTTGTGTAATGTAGATTCTACTGAGTGCATAGATTGGGCGATTTCTTTTAGTGTCATACCTGAATTTAACTTGTCAATTATATTATTCACTTCTATTGATTGTTCTTTTAATTTATTTATATTTCTAGCTACAAAATAAGATTCCTTATCTTTATTGCTTTTATCTAATGCTTCATATATGAAAGTATTTAACTTATCACTTAAATTTTTATTTTTGCTAATCAGCTTAAACACAGTGTATGGATAAAGCTCATATTCTTCTTCTGAGATATATTCTAAAGTTTTCTTATCGTAAATTATAGAGTTTACTATTTTAATTAAATCTTTTTCACTTAATATTTCATCCTCGCCTTTAATAGTCTCTTCAATTATCTTATTGTATGCAATAATTGCACATTCTTTATCTTTCATAATCGCTTGTGTCATCTATATCCCTCCTTGATATACTTTATTTATGTAAATGATTATACCGTAAAAAAATATAAAAAATATAAAAACACAGTATATTTCAAGTTTAGGTAGACTTGAAATATACTGTGTTTTTATATTTAAATATTAGCATTTACTGCTTAATACATAAGAAAATAACTTACTCCAATATAGGACTAAGCTACTTTTTATATTTTTCCATATACTCTTTTAATGCCATACTTATTAAGTCAGATGACTTATATTGCTTATATTCCTTTGAAAACTCTCTAAATCCTTCTATGACATCTTTATTAACTCTTATAGATGTTTGTATCGTTTCACCTTTTAAACCTTCTATATTTATGCCTCTTGTCTCTATTTGTATCACAGTCGTATCACTTTTATGATTGTTACATTTATAATCCTTTAACATATCTAATATTTCACTTTTATATTTAATAAGCTCTAATAAATCATTTTTATATTTATTTTGTATCACTAATGTATCACTTTGCCCCTCTAAATCCGTTTCTAAGGGCATTTCAATTACTTCACCTTGTATTTGCACCTTTTGTGATACTTCTGTATTACAAACGTATTTTCTAAGCTTCTGATTATATTTATATCCATTGGATTTAATTATCTTCTGTAATGCCTTTTCTCCAATTCCTAAATCTTCTCTTATTCTTATAACTGTTTGTCCCTCTTCTAGCTTTTTGTTTAAATACTCTACTTGCTCTTCTATGCTTAAATTTAAAAATATATCTTTTTTCATAATACACCTCTCTATTCTATATTAGAAGTATATCACATTTATATCACTCTCTTTATTGTTTAAGCTCTCTTGAATGTTTATTTGCGTTAATGTTATGAGAAGTCTCAAAATAGGTACTCTGAAAATATTTATTGTATATGTAGAAGTGTTTACTTGAATTAATACTTCATTAATTTACTCAGCTCAAAAATTAGTTGATTTTCATTTTCTAAAGTTTTTCTTTAGTTTTATTTATCTCTAATTTATCAGCAATTTGTTGCACACTTAATCCTTATTCTCTAAGTTCTAATACCTTTAACTTTAAGTCCGCTAACTATTGTTGACTATTAGTTTGTCCATTTTCATTCATTGAAGTTCTTTTTTATTCTTACGTCTATACTTTTCTTCTTTTTCTTGTTCATGTATCGTAGGTATAATTTTTGATAATATAAAAAAGACTGTTTCTATTACAGTCTTAAAAAAATACTAATATCTGGGGTTGGTATCTTCGTATTATGTATATACATTTATAGTATAGTCATTATGTCAATTCCTAATGTCTATGTCACTTTTTGTCATTTCTTGCCGTCTACTCATAAATAATAATATTATTTTATATAAATGTCTATACTATAAAATATACTTTATAAAAAAAATATTTTTTACGACAAAATATACTTTTTTACATGTAA
>OCHV01002009.1_pt1 | contig 12124 bp, 7 predicted proteins | sample 1538461 | NCBI WGS metagenome assembly OCHV01 (sample SAMN04571692, study PRJEB22368) | human gut metagenome | biome: human gut; material: stool | host: Homo sapiens | place: Luxembourg | collected 2012-08-03 | reverse complement strand
CGCGGGCGCAGGTGTCGTCCAGCGAATTGGGCCAGCTCTCGGCGATCTCCTTCTTGACAGGATCGACGTCGTAATCCATCGTGAAATCGGGCAGACGCTTCCTGATCTCGGCGCAGATGATCTCCGGCGTGAAGCTCATCGAGGCGATGTTGAAGCTGTTGCGGTGAACGAGTTTCGCGGGATCGGCCTCCATCAGTTCGACGCAGGCGCGCAGCGCGTCGGGCATGTAGATCATGTCCATATAGACGTCCGGCGGCACGGGGCAGGTGAACCGCCCGGAGCGGATGGCCTCGTAGTAGATCTCGACCGCATAGTCGGTCGTGCCGCCGCCGGGCAGCGTGACGCTCGAAATAATGCCCGGAAAACGCACCGAGCGGGTATCGACGCCGTATTTGTGGTGATAGTAGTTGCCCAGCATTTCGCCCGTGACCTTGCAGATGCCGTAGATCGTCGTGGGCTGCATGATGGTATCCTGCGGGGTCCGGTCCTTGGGCGAGGTGGGGCCGAAGGCGCCGATCGAGCTGGGCGTGAAGAGCGCGCAGTGGTGCTGGCGGGCCACTTCGAGCGAATTGTTCAGCGCACCCATGTTGACGTTCCACGCCATCTGGGGATTGCGCTCGCCGACGGCCGAGAGCAGCGCCACGAGGTTGAAGATCGAGTCGATATGGTAACGGGCGACCACCGAGGCCATGGCCGTAGCGTCGAGGGCGTTGAGCACTTCGAAAGGCCCTGCTTCGCCGAGAGCCTTGCATTCGCGCATGTCGGTGGCGACGACGTTGCGGTCGCCGTAGATTTTGCGCAGGTAAACCGTCAGCTCGGAACCTATCTGGCCTCCGGCGCCTATTATCAGTATACGTTTCATGGGTTTAGAGTTATAATTCAAAAGTAAAGATAGAAAATAATTGTGAAAACCGCACAAATTTTTGGTCTTTTCATTTTTCTTATGTACTTTTGCACCACTCGAATGAGAAATGTTGCTGTTGTAGCTCAGTGGTAGAGCACTTCCTTGGTAAGGAAGAGGTCACGAGTTCAATCCTCGTCAACAGCTCGCAAAGCAAGGATTACGGTGTCACGTAATCCTTTTTTCATTTCGGCGGAAAGGACTGAAGACCGTCAGGGAACAGGTGGAGCGGACGGCAGCGGTCCGCCGGCTGCGGAGATGCCAAATGCGAAAGATGCAGGCCGGGGAGGGGCTTGGCTGCCGAGACGCCAAATGCGGAGATGCACGCTGGGGCCCGCCGGCCGCCGAGACGCCGCATTCCATGCGGAAGTCTCCGGAAGGGGGGGGGCCGCTTCAGGCAGACGAAAAGCGACAAAACAAACAATCCGAAGCCCGATTGCCGCCCAATCAGCCAATACTGCGCCCAAAATGGACTATCCAAGCCGATCGTTTGCCGTAACTTTGCCGTGTAAATGAATACGGACATGAAAATTACGGTCAATCCCGGCATGGAACACCTGCGGCAGTTCGTCCGGCAGCTTCCGGAACTTTTCCCGGTGTCGGGCGAAGTGCTTCACGACGGCCGCAATCAGATCCGCGCCTTCGACATCGGAAGCGAACGGCTCGTGGTCAAGCGTTACAAACGGCCCAGCGCGTTCAATGTCGTCATGTACTCGTTTTTCCGCAAGAGCAAGGCCCGGCGCGCCTACGAACACGCCCTGCGCCTGCGCGAGCTGGAAATCGACACGCCCGAACCCGTCGCATGGAGCGAATACCGCCGCAACGGGCTGATAACGGAGACCTATTTCGTATCCCGCAGGTCGGACTACGCACCGCTCACGGCGGCTACGGAACGGTTCCCGACCTCCGATTCGCTGCCCGTGCTCGAAGCATTCGCCCGTTTCACCGTCCGGCTCCACGAAAAAGGGATCTGCCACGAGGATTTCAACCAGACCAACATCCTCTGGCGGCACGACGAGGCGACGGGACGCTACGATTTCCAGCTGATCGACATAAACCGCATGAAATTCCTCCGGCGGCCGCTCCGCCCCGACGAATGCATGATCAACCTGCGGCGGCTGAGCTGCCCGGCCGTGGCGTTTCTATACATCCTCGACCGCTACGCCGAAACGCGGCAGTGGGATATGGACGACACACTGCTGCGGGGCACGTTTTTCAGGCTTCTGTTCGGACGCCGCCAGCAGTTCAAGAAGCGTTTCAGGGAGCGCAAACTGGCCGCGGCAGGCAAAAAACAGGGCTGAAAATTTGGATTTCGGGAATATTTCACTACATTTGCCAGAGGTTAATCCACGAAGGAGACAATGAGACTTTACGGTTTTGCATATTATTTCTTTTACTTTTTCTTTTATAGCAAGGGAAGAAGCGGGATGGCATGCAATTAACTGTATAAAACAATAGAGTGAAAACACGAAGGATCCCGTTCTGCAGAAGAGCGGGATTTTTTAATGCGATTCAGAAGATGAAACGGATAACGATACAGGGGATAGCGGGTTGTTTCCACGAGACGGCGGCGCACGGAAGTTTCCCCGGCGAAGAGGTCGAAGTGCTGCCCTGCGTGAGTTTCGACGAGCAGTTCGCCCGCATGGCGGCCGACGCGGAGCTGCTGGGGGTGGCGGCCATCGAAAACACCATCGCCGGAAGCCTGCTGCCTAACCACGAACTGCTGCGCCGCAGCACGCTGACGGTCATCGGCGAGTACAAGCTCCGCATCTCGCACGTGCTGGCGGCGCTTCCGGGACAGCAAATCGCCGACATCCGCGAGGTACACTCGCACCCGATCGCCCTGATGCAGTGCGGCGAATACCTCAAGGCCCGGCCCGCGATGAAAGTCGTCGAGCGCGACGACACGGCGGGAAGCGCCAGCCAGCGGTTCGCAGGCACGGCGGCCATCTGCGGCGCCGAAGCCGCGGAACTCTACGGACTCGAAATCCTCGAACGCGGCATCGAGACCAACAAGCACAACTTCACCCGTTTTCTGGTACTGGCCGACCGCAGCCGCGCGGCGGAGTTCACCGATCCGATCCGCACCGACAAAGCGTCTTTGGTATTCACGCTGCCCCACGCGCAGGGGAGCCTCTCGAAAGTGCTGACGCTGTTATCCTTCTACGGAATCAACCTCACGAAAATACAGTCGCTGCCGATCATCGGACGCGAATGGGAATACCGGTTTTACGTGGACGTCACCTTCGACGACCCGGTGCGGTACCGGCAGGCGGTCGATGCGGCCCGGCCGCTGACCAGCGACTTCCGGATTCTGGGCGAATACGCCGAATATCCCAATCCCGAAATCTGAACAGAAGGACATAGGACCCGATTTTCGCGGCAGGCGGGGACAGAGACGCAAACGCGGCGGCAGGCTGCGAATGACGCGAAAAGACAGAGACAAGACAAACGACAATAATTCAAACAGAACTGATATGAAAGATTTGCAAGCCATCAATTTTCCGGGACTCGATCCCCGGCGCCCGCTGGTCATCGCGGGACCGTGCAGCGCCGAAACCGAAGAGCAGGTGATCGAAACCGCCCGCGAACTGGCCGCCGAAGGCGTGCGGATTTTCCGCGCCGGACTTTGGAAGCCCCGTACCAAACCCGGAGGGTTCGAGGGCGTGGGCGCCGAAGGCGTGGCATGGCTCCGGCGCGTGAAGCGCGAAACGGGCATGTACACCGCCACCGAGGTCGCCACGCGCAAGCATGTCATGGCGGCGCTGGAAGGGGGCATCGACATGATCTGGATCGGCGCCCGCACCACGGCCAATCCCTTCGCCATGCAGGAAATCGCCGACGCACTGCGCGGCCACGACATTCCGGTGCTGGTCAAAAACCCCGTGAGTCCGGACCTCGAACTGTGGATCGGCGGCGTGGAGCGCATCTACAACGCCGGCATCCGCCGTCTAGGAGTCATTCACCGCGGCTTCACGTCGATCGACAAGAGTCTCTACCGCAACCATCCGATGTGGTCGATCCCCATCGAGCTGCACCGCCGCCTGCCGGGCCTGCAGATCTTCTGCGACCCCAGCCACATCGGAGGCCGCCGCGAACTGATCGCGCCGCTGTCGCAGCAGGCCATGGACCTCGGATTCGACGGGCTGATCGTCGAAGCGCACTGTTCGCCCGACTGCGCGTGGAGCGACAAGGCCCAGCAGGTGACGCCGCAGGGTCTGGCCTACATCTGCCGCAGTCTGGTGATCCGCGAAGCCAACACCACGACGGAGAGCCTTTCGGAACTGCGTTCGCAGATCGACAAGATAGACGACGAACTGCTCGAACTGCTCGTGCGCCGCATGCGGGTATCGCGCGACATCGGACAGTACAAGAAAGAGCACAACATGCCGATCCTGCAGGCCAAACGTTACGAAGACCTGCTGGCGCGACGCGCGGAGCAGGCCGTACAGCTGGGCATGGACCGCGAATTCATGCGCTCGGTGCTGCAGGCCATCCACGAGGAGTCGATCCGCCAGCAGATGCAGGTGCTGGGCGAATGACGGGCTGTTACATTTCGGTTAAATATTCGGCGGGGACCACGCAATAAAGGGATTGTTACGTACTTTTGATGCGGATACCAATCCGTAACAGTTATGACAAAGCACAAAATCCTTGTGGTGGACGACGAGGAATCCCTCTGCGAGATTCTTCAGTTCAATCTCGAAGTCGAGGGTTACGAAGTCGATACGGCGTACAGCGCCGAACAGGCCCTCGGCATGCACCCCGAACGTTATTCGCTGATTCTGCTCGACGTCATGATGGGCGAGATGAGCGGATTCAAGATGGCCCGGCTGCTCCGGGCGCAACCCGAAACGGCCGCCGTGCCGATCATCTTCTGCACGGCCAAAGACACCGAGGACGACACGGTCGCGGGACTCAACATCGGAGCCGACGACTATATCGCCAAGCCTTTCTCCGTGCGCGAAGTGCTGGCCCGCGTGCGCTCCGTACTGCGCCGCACCGCACCTGAAGCGGGCCAGAGCAGGGCGATCGCGTTCGAAGGGCTGCACATGGACCTCGCCCGCAAAATCTGCACCGTGGACGGAACGCCGCTGGCCCTGACAAAAAAGGAGTTCGAAATACTCGCCCTGCTGCTTTCGAACCGCGGCAGAATCTTTTCGCGCGAGGAGATACTGCATCAGGTCTGGAGCGACGAGGTGATCGTGCTGGACCGCACCATCGACGTCAATATCACGCGGCTGCGCCGCAAAATCGGCGTCTACGGAGACCACATCGTAACACGTCTGGGCTATGGGTACGGGTTTGAGGAGTAGCCTCTCCTACCACCGGCGGCTCTTCCTGCTGCTGCTCGCGTTTTCGTGGGCGCTGGTCGCCTGCTTCATCGTCTTTCAGTACGGCCGCGAAAAGCAGTTCAAGGCCGAACGGCTCGACACCCGCCTGCAGCTCTTCAACCTGCGGATGCTCGACGCCCTCGCCGACGGCGCGACGCCTGAGGAGTTCATCGCCGCACGCGACGAACCGTTCGGCGACCTGCGCGTGACGGTGATCGACGACGCCGGGCGCGTCACCTTCGACAATTCGGCCGGCAGCCTTCCGGAAACCAACCACCTCGACCGCCCCGAAGTCGCCGAAGCCCTCGCCCGCGGCACGGGATTCACGATCCGCCGCCATTCGGAGAGCACCGACCTCTACTATTTCTATTCGGCCATGTCCGACGGCGGGGTCGTCGTCCGCTCGGCCGTGCCCTATTCGATAACGCTCCGCGAAGTGCTGGCCGCAGACCGCGAATTTCTGTGGTTCATGCTGGGCGTCACGCTGCTGATGAGCGTGGCGGCCTACTTCGCGACCCGCCGGCTGGGACACAACATCACGCGGCTGAGAGATTTCGCCCAGCGCGCCGAACGGGGCGAGCGGATCGACGAGCAGGCGGTCTTTCCGCACGACGAGCTGGGCGACATTTCGAGCCATATTATCCGACTCTACGCCCGCCTGCAGCGCACGACGGCCGACCGCGACCGCGAACATACGCTGGCGCTGCACGAACAGCAGGAGAAAATCCGCATCAAGAAACAACTCACGAACAACATCAACCATGAACTGAAAACACCCGTGGCGGCGATTCAGGGGTATCTGGAAACCCTGCTGGACAATCCGGGGCTTGGAGCGGAGAAGCGTACGGCGTTCCTCGAAAAGAGCTGCGCGCAGGTGGCGCGGCTGCGCAGTCTGCTCGCCGACATCTCGACCGTCACGCGCATGGACGAGGCGAGCCAGCTGATCCTCAGGGAGCGCGTCGTACTGAACGACATCGTGGACGAAATCCGCGCCGACATGCAGCTCCGGCCCGAAGGGCAGCGGCTGCGCGTGAACTGCGACTTCCCCTACCCGCTCGAAATGGAGGGCAGCCCCTCGCTGCTGGGTTCGGTGTTCCGCAACCTCGCGGACAACGCCGCGGCCTATTCGGGCGGACGCGACATTTTCATCCGCCTGCTGGACGACTCGCCGGAGCAGTACACGCTGCAGTTCTCCGACAACGGCATCGGCGTGGAGGAAGAACACCTGCCCCACATTTTCGAACGCTTCTACCGCATCGACAAGGGGCGTTCGCGCAAGCTGGGCGGCACGGGGCTGGGGCTTGCGATCGTCAAAAACGCCGTGATGATGCACGGCGGCACGATCTCTGTCCGCAACTCGGAGCGCGGCGGACTGGAATTCACCTTCACCCTGCGCAAACATTCATAGAGCCGCAACCCGTCCGTAACACGTTTGTAACATCCGTTTCGTTCCTTTGCACCGGAAAGACCGGCCCGCACCGCAGGGCGGCGATCTCCGCCCAAGACGGCGGGCGAAAGCCCCTCCGGAAAACGGATGCAGGGCCGGACGAAAACACACGGCGGAGCGCCAAAACGGAACCGCCGAAAAACAAACGAAAAACGACCATATGAGTCCTCTATTCACAAGCATCGTCATCGTCATGGGCCTGCTGGCCGTGATGGGCATCGTCGTGGGCGTGGCCAACGACGCGGTCAACTTTCTCAACTCGGCCCTCGGATCGAAAGCCGCACCGCGCCGCGTCATCCTCTGGATCGCCGCCGCCGGCATCCTCGTCGGCACGCTCACGTCGAGCGGCATGATGGAGGTGGCGCGCAGCGGCGTCTTCTATCCCGGACAATTCTCCTTCCCGGAGATCATGATGCTCTTTCTGGGCATGATGCTGGGCAACATCCTGCTGCTGGACATTTACAACACCCTCGGACTGCCCACCTCGACCACCGTGTCGATGGTATTCGGACTGCTGGGCGCGGGAGTCGCCGCGGCACTCTACCACATCTGGGGCGATCCGGCCGCTTCGGTTTCGGACCTCTCGCAGTACATCAACACCGGAAAGGCAATGGCCATCATCGCGGCCATCCTGCTCTCGGTGGCGCTGGCGTTCGCCGCAGGGTCGCTCTTCATGTACGTTTCGCGGCTCATCTTCTCGTTCCGCTACGCAAAGGCGTTCCGCCGCTGGGGCGCCGTATGGTGCGGCATCTCGCTGGCGGGCATCCTCTACTTCGCGCTGTTCAAGGGGCTGAAAAGTTCGGGGCTGATTCCGACTTCGGTCGGGGAGTACGTCGGCGAGCACGTGCTCGTAACGCTGCTCGTCTTCTGGGCCGGAGCGTCGGTGGTGCTCTGGATTTTCCAGCGCATGCGGCTCAACATCATGCGCATCACCATTCTGACGGGCACCTTCGCGCTGGCGCTGGCCTTCGCAGGCAACGATCTGGTGAACTTCATCGGCGTGCCGCTGGCCAGCTACGACGCATGGCAGATCGCCCGCGAAGCGGGCAGCGAGTCGATCATGATGGGCGAACTGGCCAATCCGGCGCGCGCCAACTTCCTGCTGCTGTTGCTGTCGGGCGCAGTGATGGTCCTGACGCTCTTCTTCTCGAAGAAATCGCGCCACGTCACCGAGACCGAACTGTCGCTCGCCTCGCAGCACGAGGGCGACGAGCGGTTCGGCTCGACCTTCGTCTCGCGCAGTCTGGTACGCGCCTCGCTCGCGCTCAACACCATGTGGACGGGGCTGATTCCCGACCGCATGCAGAAAATCATCGACCGACGCTTCGAACCGCTGCCCGCCGAGGAGCGTTCGTCGGCGCCCTACGACATGATCCGCGCCGTCGTAAACCTCACGGCCGCCTCGATCCTGATCGCCATAGGCACCTCCTACAAATTGCCGCTCTCGACCACCTACGTGGTCTTCATGGTGGCTATGGGTTCATCGCTCGCCGACCGGACGTGGGGCCGTGAAAGCGCCGTATACCGCATCACGGGCGTCATGGCCGTCATTTCGGGGTGGTTCATCACCGCGCTCGGCGGATTCCTGATCGCCCTCTGCGTGACGCTGCTGCTGCTCTGGGGCGGCTGGATCGCCGTCGCGGCGCTCGTCGCTCTCTGCGCATGGCTGCTCATCCGCAGCCACCGCACCAAGCCGGAGGAGAAAGCCTCCGCGGAGGAACTGCCGGTAATCAAGGCCGAGACCCCGGACGAAGTGCTCTGCGTCTGCATCGGCGAAGTATGCACGACGATGGAGCAGGTGACGCGCATTTACAACCGGACGCTGGTCGCCGTTTTCAAGGAGAACCGCAAGGTGCTCAAGGAGATGGTGCAGTCGTCGAACAGGCTCTTCGAAGAGGCCCGCGACCGCAAGTACGGCATCATGCCCACGCTGCGCCGCCTGCAGCAGTGCGACATCGACACCGGGCACTTCTACGTGCAGGTGGTGGATTACCTCTCGGAGGTGACCAAGGCGCTAATCCACATCACCCGTCCTGCGTTCGGACACATCGACAACAACCACGAGGGGCTGTCGAAGGAGCAGATCGTGGATCTGATGCGCGTAAACGATCAGGTGGAGGCGATTTTCGACAAAATCAACGACATGCTCCGCACGAAGGACTTTTCGGATCTGGACATGGTGCTCGAAATGCGCGACAAGCTCTTCGACACCATCGTCGAGGCGATCAAGAACCAGCTGCGCCGCATCAACGGCGGCCCGGCGGCCAGCACGCGGGCCAGCGTACTCTATCTGACGATCCTCAACGAAACCAAGACGATGATCCTGCAGGCCCGCAACCTGCTCAAGTCGCAGCACTACTTCCTCGAAAGCAGAAAATAGGCGCGGCAGAAGACAGGCCTGCGGAGAATTCCGGACCGGACGAACGGAAGACAGCGGCCGGAAAACACCGGATAGGAAACACAGAACGGGAAACACCGCACAGAAAACACCGCACAGAAAACAGCGGTCGGGAAACACCGCACGGCCGCCAAAACAAAGACCGCCGCCCCACGAAAGGGCGGCGGTCTTCTTCCTATATCCGCGTGCTATTTGACATCCTTCACGCAGCGGACGGGGCAGGCCCACGCCTTGGTCAGTTCGGCCTCGGTTTTGATGGCGGAGACGCTGTAAGTCAGCGCATAGCCGTTCCGGCCGGCCGACGATGCGCTCCAGCAGTAGCCCGAAGTACCCGCTTCCGCGCCGCCGCCCGAACCCGACGCCGACATGATATTGATATAGCCGGCCGCAGGATAGTAGCCGTTGCCTTCGGCAAAAACGCATCCGGTACGCTCCGCATCCCACACACCGTTCAGATCGGCCCATGCGGAAGCCGCTCCCGCACCCGAAACGGGCACGCGCCACCCCTCAGGGCACGGGTCGAAGACGCCTTTCGTACCGTCGGCGTTGCTCCAGCGGTAGGCTTCGCCGCCGACATCCGGCGACAGCCAGTCCTGCGTTCCGGAAATACCCACAATATAGCGGTAAGGCTGCTGGACCGAAGCCACGAGATTCTCGGAGGGAACCTTCGTCGAAGCAAGCCCTTTGAGCGTCATGAACTTGCCGATACCGTCGTTCGACCAGCCGGCGTTGGCATTGAGGAACATCATCCACGTATAGGGACCTTGGAACGGGTCCTTGCGGCCCCACTGGTAGAAACATCCGGCGCTCTGCGGCCCCTTCACGAGCGAAGTGGCGCCCAGATTGCGGTCCATGAAGACGTTGCCGCCGACGGTCTGCTGCCCTGCGGGCTGCGAGGGATCGTACTCGGTGGCCCAGATATGCCAGCTCCAATAGCAGTTGCCGTCGCCGTCGTACACGCCCACGACAAGGCTGCCTTCGACATCGGGATTCAGGACGACTTCGATTGCGGCGTTGATGCCCGATCCGGTCATCGTGACCTTGTCGTTGGTCGAGAACAGGATGGTTTCGTCTTCATCGAAACGCTCCTGCCATACGATGCGGGCGGTCAGGTCGTTGGGAATGCTGAACGAGCCTTCCTGAAGCATCGGGATATTGTGCCATGCGGCATAGGCCTTGGCAACGGGAATCGTCACCGTCGAACCCGGACGGGCGATATAGGAGTTGGGAAGCGCGAGGAATTCGGCGTCGTCGGTCTCGACTTCGGGATTGGAATCGCCGCCGTTCCAGTCGGCGATGTCGCCCGTGACGACCGAAATGCCGTCCACGTCGACCGTAATTTCGATCTCGTGGATCTTGCCGCCCACGAAAAGATAGTCGTCGGGCATCGTCCATGTGTAGGTGCGTCCCAGCAGGGGAGCCTCCACCGTGAAGACGCGGCCCTGCTGCGCAGCGCCGGTGGTCGGCAGAACGATCGCCTCGTAGCTGACGCCCTCGGTGACGGCGCGCGCCGTCACGGCACCGGGAACGCCCGTATTGCCGATCCTGCCGCTGTTCAGGGCGAAGAAGCCCTCGTTGTAGACGCCGTCGATGGTGACGACAACCCCGGCAAGGTCGTCGGCCGAGATGCCGCCGCCCTGCTTGACGGCGATTTCGACCTTCGACAGCACGTGTTCGAAGGTGAACTTCACGTCGGGCGCGGCGGCCGTGACCCCGGTGGCATTGTCGCTCCACAGAAGGTCGATCGCCGCGGGATCGGTCTGGTCGCTCAGGACGACGGGATAGAGGTAGCCGTCGATCTTACCTGCATCGCCGCTCAGGCTGCTCTGCTTGTAAGGATGGTAGGCGACGAAATCGAAAGTGCCGCTGCCGGGAATGACGATTTTCGCATCCGCGGCCGACAGCCGTCCGTTGGGTTCGCAGGTATAGCGCACGTTGTCCGCCGTGCCCGCATCGCCGCCGAGCATATAGATGCCGACGGCGTCGCCGTTGGTCCAAGTGTCGCCGGCGGCACGGGTGTAAGGGGTGATTTCGGCCGAGAAGTTCGCCTCGACGCCGGTCTCTCCCCCGCCCTTTTCGTTATCGTCGTCGCTGCAGCCGGCGGCCGTAAGCGCGGCGGCGGCCAGAAGCGCATAAAACGTCGTATGGATGGAACCTGTATATTTCATGGTGATTATCTTTTTAAAGCGTGAGACATCGAATTACTGCACTTTGACGCAGCGCACCGACAAAACGGTATGACGGTACTGGAGGTAGCTGGTCTGAGAATGCTGGTTGTCGAAGTTGTACCCGTAGGCGCACTCCTCCTGCGAAATGCCGGGGCTCAGGTTTTCACCGGGAGTCGCCGCCCAATAGTAGCCGAACAGGCCCAGATAGCTCTGGCCGCTGGATTCGAGCAAACCGGCCGCGGGCCAGTAGCCCAGATCCTCCCAGATCACTCCGTTGAGCCACGGGATGCCGGCAGTAACACAATTGTACCACGGCGACAAGGTTCCGAAACCGGACACGGGAACCCGCCATCCGCGGGGACAGGGATCGAACTCGGTTTTCGAGCCGTCGGCGGCGCACCAGCGGTTCTGCCCCTGTTTTTTCTCGGTAGCATACCAGTCGTAGGGAAGGCCGAGGCCCTTGATGAGCGTCAGCGGCTCGTTGATCGAAGCCACGAGGTTGTCGCGGATCACGGCCGAATTGGCCTTGGTCGAGAAACCGACCTTGACGCCCACGCCGTTCCACACGGGGCGCGTAGCGATGTCCTCCCATTTCGCAGGACACGGAACCGGGTCCTTGCGGCCCCACTGATACTGGAGTCCCAGCGCATCGATATTGCCGTATTCGGCGTTCATCGCACCGAGGTTGCGGTCCATGAAGGTCCGGCCGTTCTTCGATTTCTGCGCTTCGGGAGCGTTGGGATCGTAATCGGTGATCCAGAGGTGCCAGCTCCAGCGGATCTCACCGCCGATCTCCAGCGCGAGCACCGCATTGCCGCAGGTCCGGGGCGTGGTGCGCACCTGAATAACGGCTTTCGAGCCGCTGCCCAGCACGGT
>OCHV01001999.1_pt1 | contig 12167 bp, 8 predicted proteins | sample 1538461 | NCBI WGS metagenome assembly OCHV01 (sample SAMN04571692, study PRJEB22368) | human gut metagenome | biome: human gut; material: stool | host: Homo sapiens | place: Luxembourg | collected 2012-08-03 | reverse complement strand
GTATAAAGCCCGGAATCGGAATAGAAAGAAAAAAAATTAAACCTACCTTATATTTATAAAAAACAATAAAAAACGTTATCTTGTCGCACTGAAAGAAGAAGACGGATACGGCTCTTCACGATAAAATAGAATAGAGATGTTTACATTTGGATTACTTTGTTTTACCTCGTTTTTTACGTTGATCAATCCGTTAGGAGCGATGCCGGTTTTTATGACCATGACGATGGAGCTGGATGAAAAAGAACGTAGAAAAGTGGCCCGCCGGGCTTCTTTGGTCTCTTTTCTCATCATGATGTTTTTTGCTATTTCAGGCGATTTGTTATTCCGTTTTTTCGGTATTTCCATCGATAGTCTGCGGATTGTCGGAGGAATCATCTTCTTGATTATGGGGATGGATATGTTGCAAGCCCGTTTGGTGAAAACCAAGGTGAAAGAATCGGAAGTGAAGAGTTATGTCAACGATATTTCGATCACGCCTTTATCTATTCCGATGTTATGTGGCCCTGGTGCGATTACCAATGCCATCGTTATGTGGAACAAAGCTACCGATTGGGAAACCAAAATGATTATGGTCATCGCCGTAGCTGTGGTGATTACTTTGGTATATCTTATTTTAAGAAGTTCCTCCCGGATTATCAAGATACTCGGCGAAACCGGCAATAACGTGATGATGCGGTTGATGGGGCTGATCGTGATGGTGATTGCTGTCGAATTTTTCTTTAGCGGGCTAAAACCGATCGTGATCGATATTTTGCGTTCGGTAGGCTGATCTTTTATTCGAAAAATAGGAAAATAACTAAAGTGTACAAGTTTTTTAAGCGTTTGCGGAGATATTGTTTTGCCCGTTGGCGTTGTGTTTTTACAGTAGATTCGGCAATTTGTAATTTTTCTGTAATTTCCCGGATGTCCATGTGCTCCAGGTAGCTCATTTTGAAAATCCGCCGGCATTCGGAAGGCAATTCTTCAATGGCAGCAAAAATTTCCTCGAATATCTCCGCTTCGATCTGGTGGCGGAAATAGGTGGCTTCTTCATATTTAGGAGTGTCCAGACGTTGTTTTAAAAATGTCCGGGTATTTTGCTTCTCCAAAGCATTCAGGGCTTTGGATTGTACACAGCTGTACAAGAATGATTTCAGAGCGATCAGGTTTGGGAAATCATAGCTTTTCTCATAGAAACGAATAAACACTTCCTGAACGACATCTCTTGCTGCTTCTTCATCTTTTAATATTTTATTGGCAAAAAAACATAATGTGGCGTAATAACGATGAAACAACAATTCGAAAGTTTTTTCATCGCCCTCTTTGAGTCGTTGTAAAACGAGCGTTTGATCTGTGATCTCCGGATTCATGTCTGGCCCTGATAATTCGACGATCAAATTTATGACTTTATCTTAGAATTTTCTCTAATAAAACCATTAATTTTGAATTCCATGAATGATAACAGCATGTTATATCTCGTTTTATTGGGTTTTGCTTCCGGGTTTATCAATATGTTCGCCGGAGGTGGATCGATGTTGGTGGTTCCGTTTTTGATTTTTCTCGGTTTGCCGCCCCATGTGGCTAATGCAACCAACCGGGTGGCTATTCTTCTGCAAAATATCGTTTCGACAGCTACTTTTCGACAGAAGAAAATATTGAATTTTAAAACGGATTATCCTTTACTGCTCCCCACTACCTTGGGAAGTATTTTGGGAGCTTTTACGGCTGTCGACATCCAGGCTGCCGTTTTACAAAAAATGATCGGGGGATTATTGGTGGTGATGTTTTTTATGATTTTGCTGGATCCCAATACCTGGGTGAAATCTAATATTGAAAAAGCAAAAGCCCGGCATCCCTGGGTACGTTTTTTGATATTTTTGGGGATCGGCTTCTATGGCGGTTTTATACAAATCGGTGTCGGTTTTTTTATGCTGGGTGGTTTGGTATTGGGATGTGGTTACGATTTGCTCAAGGCAAATGCTTTAAAAGTATTGCTTATCTTGATCTATACTTTCGGGGCACTCGTTATTTTTATCTGGTATGATTTGGTAGATTGGCGTACCGGTTTGATTCTGGCTTGCGGTAACATGGCGGGGGCCTGGATCGGGACCCGGTTGAGTGTGAAATGGGGAGCGAAGTACATACGTTATATTTTATTGCTTGCATTAGTAATGGTCGCTCTAAAACTTTTCGGAATATTTTGATTATTTTTTTCATCTTTTGTCATCCTTTTGCTTCTTTCATCGGTTTTAATAGAAAATGAAGAAAAGATGACCTCTAAAAAATATACTCCTCAGGAAATTGCCCGTTTGATTTTGCTTTGTTGGCACGGAGAAGCAGATAAACAGCAAATGACTGAACTGGAAGAATGGTTGGAAGAGAGTGCAGACAACCGCTCGTTTTATGAAAGCCTCGGGGCCCGTTCATATCAAGGAACAGAATGGCAAGAATATATGAAATACGACTCCCGGAAAGATTGGAAACGGGTGAAAGTAGCGATGAAACGGAGGAAGCGTGTTCCTTTCCGGTATTTATTGCCGTATGCTGCATTGGTACTGATAGCGATAGGGCTTGCCTGGATGATAAAATATAAAAATACCGGAAAATCTGAGCAGCCTGTCTCGATGGTTGAAACTATTCGTCCAGGTAGTTCAAAAGCGCAGTTGGTCTTACCGGATGGACGTCGCGTGGATTTAGAAGTGGATAGGGGATGCCAGCAATTGAAAGGCGAGAATTTTGTAAATGATGGAAAACAACTGGTTTATCATGAACAGGAAAACGGTAAAAGGATACAATGGCATACTTTGTCGGTACCCCGTGGAGGAGAATACAAGTTGGTTTTGGCCGACGGAACCCGGGTGTGGTTGAATGCTGCATCGGAATTGATGTATCCGGACCATTTTTCAGCAGATCAGCGGAAAGTGGTGTTAAAGGGGGAAGCTTACTTCGAAGTGGCAAAAGATGTGAAGCGACCTTTTTCAGTCGTTTTGGGGGATATGGAAGTAAAGGTGCTGGGTACCTCGTTTAATGTGTCGGCTTACCCCGGTGTTAAACGTCAGACGACTTTGATAGAAGGGCAGGTGGCTGTCAATTGGCATCGGCAGCAGGTTGTCATCAGGCCCGGCCAACAGGCCGTCGAAACTGATGAAGGACTGCGGGTGGCTTCTGTGAATGTCATGAATTATGTCGGTTGGAAGGAGCACCGTTTTGTATATGAAAATAAATTATTAGGGGAGGTATTGGAAGACCTGGAACGCTGGTATGATGTCGAAGTGTTTGTCATGCACGATGAAATCCGGAATTTACATTTGACAGCTAATTTACCGAAATACGAAAATATGGATAAGGTGTTGGAAATCATTGAATATGCGGCTTGTGTGAAATTTGAAGTAAAAGGCCGGACGGTTGTGGTGAGACGGGATTGACTCAAGAAAAACAGGAAAGCGCGCTAACACTTTCCTGTCGATAATAAATAACGCCCTTTTGGCGAAGGGTCATTATTCACTTAATTAAAACACGACAAATCTATGAAAAAAAATCAAGAATCCGATGTCGGAAAAGCTTCCGGTGTAGTTTGGAAAATGTGGTTGACTATGAAATTGCTGTTTTGTTTCCTTCTGATAGGATTTTCTACTGTCTATGGCAATGCTTTTTCACAAGTAAAAATCAGTATTTCGGTAAACGAGGTTTCCTTGCAGGAAGTGTTTGAAAAACTGACTGAACAGACGGGGTATCATTTTGTGTACAGTAATGAAATGTTACAACGGACCGGAAAGGTAAGTGTAGATATGCAAGATTGTGATCTTGGACAGATTATGGCTGTATGCCTGAAAAATACAGGTTTATGGTATCGGTTGGAAGACAATATCATTGTGATTTCTCCGAAATTCAGGCAACCTGATGTTCCTCAGAAAAAAATCACCCTTACCGGGAATGTAAAAGACAAAGAGGGACGTCCGTTGCCGGGAGTAACCATTCTGCTGAAAGGTTCTGCCGTGGGAGTGGTGAGTGATGTGGATGGAAATTTCACTCTGACAGTGCCGGAGGAATCGGGACTGACGCTTGTATTTTCGTTTGTGGGGATGAAAACGCAAGAAGTAGTCTTAAGCGGTCAGCAAGTGTTACATATTGTCATGCTGGAAGATGTGTCTCAAATGGAAGAAGTTATCGTTACCGGTTACCAGGAAGTCAAGAAAGAGAAAATGACCGGGGCGGTAACCACCATCTCCTCCGAAAAACTTAGTGACCGTTACACTCCGAATCTTATCCAGAATCTTGAGGCTCGCGTTGCCGGTCTGTCGACCTACGGCGGCAAACCGATTATCCGCGGAACGGGTACGCTCTATGGCGAATCGGCTCCGTTGCTCGTTGTGGACGGTCTTCCGGTCGAAGGCTCTATCGAAGACCTCAATCCCTATGACATCGCTTCGGTGAACGTTCTGAAAGACGCTGCAGCGTCGGCTATCTACGGTGCGCGCGCCGCAAACGGAATCATTGTTGTAACAACCAAGAATGCCCGTAACAAAGGCAAGATCGACATTGACTTCCAGGCAAACATAACCTTGTATGAAAACAAGAATGTCGATTATCATGATAACTTCCTGATGAACGCCGAAGAACAGGTGGAACGCGCCAGCGAATACTATGACTATTATTTCAACCGCAAGTATGCCGACGATCCGAGTATGACCCGGGACAAAGTCATAGAGAATTTCGGAAAGAACATTACCGACGGCGCTCAGATAAACCCCGTGGCCTATGCCTGGTATCAGCACGCGGCGGGCAATATCGGTCGCTCCGAACTCGACAACATTCTCGCTGATTTGTCGAAAAACAACTTCGCACAGGATTTCGCCGACAACATCTATCGTCGCCAGGTCATGCAGCAGTATAACCTCTCGCTCCGTGGTAGTTCCGACAAGTTCCGCAACAACTTAGTGATAAACTATCGCACTGACAACATGGGCATCATAGAGCATAAGAGCAACTGGCTCAACGTTTACTACAAAGGTAGTTGCGACCTTGCAAAATGGCTCGTGGCCACATTCTCGGTAAACGGCGTATACGCCAATATAAAGCAGTATGGCAACGATTACAACGTTAATCTCGACCCGTTCTCCTATGCCCAGTATCAGTCGTTCTATAATGCCGACGGCTCCGTTAAGAAACTCTATTCATGGTACTGCGGCAATGAATACATGCCCCTTCAGGAAGGCATGGAAGATCTCGGATTCAACCTCGTTGACGAGCTTAGGGATAACCAGACAAAGACGCGCCGTCAGGAAATGCGCTACCATGGCGATCTTCTCTTTAAGATTATCCCCGGACTTACGGCTCAGACCCAGTTCGTATATGAAGTCAACTCTCAGAACGTCCAGCAACATGCGACACAGGAGAGTCACGCCGCACGCACAATCAAGAATGCGTACGCCAAAATGGATACAGAGAGCCACAAGCTCGTTTATATGACTCCCGAAACCGGTGGATTTCTTCAGACTACTCATACCAGCGGAAACTTTTGGACTGCCCGTGGCCAGCTGAACTACACCAACACTTTCGGCAAGCACGAGATTTCGGCTATCGCTGGTCTGGAATTCCGGGAGACGAAAACCAGTGGTGACAAATCGCTTGTTCTCGGATATGACGAACAGCTTCAAAGCAGTGCTACCCATACTGTTGATTTCGGAACTTTATCGCAGATGAGCAATTCGCCTTACTTTCAAATGAACGGCTCTCCTTTCCCGTGCAACCAGTTCGCGTTCACACCCTATCTTGAAAACGGAATGGGAATCGTGAAAGAAGTTCGCCATCGCTATGGTTCGGGTTATTTCAACGCAACCTACACCTATGATAACAAATATAACATTTTCGGTTCGTTTCGAAAAGACTATGCCGACATCTACGGTCTCGACGCCAAGTTCCGTGGCAGACCCCTGTGGTCGGTAGGTATAGGCTGGAACGCCCACAACGAGAGTTTCCTCCGCGACCTGTCCTGGATGGATTTCCTGAAACTCCGTTTCTCCTACGGTGTTACCGGTAATATCTATCAAGGTGCTACCTCTCACATGACGGCATCGTCGGGCGACATAAATTCAACGACCAATCTGCCTGTCGCCTCTATTTCATCGCCCGCCAATCCTGACTTGCGCTGGGAGCAGAACCGGACGACCAACGTCGGTCTCGACTACGGTTTTATGAGCTATCGTTTGCGTGGATCGCTCGACTATTACGTGAAGACCGGTAAGGATATTTTTGCCCCGATCACTCTTGACCCGACAACCGGTTTCTCATCGATGGTTGCCAACGTGGCCTCAATCCGGAACAATGGTATCGAGCTTGCCATCGGCTATGACTGGTTTGTTCCCGGAAACCGCCGTGGATTCAGCTGGACAACCAACCTCACCGTAACCTACAATAAGAACAAGGTTCTCGAAGTGGAGAATCCTGCCACTCGCGCCTATGATCTCGTCAGCTTACCTTATAAGACCGGTTATCCCGTAAATGCGCTATGGGCTTATCGTTTCGCTGGGATCGATGACCGGCCGGGTCTGGTGGGCCAGTCGATGTATTACGTTGAGAATGGCAACACATCGCACAACGCAAGTAGTGCTAGCGTCGACGTTCTTGAATTCGGTGGTCAGTCCGATCCGAAAGCGATCGTCGGAATGGATAATCAGCTGCGCTGGAATGGCTTGAGTCTCGGATTTCTCCTTGTCTACTACGGTGGCCACAAAATGTTCGCCCAGCCCAAATCGGAAGTGTTCGAATCGTCATGGGACAGTCCGCTGAACATTGTCTATCTCAATTCCTGGACTCCCGAAAACCATTCCGATGTTCCGGGTATCGGCGAATATGCCTCTACGTCACTGGGCAGTGAATGTCGTACGGCGACAAACTGTCTCTATGACGCTGATTTCCTGAAAATCCGTAATATAACTATCGGTTATGATCTTCCTGAGCACCTAACGGAAAAAGTCGGTATCAGTAAGATTTCACTCCGTTTTCAGATCAACGATCCGAAAGCCCTCTGGATTAAGAACAACGCCGGAATCGACCCCGAGACACTCGGAATCCGTAAACAGGCATCGTATATGTTCGGCGTGAACCTGAGTCTCTAACATTTAGTAATATTTAATTTTGACATGACAATGAAAACAAGATATAGGTCTTTTTCTGGTGGGAGCTTCGGTGCTTAGTTCCTGTTCTGATTTCACAGAAATCGACCAGAAAGGAATGAACCTTCTCTCCACCACTGACCAACTCGAGATGCTTCTCAACCAGGAGTATAATATCAGAATTGCCGATATTCAGCGTGTATGCGGTTCGGTACAGTATTATCCCGGCAACGTAGGGACTGTTCTTGCCAATCCGGTTAAGACAACAACCCAGATCCTTCTGAAATACGACGAGGCGGGGCATGCTTTGGAACAGGTAGACCTGACTTCGAGCGACAGTTATTATGCAAATTGCTACAACTATATCGGAACAGTTGCCAATCCTATTCTGAGTCTTGTGGATGCCGCGACAGGTTCCGAAGAAAAGAAAACGGCACTAAAAGCCGAAGCTCTGACGATCCGCGCCTATTTCCACTGGCTCGCTGCCGTGAAGTTTTCCAAAGCCTATGATCCGGCTACGGCTGACTCCGAGAAATCTATCGCATATGTTCTGGAAACACAGGATATCAAACAACCTACCGAACAGCTTACTCAGAAAGAGGTCTACGAATACATTCTCGCTGACCTCGATGCTGCGATCGAACTGAACGCGCTTCCGCAGTCGGCTGTAAACCGAATGCGCTTCAACGCCGCATGTCCGCATGCGATCAAAGCTCATGTGCTGATGTATATGCAGCAGCCCGGCGAAGCTGCAAAAGAGGCACAGAAAGCGCTTGCGGTTAACAGCTCGGTATCAGACTATGCCAACTACTGCACCGAGGCACCGAGCAGTGCGGGAATTCTGGTAAAAACATTCGAGACGCCCCAACTGGCACTTGCCCAAGACTATTTTACTGATACCGATGTCGAATTTTTCTCGTGGCTTACACCGCGCTACTACGAACGTTATGAACAGAAGAACATTCAGAAAGACTGGTTTGCCACCTATCACACCATGATGTGGATGGGTAGCTGGGAGACGACCTCTCAGGTGGTAAAGGGGGCGTTGGAAAGTATGTTTGGGGTTACCGAAGGTTCCATGAGCTACGGAGTACAAGGAAATGGCCGCGTCGGACGAATAAATCTGAGCGTGCCGCAGATGTATCTGATTCTCGCCGAGAATGCCATCAACAACAACCTGATCGACGACGCAATGGACTATCTCGACAAAATCCGTGTGGGCCGCTTCTTTCCGGAAGACTATCATGCGCTGAAAGGCTCGGTAACAACAAAAAACGATGCCATAGAGATGCTCAGAAAAGTTGCCCATGGCGAGAATGTATTTAACATCTACGACTTCATTACTCTTAAACGCTGGACACTGCTCAGTGATTACAAAGAGGATATCAGCTGGACATTCTCGGGTACGACTTACACGTTGAAACCGGAATCAACCATCTGGGTGTTCCCGTTTCCGAAGAGTCTGATGGAAAAGAACGGTAATTTCGAACACAATTATCCGGTTACCCAAAACTAATGATTGATCGACCGGTTCGGATCTATAGGACCCACAATCGTGTCTAACAGAATATTGGACAAGCCGGACTTATCCGGTTTGTCCGAAAAATCAATTAAATCAAATGAAAGCACAAAAAATCATTTTTCTTGCAGGTGTAACCGCCATGTTCTGTGCCTGCAACACAAAGCCGGTTGGCTATTTCTGCGTAAGCGGCAAAATTTCCGATGCCGACGGTCGGGAAATCTATCTTTACAGAACTTCAAACAACCGTTCGGCTGCAACGGTCGACACAGCTGTGATCGAGAACGGACGTTTTATTTTCGAAGGCATTCAGGAAACTCCAATCGGGGCGATCCTTATGATGGGCGACCCACGGAACGGGAAGAACAAAACTCGTGTGGGGCTTTTTGTGGAACCGGGTGAAATCGTCGTTTCAGGGCTTATGGGCTCGGATTTCTCTCATGCTGCCATAGCCGGTTCGCTGTCGACCGACCAGCAAAAAGCATATGAAAGCTTGCTCCAACCGTTCACAGAACAGATAACTCGTCTGCATGAGTCGATAAAAGTCGACCCGGACAATGCTGCCCTGCGTGATTCGCTCGAAACCCTCCGGGAAAGTATGCAGCAAACGAGCATTGACTTTATTCGTAACAATGGCAAGTCGTTCGTTGCTCCTTGGGTTCTTGTACAGATTCAGGGAAACCTTGACTACTCGACGATGAAAGAACTCTATGACGCTCTTGCTCCCGAGGTTCAGCCCGAAGCTGCCGGGACTAAAAAAGAAATCGATGCCCTCGAAGCCGTGCTGCCGGGGAAACCGGCTCCCGACCTGATAAATAGAAATCCTGAAGGCAAGGAAATAAAGCTGAGTGATCTGAAAGGCAAGGTTGTTCTGGTTGATTTCTGGGCCACCTGGTGCGGACCATGCGTTGCCTCGCTTCCCCACATTCAGGAACTCTACAACAAATACCATGACAAAGGATTTGAAGTTTTCTGTGTGGCCGATAACGATTCTTCTGAAGACGAATGGAAAAACTTCATCGCTGGGAGCAAAGTAGGCATGCAGAACTATCACCACATTTTGCGCGGACTTAAAACGCTCACGGATGAGAACGGCGAATTCGTTGGTTTCGACAGATCGAACGACCAAAGTGACAAGTATGCTGTCCACTATTTACCTACGAAATATCTGATCGCTGCCGATGGAACAATCATTGGTAAGATCGGGAACGACGAGCAGCTTGATTCAACCCTTGCCGAAATTTTTGCAGAATAATTTAATATTCCGACCGGTCGGAAAAATTTTTAATCCAATAAAATCAAATGTAATGAAAAAACTTTTTTCACTGATTCTCGTCGGCATGCTGGCCGTTTCGGGATTGTCGGCAAAAGTAAAACTGAGCGTTCTTTACGTTGGCGGCACAGCCAATATGGATCCCATACTCATGTCCCCTGGATCTGTCGATTCCGTAGCACTTGCGGCTTCGGTCAAAGAGCGTATGGCTCACTTTACCAAATTCCTTAAAAAGAACTTCACTAATGTGAAATCGATAGAAGGGAAGGACTATACTCCGGAAATGTCGGCCGCCTATGACGTTACGGTTTTCGATGGCAGGCCTGTTCCCTTCATGAAAGGCGACCGCATGAGAGGCGAGCGCGACAGCTATCTGCCCGAATCGTTCGACTGCGCCGCAGTCATGATCGGTCATATGAGCGAGGAGCTTGGCCGCAGTCTCGGAAATAAAAACGACTGGTATTGTCTTTGTCTCGATAACTATGCTCTCGGCATGAAGAACGAGCACCCGGTTTTCAACGGTCCGTTCAAAGTGGACATGACAACAGAGATGCGCCCTACAGCCGCTCCTGCTCTTGAAGTTGCCGAAATGATGGGCGAATCGCTTCCGAAAGAAATGCCTATGCTGCTCATGCATCCCAACTGGACGGAAGAAGAGAATGCTTCAGGCAACTGCCGCATCGGCATGGTAAGCCGTCCCGGCGGTTATCTCGACTCTCCCGACACGGAAGTAATCTCGGGCGGTCTTTGTGGAAAGAGTATCGATGCCGTTGCCATCGGTCGCCACGGGAATCTGTTTCACTTCGGTTTTGCCGCCGATCCCGAGCGCCTCACTCCCGCCGGACGGGCGATTCTGCTCAATTCCATTGTTTATGCGTCGAAGTTCAACGGACAGAAACTCATTGCGCGCAAAATGAACGAAGGAATCGTCACACGCGATCATCTGCCGATGACAAAATGGGCTTGTACACGTAAGGCGAACGACTATATCAACGAAACAAATCTGACGTTCCGCCAAATGATAGATAGTGTTCATGCTGTTGCCGTAGAGAAAAAAAACAAAGGTGAGGAGCTCTCGAGATTTGAAGCCATATATCTTGATATGCCGCAGATGCCTCCGGTCGTAAAGAAATCTTTCGGACAATATCTGAAGGAGCGTAATCCGAAACTCTATGAAGTATTCGGAACCGACGAAGCTGCCTATGCGGACTATTACGAGAAAAACGCTCCATATATGCGCCCCGACTTGCGCGGTTACGAACTTGTCATAGATCCGGAAGTGCGGGCGCTCGGAATTCCCAATAACGATATCCGTTTGCTCGACAAAGCGATCGAACTGATGGAACAAGGTAATCCCGACGGCAAGACTATCCTTGAACGTTACACTCTCAAGCGTTTCGCGACCCCTGCCGAGTGGCGTAACTGGCTTAACATCCATCGCCCGAGAATGTTCTTTACCGAAGCTGGTGGTTATCTCTGGCTCGTGAACGAAAAAGACGCCAATGACTATTCTGTTCTCGCCGCTGAAGCTGTTTCGGCGCAAGCTGTAGCTCCGGTTCCAGTGAACAACGACAATCTTACAACCGATAAGGATAATCCCGTTGTGCTTACCGCACGTATCGACACCCGTGCTGACGGTAAAAAGGAATATGTACTGACCATGAAGATTCACCCCGGCTATCATACCTATGCCAGGCTCGATCCGGCAGATCCGTATATCTTGACGACAATCGAAATGGAATATCCTGCAGGCGTCGAAGCCGACGGTGACATGATCATGCCTCCATTCCAACCGACATCGAACGCAACGTCGTATTACGTCGACACGGTAGAATTCCGTCAGCCGCTTAAAGGTAACGGGAAGGGTGAGATTGGCGCGAAAATCCGTTATCAGGCATGCGACCACTCGGAATGCAAACTCCCTGTAACGACAACCGTAAAAGTAACGCTATAACCGACCGATCAGACGAATAAGACCAATCAGTCTGATTAGCTCAATAATAAAAGAAAATGCAATGAAAAAGATTTTTTCACTGATCTTCGCCGGCGGGCTGACCATTTCGAGTTTGTCGGCACAAGAGAAGCTGAACGTCCTTTATGTGGGCGGTTCCGCTAATATAGAGACATTCGGAACGCGGGATCTTGATCCCGCCGCAGTTGCGGCTTCGGCAAAGGAACGCACTGCCGATTTCATCAAATTTCTCCGGCAGCACTTCACCAAAGTAACCGCTGTCGATGGCAAGAACTACAGTCCCGGCATGTCGGCCGCCGTTGATGTTAC